>Ga0126311_10000635_pt1 | contig 16297 bp, 21 predicted proteins | sample Plot61_FD_92539 | JGI IMG/M metagenome (GOLD analysis project Ga0126311, IMG submission 92539) | Serpentine soil microbial communities from UC McLaughlin Reserve, CA, USA - Plot61 | ecosystem: Environmental > Terrestrial > Soil > Grasslands | place: USA: UC McLaughlin Reserve, Lake County... | reverse complement strand
TGTCGAACAACGAGAGGGAGACGGGCTCGCTCATCAGGCACTCTCCTTTCCATCCAGCCGAAACTGTCAGGAGAATGCCACAACTCGCTTACTTGAGAAATTTAAGATGCGTTCGCCCTACTTTGCCGCGTCTTGCTGCTACAGTGGGCTGGTAAAGTGAAAATATTTCCCCCGGCTTTTTAAATCAGTGATTCGGAGGACTCGGAATGAAGCAAAGTTTAAGTCGCGGAAACGCCCAGAGTTCAACGCCGGGTGCGGCCGTCGGCCGTGCGCCGTTAGCGTTCACTCAAAACGAAAACACAGCGGAGAGAGGTCGCAGTTTGCGGCGTCTCTTTTTTGCGGCAGTTTTTACGTTGGCAATTTCGAGCGGATTCTCCGCTACGGCGCAAGTCGGTTCGACCGACAGAGGCAGGCCGGTACGAATTACGTCCTCGTCAGTTACCGCGTCAGTCAGCCGCCCGCTCGGCGACGGCGAGGAGGTGTTTTATTCAATCGCGGCAAGGAAAGGGTATATGACGATAGATTTTACGGCGCTCGCCCGCGAGGGGATGAACATCGTCCTCGGCGTCGAAGGCAGCGGAGTTTTTGAATCAATCGGGCCGCTGGTCAGCGGCGCCGACGACAAGATGGACGGGACTGTCAGGTTCAAAGTCCCGAGTCGGCAAAGGCTACTCGTCAACGTCCGTTACAGCGGGAACGCCAAATACACGATTGGCTTTAGCGGCTCTGCCTTAACAAGCCCCGGCAGATAAAATTATCGAAGCAGCACCGTCGGCGGGCGTTCCTCACACGTCCTACAGAGTAAGCATCCGAGTCGCGGGAAGGCACGATTTATAGGTAAGCGCCTAACGCCCGACTAAGGGCGGTCGGGTTGAATGAGTTTCTCGGTGACGCCTTGCGACGAGACGCGCTTCATTAAATGACTCAGGTAGATAAGAACGGGCACAAACAGAATCGCCGTCGCCAATCCGGGATTGTACCCTCCGATTAAGAACGCCCATACGGAATGAGCTATGACGTTGACGGACTCCAGAACAACCCACACCCAGACGACCGCTCTCGCCCCTCTCCCGGAAGGCCGCACCCAGTAATAGAAGCAGACCAATCCGGCCAGGAGTAATAAGGCGTTGGATGTCGCGAAGGCGGGTTTGGCGAGGAGTGGGGCGGCTTGGTAGATGACCCGCATCGGGGGGAATTTCTCATAGAACCCGAAGATGAACTCCTCCGCCGAATGAATGGCTTGCAGAATGACGAGCGATAGGAAGGCCGGTGGGATTCTACGGTTCATTCTTTAGGGAGATAACCGGAAGGCGCCGACCGCCGAAGCTACAGCGGCGCTCACTACAGCGGCGTTCACTCGGGCGCGACTCCTCCCTGGGAGCGCGGGCATCCCTGCCCGCCTAAGCGTGCGACTGCACGCTTGAAGTAGAAGCGCCGAGACTCAAGTGTTGAGTGTCGGCGCTTCCCAGTCTTCGCGCTTTAGCGCTCAAGGCGGGCAGGGATGCCCGCGCTCCCAGGGTAGGGTCGCGCCCCAATGAGCGCCGCATTAACCGGCGCGCCGAGACCCGATTGATAAATGTCAGGCTGATTGCGCGTTCGGTTCGGCGACCTGTTAGGCCGCCGGCTACTGACCGTTCTGCGATGCGCGCCACTGTGCCGCCCGCCGATCCATCTCTTTGATGAAACCGTCCTTGCCGTCCATATACCCGTCCATGCTCTGCGGGTGTTCCTCGGCCAACCTCCTCTTCAGCTCGCTGTACCTTTGCGCGTCTAGGGGGTGAGCGATCATGTAGTCGCGGAACGCCAGGTGACGCTCTACCTCGGCTGAGCCGACCTCAAACGCGTGAACGTTATGCGTCCTGATTCCTTCTCGGGTGTCTTTACGGAAGTACCGGCGGCCGTGGATGCCGTACTCGCCCATCACCTCGTAACCGAGCGACTCCATCGCAGAACTCCGGCCATCCGCCCCGGCAACGTCTCTGACCTCGACCAACAGATCGACTACGGGCTTCGCGTATATGCCGGGGATGGCCGTGCTGCCGATGTGGTGGATGGCTACAACGTTTTCGCCCAGCGCGGCGGCAACGTGCTGCGCTTCCGACTCAAACGCATCCCGCCACCGAGGGTCGTGGGGTACGACTTCTACTCTCCGCATTAATCGAGCACCTCACGAGCGACTTGTAAACTACCACCCCGACCGATGAGATGATTGAGTTTAAGAGCCACCCTGTTTTGCCGTCGGGCGCACGCCGTTGTCAGGGCGCTCCTTTGTCGGGAAGATACTTTCTCCTCCGTCAAGCTACTTTAACTCCGACCGCGTGGATGTTATTTACTTCGGATGAGATTTTCTTTTTGCTTTCGAGAAGGAGCCAAACGAACAGCAGAAGCACCAATAGCTTTAAACTTTCGGCCGGCGCGTCGCCGAGATAAGACAAACTATATTTATATACCTCGGAGCATACTACGGCCGACACGGCGACAAAACCGAAAACCCTCGTCTTGCCCCGGCTATCAGCCAGCAACATCGCGACACACCAAAACACAAATAGATCGACCAACCTTGCTTCCAGACGCTGCCCTAACACCTGGTAGGCGAGATAGGTTAGCGAGTCGTTCTGTATCAGGTGGCTCACCCCCTGCAAAAGAAAGATGGCGGCTTCGGCGCACGCAAACAGGCAGGCCGCACGATTTATCCATTTCGCCACCTTGCCGAAATCAAAGACGGCCGACGCTATCAACAGGGAACCGGCGGCGAGCACCAAATGAATGAACACACTCAGCCCGTAGTCAAACAACATTTGGTACAACGCCGCCGCGGGCAGCATTAACAAAAAAACGACGGCTGCTAAAAAGCCTCTCGGTGATCTCATGTTCAATCATCCTGAGCTTTCATTCTGTCTATCGGAACAGTGATTTTCCGATGCGGGAAGCGAGTTTCGTGAGCCGAACCAGTGCAATGTCGGGTGCTCAGACACTTTGAATCTCGCGAACTCCGCGCCCCCGTTGGAGTGCGTTACACGCAGGTGACGCAGGACTTCGTCCAGTGCGGGGTGGGATAGGGGCTCAGGTGTGATTCGCAATTCCGCCCACATCTTCCGCACGTCCGCGGGAGACGGGCGCTCCTGCTCCCAAGTTGGTTCTAACATCGGCATGCCTGATTCCCGCCACGACGCGCAAGCGCCTGACGCAAGGCTGTTGAGGGGCAAGTCGGCGCGTAGTCCGCTCGAATGACTTGTCGGGCGGCGTTAAGGGGGCATCACTTCGCCGCGCTCAAATATCTTTCGACGTAAAACTTCTCCGTGAAATAACGGCTTTGCCACCGGGGATTTGCTCTGTCAAGCAACAACCCTTCTGCCGCGCCGAACGGATAAAAGACAAGCCGCTCTGACTCATCGAGCCGAAGCGTCGGCAGACTCGATAGGATTCGCTTATTCAAGATCGAGTCGGCGACATCCCCGAACGGGGTGTAATCCTTTAACGCGCGAAACTCTTTGCTCGGTCTGTATCTCTTTGCGGCCGACTCGGCAATGCGATACTCCGTGTAACGCGCCATGCCCTCCTGCCAGACCTGAAACGAAAAGTACCTGTAATCATCGGGGCTGAGCATTTGCCGGAACGCTTCGCGGGCTTGGACGTATGCTTTGAGCTTTGCCGAGAACTCCGACCTCTTTTTAGCTTGCAGGACTTCCGCGAGTAGTTTGCTCAAGGCGGAAAACTGCTCTTTGACTTGAGCGTCTTTGTAAGGAAACGCGAAGTTCAGCATCCACATCCCCGTCTGGTCGCCGCGCGACAGCCCTAACGCGTTAACGTCCGCATAATAAGTCGGCTGAGTATGTTGCAACTGGTGGAAATGTTCGTGAAGCACTGTCACGACCCACGGGGTGGAAGTTTTCACCGACGTATTCTCGGCTTGCCCGATGACAATGGTTGACACCCCGCCGACCGCGGGGAAGGTGGCTAAGAAATCGGTTCGCTGGGTTCTCTTGCGAAAATAGACGTTGCTCTTCAAAAGGGAGTCGTAGGCGACGAGAGTGAAGTCTTTAGAGGGTTGTGGATGCCTTATCAAAAACTCATTTTCGGGAGTCACGAGCAACACCGCGAAAGGCGCTTTGTCCCAATCCTTCCACACCCGATTGCCCACGACCTCGCCGAGCCTAAAGGCTTCTGCTAAACGAATGCGATCAACGCTAGCTATGTTCGGCTTGTCCTGCGCCAACGCGCCGGAGGCGGCTAAAAGTACAAGCAAGACGGGCAGTAGTTTAGTCCTCATAATCTTTAGCATAAGCATTCGACAGCCGCCCAACCCATGCGTCACCCGCGCCCTATTCGACGAACATGAGAGACTTCGTGATGGGGCGCCGTGTGCATGCCGTAGTTAAGCCGCGGGCGCGGCATACCGTCGAGCAGGCAAGGCAGATGATAACAGACTGGCTGATTGCGAGTTCGGTTCATCCGCTTGTTAGGCGGCGGGTGCAGTAAAAATACTTCTGTGGGAACAACACTTCCTTCCGCCCACGGATTAACGACGCAACTCCGGCGGCATATATTCATACTCCCCTGTGTTTTGTGTAAGGCGGGAGTTGGCACGGTATGTGCAATGGTGATGAGCCGGCCCTTGCCGGAATATGACACAGTAAGGAGATTCAATCATGCTTAGAAGGATGCTCGCGATAATGATTACGGTGGCACTCAGTTGTTTAGCCCTTGGCTACCAACCGTCGGGCGTTAGGGCGCAGGGGGGCACCTCATCCGGCGAGAGGGCGCGTTCCGAGGTACAGAAGTTAGGCGTGGGGCCTAAAGCCCGCATCGAGGTAAGGCTGCTGGACGGCAACATGCTGAAGGGCTCGGTCAGCGCCGCCGGGGACGATACCTTCAACGTCACGGACTCGAAAACTGGTGTTACACGGACGGTGGCCTACGCCGACGTGGCGAAGGTGAAGAGGCCGGGAGGCGGTCTGTCCACGAGGACGTGGGTGATTCTCGGGGCGGCCGCGGCGGCGGCAGTCATAGTCGGCGTGACGGTCATCCAACCGGTGCTCTGTGACGGCGGGGCGGGATGCTGAGCGGACACGCTAAAGCAGTCTTCACCTGAGTGTGTATGGAGAGAGTTAACCACGGGGGCGCGGGGGCACGGCTTTAAGTTCTTAGCCGTGCCCCCGTGGTTAACTCCTAACGTTCATGAAAGCCACGCTGAGGGCGGTCGAGTCGAATGGGTTGGATTGCGTTGTTATCTAAAAGTTCTACCGGCCCCGCGGCGGTCGATCATAAAGCATACCTTACGACCTGACGAGTTACTTCGCAGGCGGCTTGACCCCCGTTCTCTCCGATACCACTATCTTCCAACCGCCATCAACATGTTTCCATACGTTCAGGAATCGCATCTTAAATGAGAACGGCTGTTTCTGCGGCGTCTCACTTTCAATCTCGGCCAACCCCGTCACTATAACTACATCGCCGTAAGCTCTGGCTATCATGTCTGACATGTTGAAGGATTTGAGCGGCAGGGAAGGGAGGCTCTGCCCTTTCCGATAAATGATGATCGACCCGTCAAAGGCGATCATATAAGCTCCTTCAGCTATCAGGTCGTCCCAATTGCCTTCGCCTTTAAGCGCCTTCTGTCTCCCCGCTTCTTCAAGTCGCAGAACCTCCTTTCGTATCACCTCCTCGTCGGTCGCGTCGGCCCGCCCGCCCGAGTTGTTATGGGCGAAAGTAGTGATAGGAATCAGGCACAAACAGACCACCAAACTCGAAATCGTGCTTCTGAAGTTAACCATCATGTCTCCTTCGTATACGTCATCTTCTGCCGACCCTGAATTGAGCCGTCGCTAACGCGGCTTCAGATAGTCAGCCTGTCAGATAGAATCGGCGGCGCAGAAACTTGATATCATATACGGTTGATAGTGTGGTGAGTTTCAAGGAAGCAATCTAACGCACGGCACCGCCCTTTGTCAGGCGGCGCCTCAGGAGTCCCGGCCCTTCAACGGTACGTCTTCCCTTTGTGCTTGAGCCAGCCGCCGGGATGTCGCCCGCCGGGGTCGTTGTGTGTCCAATGAATGACGCCGCCTTTCGGGTTCCACTCATACTCCCCACGGAAAGCCACCTTGTCCCCCTTTCGCAGGCCGGGTATCCGCGGGGCGACATCGACGTTGTGGGCGACGAGCAGGGTCTGCCCCGACCCGAGTTCAAGGATGAAACGCTGATGCCTACTCCCGTCGTCGTCGTCGGGGAGTATCCGCTTGACCACACCCCGGCCTTCGACTTGAAGGTCGCTGGCGTGCTGCTCGAAGGCGCGACGCAGGACTCTGTCGCTTTCGGAGGGAGGCCCGCCCTGCGCGCGCGCCGGCTGCGGCGAGCAGCCGAGAATGCCAACCCAGAGTAGGGCGAGGACGAGAATCAGATGTCGCATTGTTCACCTGTTGCGAGGCAATCTAACGCCCGGATTAAACGGGCGCGCGCGTTCAATGTATCAGGCACCCAAGCTGAGGGATGAAGGCCGCGCTATTCGCGCCCCGGTTGAATGAGTTGTCAGATTTTCGCCCTCACCCTTCAACGCTCCCCGGCGTGTCTTTCTTTTTCGCTTTCGCTACGCACAATCTTAATAGAGTTCTTTAGCCCGTGTGAATGGCATCCGGGCCGGGACACGGCCGGCTTACTTTACATACCCCCGCGAACTCAAGACCGCCCCCGCCCAGTTTCTTTCCGACCCGTTCCCTGATTGAAGCATCGGCCGGATTACGCTCAGCGCCCTTTTCTCGTCGATTTTGAACATATAATAAGACGCCCAGTTCATAGTGGTCTCGTCTCCCGTGCTCAGCATCTGCAACAACCGTTTATAAGTCCTCTCCCCGTCAACCTCGACCCTGAATCTCTTCACCACCTTCTGCCGCTCATCAAACCAGGCCGTCAGGGTGTAAACACCCGGTGCGACCCCTTTCTCAATAAAGAAAGCGTCAAGGAGGTCGTCAAACTTCTTACTCGTGCTTTGGCCGGGACGCAAAATAACGTCCGGCTTCTTTACAAACGTCGGGGCGTACCACACGGTCATCCCATCGTCGCGGTCGTCCGGCTCGTGGATGACGGGTACGCCCCTGCGTCCGTCGTAAGTGTATTTTCGCCTCTCGGTCCCGTCGTCGTTGATGGGGCCTTTTAACTCCATTCTGATTTTCAGCATGGCCGCGTCCTTCACTTTAACTACCCCAGGGCCGACGTTAGTTATTGAAAAGGCCGCCGGAATCTTCTCGCCGAGAAAATACCGCTTCTCAAGGTGTATGTCGTGGCGAATATTCTGGGCCTCCGCCTTCACCGAGGCGGCGAACAGGGCGCCCAGAAGCATGGCGACTGCCACGACTGTTTTGCGCCCCGACACTCCTCGACCACATGAGTAATGCACAATCATAATCTCTAATCTACAACACCTGCGGGCAGCGATCTAACGCCGCGACTTCCGGCGCGTCGGGCAGAATCTTTTCTTGGCGAATAAGCTTGCCTTACTCGTCCTGCACAGAAGCCGCAGCGCGCGCGTGTGGCCGCCCTCGACGCGTCGGTGGCCGAGTTTGTTTGGGAATTGTTGGAGGTCTGCGTCATGGTCTTGGTTGAGGCGGATGGCGCGGGCGACGCCGCGGCCGTTGTTAAGGCTCGCCCGTCATTCTCCTGGCAGGGCGCGGGAGGGGAGGCAAATCCGCGGAGGTGTGACTCCGTATGAAGTTTCCTTCCCTTTCATGCAGTCTCGACCAGCTCGAACTCCCAGACGACGAGGACTGAGTCGTCCGTCAGAGGCGGCAGACCTTTCTCCTTGAGCATAGCGTTGAACCAGCGGCCGTGGCCCCGCTTGAACTCCGACGCGTCCTCGCCGTAGCCCTCGCCGCGCACGAGCCGCGGGGCCGGACTGCCGAACGTGGTCTCGTATACGGACGTGACGCGGACGTTGCAGCGCGGACGGCCCGAGCCGTCAACGACGGTCTCAAACCAGCCGGGCTCGGCGTCGAGGTCTGCGACCTCCTGCGCAGTGCAGAAAGCTTTCAGGTCGCACGTCGCGGTCTTCGCCCCGTCGAGAACCTGTCGGACGAGTCTGTCGCCGAGGCCGCCGTCGCCCTCGGAGCCGAACTTCATCTTTCGCTCGTGGATTCGCATACGCAAACGGCCCCGGCCGTCACTTCCTCCGGGGCGTATGATGCCTCCGCGCGCGTTTGAACTCAACAGTTTTATTGGCCTGGTCGGCCGACACTTCGACTTGAACCACGTCGCCGTCGCGCAGGTTGTACTTGTCGCGGAGTTTGACTTCGCATGCGACTTCGAGGACGTGCTTCGAGTCGCGCTCGGAGGCGTCGGTGCGGAGGATGACGGCGCGCTCGTCGAAGATGCGGCAGGGGACTATGTTGACGGAGGCGGCCGCCCGCGTTGGGCAGTCGCCGCCTCCTCCGTCTTAAAGCATTCGCGGGGCGGGTGGCGTCTCCCCCGCGCGCTCACTTGCAGTCGGTGTAGAAGTGGTCGAAGACCGAGGTCGGCTCGCCGTTGTTGTTGACGGTTATGTGGAGCACGTTGCGCACCTGCTGGTTCGGCACCTGCCCTTGCCCTATGAGCCGGAAGTACTGAACTACGCTCTCGGACGTTTGCGTGTCCGCGTTGAAGTTGGACGTGTCGTTGCTGTTCGAGTTGACGGTGTACTGGTTGCCGAACTGGTCTACGCCCGTCACGCCCTGGTAGTTGATCGTGTAATGCACGTGCTGGTTGCCGCTCGCGCTGGTCGTGAAGTGGACGACGAAATGCACCGTGCCCGTGAGGCTTATGAGCCGCGTCCCCTCGCACGTGCCGACGGTCACGGCCGGGACGTTCTCCGTGTAGCTGAAGGTGCTGCTGGTGGCCTGCGCGCGCGCGTGCGCGGGCGACAGGAGCAGGAACGTCGCGGCGAGCGTCGCGGCCGCGAAAGACAGACGTAGGGCATTCTTCTGACGTGTGCTTTTCACTCTGGTGGTTCTCCTCGAATGTTGGGTGCGAAAGAGGGGGGCTCGGCACCGGAAGCCGGGCTGACGAAGGGCAGGGGAAGCAGGGAGAGAAGACTCGTGCGGGGCCAGCCTTTACACGAACGAGCGTGGCCTCAGGTTAAGTTGAAGACCGCCGGGGTGTCAACTTTTATCTTCGGCCGCGTCACTTCGTGTAGCTGTCCGCGCCGAGGAAGTGCAGGGACACGTACGGCTCTTCGCCCACGACCCAACTGTCGTGCGGCGCATTGGGGACGTGGAAGACGACGCCGGGCGTGAGCTGGACGACCTCGCCGCCGACCATCGCCGCGACGGCCCTGCCCGACACGACCAGCCCCACGTGCTCGACCTCGCAGAAGGGCGTGCCCGCGAGCGGGGCGACGTGCTCAGACCACTTCCAGCCCGGCTGGTAGGTCGCGCGCCCGACGGTGAGCCCGCCGATTTTAACTATCTCAAACTTCCCCAACTCGAACTCGCGCGTCTCGTCCGGCCGCTCGAACCGCTTCAGGATAACTTCGTTCATCCACGCTCCTCAGTTGGTCTTTCAAGTGATGTGAAAGTCGGCGGCGTACATCGTCAGGCGCAGCTTCCTCGCCACCGCCTGCGAGGCCCCGTTCTCCCAAGACGTGCTGTAAAAAGGCAGCGCACCCGTCGAACGCACCAGCCGCGCCCAACCGGCCGTCACCTCCTTCGCGAACCCTCTGCCGCGAAACTCCGGCAGCGTCTCCACGCCCGCCTCGTGCGCGGCCTGTGTTATGCGAACGCTCCGGCAGACGGACACGGCCCGCCCGCCCTCGACGAGCGCGACGAAGGGCTGCCACGTCGGAAGCTCGTCCACAAAATCCTCGAAGCCGCCGCGCAACAACTCCGCCTTCTCCCCCGTGACCGCGAGCAAATGCCCCGAAGGCTCGGCGTACTCCGTGAAGTAATATGCCGGCCCCGCCTCCGTCTCGCGCACGGGCGCGTGGCTTTCGAGCAGGCGCGCGTATTCTTCGGCGTGTCGCGGCCCGCCGCCGAGTTCCGCGCCCGCGGGCTCGTCCGCGCAAAGCGCCTCCAACTCACCGACGAGTGCTTCCGGCAGGTCTGCGCGGAACCGCCAGAGGTTACACGTCCGCGTCCGGCAGAAGAACAGACGCGGCGCGGGCGCAACGCGGCCTCCGGGCTCGTTGACTGACAGCAGCCGCGAGCGCTCGTCGTGCGTGAACAACGCACGCGCGTGAACGTCCAACAACTCTCGGTCGTCGAGCACGCACTCTCCTCGCTTCAAGTTATCTAACTTGGGGGCTCTAAAATCTTCTCCATCGTGAAGAGCGGCGTCCCGAACAGGTTGTCGGGGCCGTCGTCTGTTCGCTCGAAACCGTAACGCTCGTAGAGCCGTATCGCGCGATTCAGAAAAGGCGTGGTGCTTAGAAACAGTCTCTTGAAGCCGCGGTCTGAAGCGAAGTCCTGCACACGCTTCAAGAGTAGTTCTCCGATGCCGCGCCCGCGCGCCGCGGGCGCTATGCCCATGCCGCGGACGTACAACGACTCGCCCTTCGGAACCACAGACACCGCGCCGACGACCGCATCGTCCACCGAGGCGACCCAGACCGGGCCTTCTTCGATTCGACTTAGCACTTCCGCGCGCGCGGGCGTGGTAGCGTCGAAACCCGCACGCGTGTACAGGTGCTCGTACTCCCCGAACGACTCGCGCAGCACGGACGCGACCGCCGTCGCGTCCTCCGCGACGGCCGAACGAATCCTGACTGCTGACACGCCCTGCTTCATGTGAACTCAAGCGCGCCCGGACGGCGGCGCGACGTGCCGCCTGTACCACCTGCGGCCGTGCCAGCCCTGCAAGTGCCAGCCGGCCTTCGAGAGAGGGTCTAACTCCTGAATCCAGAACCCCGGCGGCTTCGGGCCGACCGTCTCGACCCTCACGGCCTCCACGTCTGCCACGACGACGCCCTCGCCCTCGCACGCGGCGCGGCGCGCGAGCACGTTGCCCGCGGCGTCGCAGACAATCGCGCCGCCGCCTAAGCTCGTCTCATACGCGAGCGGCAGCATCGGCGTCTTGCAGCGCACGCGCCCGCAGTTCGCGGCCTCTACGACCGGACAGCCGACGAGCCTCGCGAAGCGCGGGGCCCAGTCGGTGTAGCGTTCGATTGAGTTTTGAAGGTGACCGCGGAAGGGCATCCACCCCGGCGCGCCCCATTTGAACGACCCGCCCAGAACGATGTCCGCCTTCCCGCGCAGGCGCTCCACGGTTCGCGTGCGGTTGAACTCAAGACACAACGCGACGCCCGCCGTCAGACCGCCCGCCTCTATCAAGCCGTCGTCCGCGCCGCCGACGTAGAAGCAGTTCTCCCACATCGTCGGGATGTCCTTGTCGTGCCTGCCCGCGATGCCTCCGGGCGTCGCGAGGAGGAACGCGTTGCGGACGTGTCCGTCCGCGTCGCGGCACAGGAACGAGCCCCCGACGAACGCACCGTGCCGCCTCGCGAGACTCAGTAGAAGTTCCGTGGCGATTCCGTCGGGCGGCAGCGAGCGGTGTGCGAGTTCGGGAAAGAACCCGACGCCCGTGGTGAAGAACTCGGGCAGGACAATCCACTCCGCGCCTTCGGCCGCGGCGCGGTCGGCGAGTCGCTCGCAGGCGTCGAGGTTGGCGTCTATGTCGCCGATGACGGGCTTGAGTTGGACGGCCGCGACGCGCATACAAGGCTATACGTCAAGGGACACGACTGTGGTGCGTTCAAAGTTCGTGGGCGATGGCCTCTATGACTTGCTTCGACTCGTGGACGGGGACTATCTCGAACTCCATAAGGTCTTGCCACTGCGCCGTCCACTCTTCGAAGAGGCGCGGGTCGTCGCAGCGCATCAGTTGGAAGCAGCGGTCGTAGTTCGTCTCGACCCAACTCCCGACGTACTCAAGCCCCTCGGGCATCATCCGCCCGCGCTCGCGAAAGCGCCTGTAGACGGCGACCGCGTCGCGGTTCCTGAAACGCTCGACCACCATGTACAACATCGCCTGCGCTCCTCCCGTCACGACGCGCCGGACGCCGAAGGCCGTGCTCAGCGTCCCCGCCTTCGGCGTTCCGAAGTCCAGCAGTCCCAGGCGGCGCGCGCAATCTTCGCGATGACTCCCTCGCGCACGTCTGCGTCGGCCTTCGTGTCGGAGACGAAGACCGCGACGGCCATGTGACGGCCGTCGGGCAGAGTGACGAGTCCCACGTCGTTCGTCGCGCGCGTTATCCCTTCGGTCGTGTTCGAAGTCCCCGTCTTGTGCGCGACGGGCGTGCCCGCGGGCAGCATGCCTTTCAGGCGTCGCGGCCCCGGCGTGCTCCTCAGCATGAAGTCGAGCAGCAGCCCGCGGCTCGCGCGCGAGAGGCCGCGCCCCTCTTGCAGCGCGCGCAGGAGCGTGAGCATCGACTCGGGCGTCGCCCAGTTGCTGTACTGAACCTGCTCGTCGCCCTGCGCCATCGCCCTCTCCGTCGTCGTGACCGTCACGCCCTCGACGCCTAAGCCCCGCAGGTACGCGTTGACCTCCTCCGGCCCTCCCGCAAGCCCCAGCAACACGTCGCTCGCCGTGCCGTCGCTCTCTGCAATCATGAGCCGCACGAGCTCGCGCAGTGTGAACTCCCCGCCCCGCGGGTTCGCGTCTCTGAGCGGGCTGTGCAGGCGCTCCGGCACGAGGTCTTCGGGGCGCACGTTGACCTTCTGCGTGAGGCGCAAGCGGCCGCCGTCTACCGCGCGAAGCACGGCCATGCCTATCGGCAGCTTGTAGACGCTCTGCATGGGGAAGTCCATCGAGCCATTCACGGAGACGATTACCTCATCCTTGTCGTCCAAGACGACCGCGGCCGCGCCGACGCGGCCATCAACCGCGCGCGCTATCTCTTTCATGCGTTCGCGGAGCTGTTCGGGCGCGCACGCGCGCGGCGACTGCGCGCCCGCTTGTGACTGCGCGGCCGCGACGGAGACGAGGACGAGGCAGAAGGGGACGGGGAAGCGTCGTAGACGTTTGAAGAGTGCGAAGGTCACGGTGGTCAACCTCCTTTGTGACGTGACGCCCGCGCGCGTCTGCGCGGAGTATTGGTCGTGTGTTCGGCGCGCGGGCGCGGCCTACTTGAAGAAGTCGCGGCGCGGCCGCCCCTTGTTCTCTCTGCGCCAGACGCGGAAGAAGACCACGACGGCCGCGACGCCGGCGAGCAGAAGCACGCCCATCATGAAGAGCGTGAATATGAGTTCCGAGCTTGAGTCGTCTATGCCCATTTGTTGAAGCGTTATTAAAGCTCAGGCAAAGGCGTCGGGCTTCGTCTTCAGGCGGCCTCCTGCTCCTCGGGCTCTTCGGTCGGGGTGGGCGGGGGCGTGTAGCGTATGCGGCGTATGCGCCGGCCCTCGACCTGTTCGACGAGGAACGTGCCGCCCTCGTGCTCGACCGTGTCGGCGGGCCGTAGCATCCGGCCCGCCATCGCGAGCAGGAAGCCCGCCATCGTCGTGTAGCCCGCCTCTTCGGGGAGCTTGAGGTTGAAGCGCCGGTTGGCGTCGCGCACGGCGAGCATGCCGTCGAGCAGGTACGTGCCGTTCGGCTCCTCTATCACCTGCTCGCGCACCTCCTCGTCGTACTCGTCGTTTATCTCGCCGACTATCTCTTCGAGCAGGTCTTCCAGCGTCACGATGCCTTCGAGCCCGCCGTGCTCGTCCACGACGCAGGCGATGTGCGTCTTCTCCGCCTGCATCTGCGCGAGCACCGCGCCGAGCCTCGCCGTCGCGGGGACGAAGAGCGCCGGGTGCAGCGACTTCTCCATGTCGAACTTCGCGGGGCTGACCGTGCGCAGGCAGGGCATCAAGTCCTTCATGAAGAGCACGCCGACGACCTCGTCGAGGCGCTCGCGGTAGACGGGCAGGCGCGAGTAGCCGTAGTCGCAGAACGCCTGCTCGCACTCTTCGAGCGTCGCGGTGATGGGAATCGCCTCGACGTTCGTGCGCGGAATCATCGCCTCGCGCACCTCCGCCTCGGAGAAGTCGAAGACGCGGTTGATGAGCGTCTGCTCCTCGGCTTCGAGGTGCCCGCTCTTGTGCGAGATGTTGACGAGCTGCTTTATCTCCTCCTCGGTGTAGACCGAGGCGTGCTCGTTCGAGCCGTGCATGCCGAGCGCGCGCGTCGCGGCCGTCGAGGCGAGGTCGAGGAGTTTTATCGGCCCGCGGAAGACGAGCGAGAACCAGTACATCGGCGTCACGGTGAAGAGCGAGACGCGCTCCGAGCGCTCGATGCCGAGCATCTTCGGCACCTGCTCGCCGAGGACTATGTGAAGGAACGTGATGACGATGAAGGCGATGGTCGCGGCGACGAGGTGGCGCGCGCCGAGGGTGACGTACTCGGCGTACCGGTCGGGCAAGGCCGCGGCGAGGCGGTCGAACTGCGGCACGAGCAAGTCCGCGAGCGTCGCCTCGCCTATCCAGCCGAGCGCGAGCGAGGAGAGCGTGACGCCGAGCTGTGTCGCGGAGATGTACGCGACGAGGTTGTCTTTGAACGCGAGCAGGCGGCGCGCTCGCTTGTCGCCCGCCTCGGCGAGCGCCGCGATGCGCATGCGCCGCACGCTCACGATGGCGAACTCCGACGTGACGAAGAACCCGTTCGCGGCCACGAGCAGGAAGACCGCGAGAACTTTGAGGAACGTCTCCATCGTCTCGAAGCGGGGCCCGGCCCTTCGCCGCCCCCGAAAAGGAAACCTCCCGAGTCTGAAGCTGAAACTTACTCTCGAATCCTTGACACAAGCTTATTGCGAGGCGACGCGTCGGCGCAAGCCCGCAGCTAGCCCCCGGCGTCCAGCATCCGGCAAAACTCTACGACGCGGTTCTCGGCCCAGCGCCGGTCTTCGACGCCGCCCGCGCGGGAGATGAAGCCGACGTGGCCGCCGCCGCGCGTGACGACGAGCAGGACGTTCGGGTTCGCCGCGGTCGCGGGGTCGAGGAACGGGTCGGCGGGGATGATGGGGTCGTCCGCCGAGTGGATTATGAGCGCCGGGACTTCGACGCGGGGGATGACTCGGAGGGAACTCGCGCGCTCGTAGTAGTCGCGCGCGTCGGCGTAGCCGCCGTGCGGCGCGGTGTAGCGCTCGTCGAACTGCCAGACGTTGCGCACGCGCCGCAGCCCGCGCGCGTCGTAGAGTCCGGGGTGCAGACGCGCCTTCGCGCGGACGCGGCGGCGCAGGCTGCGCATGAAGCTCAGGCGGTAGATGACGTTAGCGCGCCGCTCCACGGCCGACGCGCACGCGGCTATGTCTACCGAGGGCGAGACGGCGGCGACGCCCGCGAGCGCGGGGGGGAAGTCCGGGCCGTAGTCGCCCGCGAGCTTCAATACCATGTTGCCGCTCATCGAGAAGCCCGCGACGTAGACGCGCGGGAGTCTCTCGCGCCCCGCCAGCTCTTCGACGACGACGCGGCCGATGTCGCCCGTCATGCCGCTGTTGTAGAGCGTCGGCGCGAGGTGTTCCGTCCCGCCGCACGTCCGCATGTTCATGCGCACGACGTTGAAGCCCGCGCGGTAAGCCTTCTGCGCGGTGCCGACGACGTAGAGCGACTCGCTCGAACCTTCGAGCCCGTGGGGTATCAGGAGCGTCGGCGCTTCGCGTCGCTCCCGCTGCCAGCGGCACTTCAGGAGCACGCGCGAGCCCGGCTCCACTTCGACTAGCCGCGACTCGTAGAGGCCGCGCTCTTCGCGCAGGAGTTTTAGTCGGGTGACTCGCAGCGAGGCCGCGAGCGTCTGCGCGTGGCCGCCGCGCAGGAGCGCGTGCGCGCGGAAGGGATTCGCGCGGAAGGCGCGCGCCACCTCCGCGAGCCTCGGGACTAAAGGCTGCGCGGGGACGTGCGAGGCAGAGTCTTCGAGGCGTGTGTCCGCGTGCTGTCCTCTCTCCCTTGCCCCTTCCATCGTCGTCGAATCTTTTACGCGAGCCGCGTCGGCTCGGAGGCGGGCGGGTCTCCCGCGGGCTGCGGCGTGCCGGGTTCCCGCACGGGCGCGGTCGGCGTGGGCGCGTCGGGCGGGAGCGGCGGCGGCTCGGGCTGCGCGGGGTCTTCGGGGTGCGTGGGCGGAAGCTCGGGCTGCTGACCGGGCTGCGGCAGTTCCGTGTTCGTGTTGCGGCTCATGCCGCGATTATAGCCGCCGAGACTCTCTAACGTGTAGCCGCGAGCGTGTGAGCACGCGTCAAACGTCAATCCTTCTGTAGAGCGCGAGCGCGAACATGAGCAGGCCGTAGGCGACGAGCCCGAGCGCGACGACGCCCAGTACCCAGGGCCCCGCGGGCTGCTCTTCGAGTGCCCGCAGCGCGCCGGCCAGGCCG
>Ga0126311_10000634_pt1 | contig 16301 bp, 12 predicted proteins | sample Plot61_FD_92539 | JGI IMG/M metagenome (GOLD analysis project Ga0126311, IMG submission 92539) | Serpentine soil microbial communities from UC McLaughlin Reserve, CA, USA - Plot61 | ecosystem: Environmental > Terrestrial > Soil > Grasslands | place: USA: UC McLaughlin Reserve, Lake County... | reverse complement strand
TCCCTGGGTGTAGCGGCGTCGACGGCCGAGAGCACCCTCAATCTCAGATCCTTCGAATACGGTTTCATGCCCAGAGGCTAGCACATGGATCAATACTTACGGGCACCGCTGTTAGAACTCCGTTAAGGCGGAAGTTCGCAGAATTTACCTTCCACGCACTCCGGTGCATAAGGCAACAAGCAGGTCGGAGCTGCTACGCTCCGACCTGGTCAATCGCTATCCAGCCCGTCTCCTAGGACAGGAGCGCGCAGACGTCGATCATGCGGCCTGTGCCCGACACCGGTACGACGTTGATCTCGTCAATTTCGGTGGCGTTCGGGTCGCTGACGTAGGTGAAGTGCCCAATCGCTATGAAGGTGCCGGCCACGGGGTCGAGGCCGAAATTCCTGCCCGTCATCACCGTCTGCACGTAACCGTTTTCCAGGGTGCTATCGTGTAAAGAGCCGGTGACGTTGAACGTTACTTCCTCGCCGTTATCCTCCGTGTTTGTTATGGTGACGACTTGTCCCGGCGCAGTGGTAATGGTACCTCCATTACCCTGCTCTATCGTTTTCCCCTTGCCGCTAATTGTGACTTCCATCGGGAAGGAGCAGTGGCCGGGGTATTGGTCAATAACGTCGGCAGAGTAGGTAACCGAAAATTCCTCCGGCGCCCCTCCATTTTCGGATTCGGCGGATACCGTAGGCGCGGCTACGACCAGCGCCAAGAGGATGCCCATCACCGTCAACAAGATGCGCTTCATAAGCGCCACCTCCCTTACTCCTGCAACCCTTCTGATTTTGGGGCTGCTTGCTCTTGCCTACGAGAAGCAGGATAGGAGGCAGGCGTTAGGTGAGCGTTAGCTGGGAGGGCTAAGGAGGTGAGTATTTATACTCATTTTCGGCCCGAGCCAGAGAAATATGGGTGCCCTTGGCAGCACCCTGGGGACGCGGAGACGCGTAATAGTGATCCGGCGCGAGCGGCTAGCGTTGTGCCGCCAGAGAGGCGATCTGGGAACGAGATCGGAGCCCAAGCTTCTTGAGGATCTTGGCGACGTGGTTGGCAGCTGTACGCTCTGAAATCGAGAGCTGTCTGGAAATTTGGCGGTTGGTCAGTCCCTGGGCAACTAGGACCCTCACCTCCCGCTCTCGGGGGGTAAGCTCGTCCCTCGGTTCGGCGTAGGTTAAGCCCTCTTGCGCAATGGTGGTCTCGGCCTGAGAGGCCCCCTCAGAGAGGGCATACTCGGAGATCTTTCCAAGCGGCATCGCCCGCCCCTCGGCTAGCGATTCTTCCCATGCTGGCTCACCCAGTTGGGATCGCGCGGAGGCCAGGTGCGGCTCGTGCAGTGCCCACTCGTCGGGTGTGAAAACACTGATGCCTGTAACCTCGCGTGCCGTCTCCGCTGCTCCCCACAGGCGTGCCGCGCGAGCGGCCTTCCCCATGGCCCCGGCCAGGCTGGCCATCCCCTCCAGGACCTCGATGATTTGCGGTGTTCTGCCCATATCCTGGCTCATCGCCAGAGCTTCTTGGAACGATCCCATCGCCCGCTCGTGATCGCCGAGGCCCAGTGAAGCGAGGCCCAGGTTGAGCAGATTCGAGGGGGCGATCTCTACGCCCGCGCTCCCGAGTTCGTCGGCGAACGCTAGGGCTTCTTCGCTAAGCGCCTTCACCCGCTCGAAGTCTCTCTGCAGTAGGGCCACGTGCCCAAGGTTGGTGAGGCTCATCCCGACCGAATAGTCGTCCCCTGCTTCCTTGGCCAAAGCCAGGCTTTTCTCCCACAGGGCTGCTCCCCTAGCGTGGTCGCCCTCGTCGTTGATCGCGAGGTATCCCAGTAGGTTAAAAACGTAGTGCTTCTTGAGCGGCGTTGCAGGGTCTTCTTCCTCCTCCAGTTCCTCGATCACCTCCAGGTTCTCCTTCAGCAAAGCCCTCGACCGCTCGTTGTCGCCCTGCAGTGCTGCTACCGTCCCTAGGCTGTTGAGGGCAGTCGCGACGTTCCCCTTGTCGCCCAGCTCCCTGGATAGCATGAGCATCTCTTCGTACGTTGCTTTGGCTCGTTCCTGATCACCCTGGTACTGAAACGTCCATCCCATCCCCTCTAGCGCCTTCACTCGCGCCGGCGATGCCGCCGGTTCGCCCTCCGCGAGCACTCGCTCTAGCCATTTGGCCCCCTCGCTCAGGTAGCCCCTGACGTGCCAGAACCGCCAGAGCGCAGCTCCCAGTCGAAGCGCCATGTCGCCCTCCCTCCACTCGAGGAACCGCGAGAGCGCCTCCCTCAGGTTGTCGTGCTCGGCCTCCAGTCGCTCCACCCACACGGTCTGCTGCTCTCCGGTTAGCTTGGGCTCGGCTTCTTCGGCCAGTGCGAGGAAGTAGGCGCCGTGTCGGTCCCGCACCTCTTCGGCTTGCCCTCCTTGCTCCAGCAATTCTTGGGCGTACTGGCGGACGGGTTCGAGCATCCTGTAACGTAACGCGCCGCTCGTAGTCCCCCAGGCCACTACGAGCGACTTGTCCACCAGTGCGCCCAGAAGATCTAGGATGTCATCTACCTCGATTCCATCTCCCGAGCACACTACTTCCACCGCCTCCAAAGTCCACCCTCCGGCGAAGATGGATAGCCGCCTGAACAACGTCCGTTCGTCCTCCGAGAGCAGCTCGTGGCTCCAGTCGAGTGTCGCCCTCAGGGTCCGCTGACGTGCCCCTGCGGTACGGCTCGCGCCCTTCAGCACGTCGAGGGAGATTTCCAGTCTCTGGGCCACCTGCTCCACCGCAAGCGCCCCCATCCTTGCAGTGGCGAGCTCTATGGCGAGCGGTATACCATCGAGCTTGCGGCATACTCTAGCCACCGCCCCGGCGTTCTCTTGGGTGACTGTAAAGTCGAGCAGCCTAAGGCGGGCGCGATCGACGAAGAGCCTCACCGCCTCGTAGCGCATGAGGCTATCGGCGGTGGCATTTCCGTTCGTCGCCCCACCTGGCAGTGAGAGGGGAGGCACGGCCAAGTTGACCTCACCAGGGACGGCCAAGGACTCGCGGCTGGTGGAGAGCACCCGCAGACGAGGGCACGAGGCGAGAAGCGTGTCTACCAGCCGTGCCACCTCCTCCACGACGTGTTCGCAGTTGTCGAGCACCAGCAGCATCTCTTTGGCTGCCAAAGCCTCCACTAGCACGTCGGTGGGCGGTTCACCGGGGCGCTCTTGCACCCCCAGGACGTTCGCCACCTCCTGGGCCACGAGTCCGGGCTCAGTGAGAGGCGCGAGCTCCACCAACCATACCCCGTCGGGGTAAGAGCTGACCAAGTCGCGGGCCATCTCTAGAGCAAGGCGCGTCTTGCCCGCGCCTCCCGCCCCTGTCAGGGTCAGGAGCCTTGTCATGGCTAGCGCCCTCTTGACCCCGGCCATCTCCCGCTCGCGCCCCACGAAGCTGGTTATCGGGACGGGCAGGTTGTGCTCGCCTACATCAGACGGCTCCTCTTGTGTGGAATCGGCGGTTGGTGACGGTGGTAGCCTCCCTGCCGCTATCTCGTCGCGTAGACGGCGGGTCGCCTCGGTTGGCCGGGTGCCTATGCCCCTCTGGAGGGCGTCGCGTAGGCGTTCATATTGGGCGATAGCATACTCGGGCCTGTCCGAGAGGGCGTAAACGCGCATGAGGGATGCGTGCGCCTCCTCGAAGGTTTCATCCTCGGCTGCCGCCTCCCTCAGCGCCTCGATGGCCAGGGCTTGCTCGTCGCGTTCTTGGTGGAGTCCTGCGAGCTCTAGGAGCAATGTCAGGTAGAGCTGACGCAGCTCATTGCGCCTGCTCTCTGCCCACTCCTCGTAGCGATCCTCGGGCAGCAGCTCCCCAGCGTAGAGCTCGATGGCCGCCCTGTATGCCGCCGGGACTCGAGAGTGTCGGGCACTTGCTGACGCCCCCTCGAAGGCGTTCACGTCTATCCAGAGCTGCCCTTCTGGGCATAGCATGAGCTGTTCGTCCTTGAGGCTCAGGTAGCGCTTAGGAGCACCCGAGGCAGGATCGAGGACCCTGCGGGCAGCGTAGAGTACCTGTCGCAGGTTGTTAGATGCCGCCCGAGCGGCCAAGTCGGGCCAAAGGAGGTCCATCGCCTGCTCGCGGTGCATGCGATGTCCGGGCGCGAGGGCGAGCAACTTGAGGAGGCTCGCCGCCTTCTTCGAGCGCCACCTGTACTGCTCGATAGTGCGGCGGCCCACCGAGACCGAGAAGCCTCCCAGCAGCTTGACGCGCACCGCCTCCGGTCCCCGATCGCGGTGGTCCTGCGATGGGTAGGTAGCATGAGGCGTTCTTCTGGAACTCATCTTCCGTTCCGTAGCCCGGTAGCATCGCGGTTGCGTCTATTAGATGATGCCTGACGCTCGAGGCCGACGCATCCCCCAAATGAGTGATTTCTTACAGGTCGCTGCCGTTGCAAAGAGGCAAAGCCGCAACGCCTCTCGTGCGGCCACGCTCGGCAACTCCAAGATCGGTGCAGAGATTCGAAGCACGCGCCTGCTCGTGCGCGACATCGTGGAGCTGACCATCACGAACGAGCTCCACCCCCTGGTCAGGAAGCGCCTCACGGAGGTCGTGCAGCTCCTCCAGGTCTACGCCCGCCTTGCGGAGCTGGAGATCGCCGCAGGGGAGAAACCCAGTGCGGGCGAGGTGGTCCTGCCCGAGGATACTGCAGAGCGCGTCAAGAATTGGGCGGAGGGAGAGGAGGCGAAGGTTAGGGAGAGGGAGGAGCTGGTGGAGGACTTGAGTCAGGTTATGAAGGCTCAGGGCCATGACCCCGCACCGATCCGGGAAGTGAGTGGCCCCTAGATGTGTTGCGAGTTTCATGCCTACAGATCCTTCATCCGTCCCCGCGGCCGGATGACAACTTGCCCAATTTCTACTTCAGAAGACCGAGCAACCACCCAAATGGGCGCGTAGAATATCCCCATGCGGCCTGGCAGGGGTGGCCCGACGGCGAGAGCGGGTGAGAAGATCTCCGAAGAAAGGCGTACCCGCCGGTCGCTCCTCGGCGGCAACACTCTCCTCTTCTTGCTGGCCCTCGTCAAGCTGCTTGTGCACCTGCTCACCGCCGGAAATTACGGGTACTTCAGGGACGAGCTCTACTACATCGCCGCCAGCGAGCACTTGAGCCTTGGCTACGTGGACTTCCCGCCCTTCGTGGCCCTCGCGACCGCCTTCGCGCGGGCCACGCTGGGAGACTCGCTGCTGGCGCTCGACCTCCTACCGGCGCTGGCCGGGGCCGTCGTCGTGGTGCTCGCCGGGCTCATGGCGAGGGAGCTCGGGGGCGGCACCTTCGCCCAGGGCCTGGCCGCGCTCGCGGTCCTCGTCGCGCCCAACTTCCTCGTGTTCGGGACGTTCATCTCGATGGACGCCTTCGACCAGCTCTTTTGGGTCTCGGCCGCCTACGTGTTGCTGCTCATCCTAAAGCGCAACGAGCCTCGCCTCTGGCTGCTCTTCGGGCTCTTCGCCGGTTTGGGGTTGTTGACCAAGCTGACAATCCTCTCTTTCGGGTTCGCGGTCCTTGTCGCCTTGCTGCTCACGCCCGCCCGGTGGCACCTGCGCTCTCCGTGGCCTTGGATCGGTGGGAGCGTCGCGGTTGCTTTCCTCGCGCCTTACGTGTACTGGAACGCGACGAATGGGTGGCCCACGCCCGAGTTTTGGGGCGAGTACGGCGGGAAAGTAGACGAGGCCTCGCCCGTGGAGTTCCTAGTCGAGCAGATCGTCACCATGCAGCCGCCCGCCCTGCCGCTCTGGCTCGCCGGGCTCGGCTTTTACCTGTTTGCGAGGGAGGGAAGGCCGTACCGGACTTTGGGCTGGGTCTACGTCGCCCTCTTCGCGCTCTTCGCGGCGCTCAATATGAGGTTCTACTTCCTCGCCCCAGCGTACCCGATGCTGTTCGCCGCAGGGGGCGTGGCGATCGAGCGGTTCTTCGGGGGGCGCAGTCGCTGGCGCTGGGCCTTGCCCGCTTACGCAGCGGTGCTGGCGATTAGCGGCGTCGTGGTGGCCCCGATCACGGTCGTACCGGTGCTCCCCGTTGGGACACTCGCCGGGATCACGGGCGCCTTAGGGGGCGACGCCGGCGTAGAGGTGGAGACGCGCCAGGTTGCGGAGCTGCCGCAAACCTTGGCCGACAGGTTCGGCTGGGAGCACATGACCGAAACCGTCGCCCGCGTCTACGATCGGCTCCCGCCTGAGGAACGTTCCGAGGCTTGCGTGCTCACCGGCAACTACGGCGAGGCCGGAGCCATAGACTTCTTTGGCGCGAAGCACGGTCTGCCGAAGGCCATAAGCGGCCACAACAGCTACTATCTGTGGGGACCGAGGGGCTGCAGCGGAGAAACCGTTGTGTCAGTGGGCGTTCCTAGGGAACGCCTCGAGGGCGTGTTCGGCCGCATCGAACGGGCCGGTACGGTGAGGTGCCGCTACTGCATGCCCGACGAGAACGACCTGCCGATCTACGTCAGTCGAAACCCGAAGCTGCCGTTCGAAGAGGCGTGGCCGCGCTTGAAGCACTACGACTGAGCCAGCGCCTCGAGAGCACGCGTCGGCCCTCGCTGGGCAAGGCAGCGGAACGCGGGAACCCGGGCCCGGGGGGGACGGGCAAGCCGCCCACCAGCACCCGTCGCAGCGGACCTCGTAGCCGATGCGAAACGGTCGACCCGCTTCCAGGCCGATAACCAACCCGCTGGCCACGACAGTGCCACCATCGCTCGTTAGGAGGCGAAGGTGCTCTAGTCCCGGCCCCATCCAAGCAGCCCACATAACCTCGCGGTCCACGCTCGACCTAAACATGTTTGGCTCTGCCATATGCGCCTACACAGTGTAGGGGGAGCCGGCGAGAACCACAGAACGTCGTCCAGCTCCTGCAAAGCTACCTCAGGGCGGCGGAGCTTGAGATGCGGGCGGCCGAGGAGCGCTGAGTTCGGACCTCGACGTGGCTGGGATCAAGGCGCAGGTTCTGACGCGCATCGAGGAGATGGAGGCACGGGAGCGCGAGAGGGAGGAGCTGCTGGACGAGGTGGTGCCTGCGATGAAAAGTCGGGGGTACGACACAGGAGCGGTGAGGGCGGTAATGGGCGGCTGGGCAGGGTAGCCTAATTAGGCGCCCGAACCTTTATGCGGCGGCACAAAATGGTGCGCGACTCGTGCGCTGCCCGACGCCGTGGGAGACCTCGAGCCCGTGACCGGACCTAATCAGGATGCCGCACCCGAACTCTGGCAGCGGTCTTCATGGGTATTGATCGTGTGGTTCGTAGCCGCAGCGCGAAAACCATCCCGCTACGTACTTCAGCTTGACTGATGAGAGAGCATCCGGGATGGCCTCGCCAAGCGCCTCGCGGTTGTGCGCTACCTCCTGGCGAGCCATCCCGCGATCAACAGCGTCTACTAACCTTCAGCCTGAGGTCCTTCCAATACACTTTCATGCCGGGACGTTTCCATGAAGGTCAATCCTCGCGTGACTCGTCGCCGTGGGCGGCGCGGAGCGCACTGCTGAACTCCCCATTTTTCAGCCGTCCCACGGCCTGCAGCTGCAGCTGCCTTACCCGTTCGTGGGAGAGCCCAAGCTCGTTGCCGAGCTCGGCAAGAGTGGCTGGATCCTTATCATCAAGGCCGTAGCGACGCACTAGCACATACCGGTATCGCTCCGGAAGACTATCTACGGCTTCCCCAACTTCAGAGCTCTCCATCTCGCTCATGACCGTACCAGGCGTGTCCGAGCTACGCTCGTCCTCGATGATTTCCCCAAGCTCCGAGGAACCTTTATCCGAGGTGAGAGGTTGGTTGAGGCTGGTGGTAACGTCCGGCATGGCGTCCTTGACCTTCCGGATGTTCTCCACGCTCCATCCGAGCCTCTCGGCCACCTCCTCATCAGAAGGGGCTCGTTCCAACTCAGCCGATAGCTCGTTGTAGGTGCGAGCCATCTTGCGCATCTTCTCACTTATGTGGGCGGGAATCCTTATGGTCCTTCCCTTGTCAGCAACCGCCCTCTGTATGTTCTGACGTATCCACCACGTAGCATAGGTGGCGAACCTAAAGCCCCTGTCGGAGTCGAACTTCCCAACCGCCTTCATAAGACCTATGTTGCCCTCCTGGATTAGCTCCTCGAAGGACAGCCCACGCCCGCGCGACTTCTTGGCTATAGAGACAACAAGCCTCAGGTTCTTCTCGATGAGTCTGTTGCGGGCAGCTCTGTCACCCTGCTTTACCCTCTTGGAGAGGTCTATCTCCTCCTGGTGAGTCAAGAGCTTGCCCCTGCCGATTCGGGCAAAGTAGCCCGGAATCAGCTCAGGAGTCTCTAGCATTCGGTCCTTGCGTTGAGCAGCGTAAACGGTTTCGGTCATCGTCTATCTACTCCGAGAGTCTAGCGGGAATAAGCGTGGTCCTCTACGAGCATGACGTGGCTCATCACGTAGCACCTTCCAGAAACACAAAACATATTATATAGATATTATGTAACTACTATATCACGTAATGCAACAAGACCGTGCTGTTCTTGAACAGGAGGTATGACAGCGGTCTTGGCCCGGTTGCGGGGCACACAGCCGTAGGTCCGTTCACCTCTGACCGTTCCCGCTCCGACTCGTGCGTGCCGCCGAGCGATGCCGAGGAGACGTAAAGGCGCGTATCCACCGGCAAGCCCCACACCCGGAAGAAGACTAAGGCCGTGTCCTGGGCTGCCGAGACCTCGTAGCAGTACGCCCTCCATCGTGCAGGCCGAGAGGCTGGCGGGGGCGCTCGGGACGACGCTTTCGGAGATGCTCACAGAGGTGGAGCGGGGACAGGATGCGCCGATTGACGGATGACCATACTGGAGTGTAGATAGGTCTTATGCAAAAGGCCGACCAAAAGAACGCTGGCAAACAGCTTAGGCTCCCGACGGCAAATCTAGAGTATTCACTCCTACGATGAGCTTATTTACCTCGGATTCAGTCTCAAGAAGTCTGCGTTCGGCATTGTCGACTCGCTTAAGGGCTGTCTCACGCGCTGCAGCCACAGATTCTTGCTCCTGCAAGGTCAACACCGGCACCGGTATCTCGAGCAGGTTCTCAACGTAGAGCCTTTGCTTGACCGCGCCCACGCGATGTACTCGAACCAGATCAATGAAGAATGGCGTCCTGATGAGAACGGCCGCATAACCTGGGAGCATCACGCCGTCCGGACGGTCCGATCCAGTTTTCCTCAGGCGCCATACCTGATACTCGGGGCTGGTGATAGCGTCGTCGGACACCCTCGGAACGATACCCAGCGAACCCACGGAGGCGCGCGTTGGGTTATGGAAGAACCAATCTTCGCGGATGCGCTTGTAGGCAGTATTGAAGAACTTACCTTTCTGGCGGTAGCCGAAGAAGACGCCCGCCTTATTGTTTACCCCGTAGACAGGCCATTCCTTCTCTGGCTCCTCCCATGGCTTGGTCAGCTCGGTCGCCTCTTCGGCGAATTCCTTGAGCGGTACGAAAGCGGGACTCGTCGCGATGCGAAAGGCGGCGGCGTGAGCCGTCTTCGCGTCTCAGCGAGAGAGGTCGTCCCACCGAAGCGCGACCATGCGGCTGGTGAGTACGTCTTCCTCGGGAGCTACCAGCTGCCGGTAGCGGGTCATCAGTACCTCTTGCAAGTCCTCTGTCACCTGAGGTAGCGCGTCGCGAGCCGCCTCGACGCCCTGTCGAGCCTCGCTGTCGAGCGCGACGATAGCCTGTTGGTAGGGAAGCGCCGGAAGTGGGACACGTAAGGATTCGAAGAAGTCAAGTTTAACCTCCTTGCGCCCCTCAGCGCCGACCTTGTTCCTGAAGAGGTGCGCCTTGAAGAAAGGCGCCTGAATCAAACGGCGTAAGTACTGTGGCACCACCCTCTCCGGCTTTGGCTCGTAAACTGCGAAGTGGCCGGTCACAACCACATTATCCCAACCGTCGGGCACGATACCAACCGCACCGTTCTTAAGGTCTATTTTCGAGACTACAATGTCACCGGGGTAAGCGAAGAACAAGTCCATGGTGTACTCGCGACTGCTGTTCACCCTTCTCTTGTCCATGGACCCGTCGAAGTGGATAGTAACGGGCTGCAGGTCAGCGAAGGCGAGTGTTCGGCGATCTACTTTCTCTTTTCTCTTACGAAGTACCAAGCCTATCGGTGACAGTTCATCCTGTGACCAGTGCCAATCTATGCTCCGGAAGCTGGGTGGGTCCCACCGGCTCTTAAGGTCCTCGAAGCGGACCGCGAACGCCTGTCCGAGGTTGCCCGACCGGCTTCGGATAGGAGGTAGGTTGTTCTCATGGTGCGCATACTCAGCCTCGCTCATGTGTTCGCCTTTGATGGAGCAGTGGAAGTCACTGGCCTGCCTTGCCTCTCCGTTCCGCTTCCTTCCGAGTTGATCCCCAGCATCATCCCAGCTGCGGTCTCGGACCGATTCTGAGTAGCCGATGAGGACGACTTCACCTAACTTGCTTTTTCTTCGCTTTCACCGACAGATGCCGATTTTGCAGAAGTGCTGTGCCGCCCGCCCTTGTCTAGTAAGAAGGCCTCCGGGTTCTCGCGGAACTCTCGGTAAATTTCTAAGCAAGTCTTCTCCACCCCCTTAGGTATATTCTCGTTTGGATAAAGCTCATTCTGGTCGGGTGCGCCCGTGGCGGTAATACCCACTCGATCGGCTTCGTAGAGGAAGATAGGGTAGGAAAAACGCCCCTTGAGACGGGCTCTGGCCTCAATCTTCATTTGAGCTTCGACGTCAGAGAGGTAGGTCTTGAGCTCTTTCTTCGCGGCATTCCGTCGTGCGGTGTCCTTCGCCTCTTTCGCGTCTTCCATCTCCCCCTTGAGGCGTTCCTGTTGGGCTTCTACCTCGGGTTCGTACTCGGCTCTTACTTCCGCTTCGGACTGCTGCTTGAGCGTCTGATACCTAGACGCCTCCTCTTCCGTGAACTTCTGCAAAAAGAGCAGCGAAGCCTTCACATCGGCGCCGGAGCCCTTGAAGGTTTCTTGCGGCAAGCTGACCACGGCGCGGACGTAGGCACGATCCTCGCAGAACTCCCGAACGTAAGCAAGCGTCGGGTTGTTGAAGATACCCTCGGGCAAGACTATGCCAAGTCGACCGCCGGGCTTGAGGAGCGCCAAGCAGCGCTCGACGAAGAGCACCTCCGTCTTGACTTTGCCCTTCGGGCTCTTGGGTAGATCGAAGAGGCTGGCGATTGGTTTGCCGAGGGCCGCCTTGACACGGGCCTGCGACTCCTCATACAGGTCACCATACGCAGTCCGATAGCGCTGCTCAGCTTCCGGAGAGACGCTCCCCAAGTCGGACTCGGAGACGAGACTCTGTGGCGAAACGCTCGCCCCGAAGGGTGGGTTGGTTAGCACAATATCGAAACGACCCTCGAAGACGCCGTTTACGTTCAGGAAGCCGTTGTGATGATGTACCCCTCCGTGGCCGTCGCCATGCATGATCATGTTCATCTTGCTCGTGCGCGCCATGCGGTCGTTCGCGTCAGTGCCGAAAATGCAGCGGTTGGCGAGTTGCCAGAGAAGTGACTCCTCCCCGGCCCCCAAGTCCAACGTGACGGTCTTCTGCAGCTTCTCGTACCTCTCGCGCAGGAGGCGCGCCTTCTCGTCGTCCGAGTAGGTCCCGTCGGCCTCCACCTGCTCGCGGAACTCCCTGTAGCTCTCGTCCACCTCGGCGAGTATCTTCTCGCGGACGATTTCGAAGAAGCGTATGAGGAAGCCGCCCGAGCCGCTTGCCGGGTCGCAGATCGTTTCCTCCTTGTCGGGGTCGATCATGTGGACCATGAACTCGACGATGGTTCTGGGCGTGAAAAACTGACCTATCTCGCCACGGAAGGTGCGGCCCAAGAATCGCTCGAAGGCAATGCCTTTCACATCCTCTTTGGTGTCAGACAGGTTGTACCTCTCGAGAAGTCCGACGATTTCGCGCGCTGTCTCGTGCTTGAGGTTAATGCGGTCGTCCTCGCCAAAGATTTGGTCGGCTTTGAAGTGGTTCTTCGTTTGCTGAAACAGAGCGTCCAAGGGGTTGTCCCCGATCTGCGAGTCGAGAACCCCGACGGTAAAGATGTTCTCTCGGCAGCGCTTAGCACGCAAGTCCCTCTCGACCCAGACCTTCACAAACAAGATCTTGGCTATCTCGTCGAAGGCAGCTATTGGGTCCTTCATCTCTTGGTCGCGGATGACATTGTGACACTTGTGAAGAAGGGCTGCGAACTCGTCTTCTTTGAAGACCTTGAGCCTCTTAACGAGCTCCTCTATCTCCTTGTCGCTTGCGTCGGCGTGGGGGACGCCCTCTATCTCTTCGAGGGATTTGGGCATCATGCCGTGGGCCACACGCCAGTAGCGCGTCTCACGCTCATTGTGAGTAATAACGAATTGCGCCCCAGAATAGCGAGCGTAATTGTCACCCTGCCAGTAATCTTCTGAGCGGATAGTCACATTTTCGGCTTTGCACTCCACGACGAGAAGAGGGCTCCTGTTAGCCCCCTTCTCCTGCACCGAGCGCCATACCAAGAAATCCGCCCGGGCGTTGCCGGAACCGCGCCCCGTTACCTCAGCTTCCTCGTCTATCTGTTCCATGGAGTATCCATACTCATTGACGAGGGTACAGAGGTAGCGCTGGCGCACGCTCTCTTCCGGAGTTTCGACGAGCCACTTGTGCCTCACGTAGCTCCAAATCTTACCCCTGCCATCGCGTTCGACGGCTAGAGGTGACGATGGAGACGGCGCATTCACGCTTCCTCCCGCCGAACGAGAGGATGTAATCTCAGTAACTTGGAAAGATGTCGTTCGCAGCGGTGTCCTACAGCTTTACGCTTAATCATGGTCACGTACCTTCCGCGTTTCTCTTGCCTGGGGACCTCTGGTTCACGTAGCACCCTACCTTGATGCCAGAGCGGATGTTGAGGAGCTCATCTATCATCAATCCCCTTATGGCTACATCTTCCCAGTGCTTTTCCTCCCTGCACCTAATCTTCATTTTACATAGAACAACACGAACCGTGCTGCCTACTCCACCTCCGCCTCCTCGGGTGGCCGACCCTCGGTGGTGGGGTGCTGCTCTTATGGTGGTTCGGTCGTACGCCCGCCCGAGCACTAGCGCCCTGTCCCACCGTCGTCGGTGTCAACCTTTCTCATACGACGCGGGGTGGAGCAGTCTGGTGGCTCGTCGGGCCCATAACCCGGAGGTCGCAGGTTCAAATCCTGCCCCGCTACTGCCTCGAGGCCCGGACCAAGTCTAGCCCTGCCTTTCCGGATTGGCTAGCCAGAATGTCCTCGGCCCATGCCGAGCATCGCGCAACGCTACCCTCTGGAAATCTTGCGCGGCACTGGTGTTATATTGAAAGACACAGCGGGGTTTCTGGCCTCTTCTGCATCAGATTGACCAACGGGGCATACTGTAGTCATGTACGGTGAATACCTCTCGTGGTGAGGTGTCGATAGAATGAGGAAAGTTGCGTGAATCATGCCCTCAGCCGCTTATAAACTCTTCCAAGAGAATGTGATTGACGTAGAACGACTCATCGAAAGTCACGGCCAGCTAAATAACGGTGCGCCTGGCAAGAAAGGGCTCGGACATCTAACTAGGAGCGGCGTTGTGATGCTTTGCGCTGCCTGGGAGGTTTATACGGAAGACCTACTCGAACAAGTTGTGCAGCTCTACGGTGACTGCCTGGAGCTACCCGACCAACTTCCCAAAATCGTCCAAAAACACCTATCCAACTTGGTTAAGAACGACAAGCACGAATTGAAACCTATACAGTTTGCTGGGGCAGGTTGGCGAGCTGTCTATCTCGAATATGTTCAGCGTGAGACCCGGTCTCTTAACACCCCTGAGCCCAAAAAACTCGATTCGCTCTACTTAGAGTATGCAGGAGTGCCCATGCTATCAAGTTGCTGGACTGTAGACGCAGGAGACATCTCGGACTTTATTCATATTCGGGGCGAGATAGCCCATACGGGTAGAAAGGCGCAGTATGTGAAGATAGGCGATTTGCAGAAGTACTTGGACGAGTTCAAACGAGTTGCCGTTGAGACGGATAATTTCTTAGCCGAGTTCGTACGCGACCACACTCCAGGCGGTGCGCTGCCTTGGTACAGAATCAAGAACTAACATCCTTGCTCATGCCACCCTCTCCCGCGTGGCTAGAGCGCTACGTCTATCCTCACTTCGCCGCCCCGCCCAAGCACAGAGCGGAAGGTCACACGTGGCGTTGTCCCAACTTGCTTGCACCCAGGCGAAGGCGGTAGGAGCAACACTCACCGTAGGCGCCTCCCCTGCACGGCCGAGAGCTGACTACAGAATGAAAATGCTATCGAGTAGCTGGCACGCGTTCCATCTTGCGCAATTGCCTGACGAACCTGCCAGGTAGCAGGACGCCGTGTAGGGGGCGCAGCTTGTTCCCGCCGCCGGGCACGAAGCGGTAGCAGCTCAGGAGCTCCTCGACGAGGGGGTTAGGCTCGAGCCGGAGAACGCCTCGGAGTTCGTCCGGCAGCACGCTGGCTTGTACCAGCCGCAGCAGCCGATAGCGCCACGGGCCCAGCGCCCGACGGTAGCTCGCGTAGAGCTTCTCCGTGAGCGGGCCGCGGGCGTAGTCCTCCGAGAGCTGCCGGTGGCGCTGGTCCCTATACTCCTCGTAAGTGTCGGGGAGACCGTCCAGGCGCATGGATCGCCCGAGGGCAAGGGCGACCCCGAAGTGAGAGGCGCGCTCGGCCTCCGTCATCGCCCCGAACACGACCTCGTGCGCCCGCTCCCCGTAGTCGATCAGGATGAACAGCATGTCCCGGTAGGCCCATTGGGGGATCTCCTCGCCGCGCGCCCCCTCGACGCGCCGATGAATGCGGTTTATTCGCTCTACGGCGTCGGTCGCGCCGGCGGGGTCGGCGAAGAACACGCCCTGGGCGAACCTCACCGTCTCGAAGAACCGTTCGACCGGGGCTCCGGGCAGCCTCCCCGTGAAGAACAACCAGTCCACAGCCTTGATCGCTGCGAACTCTGCTGCTCCACCGGCGAAGAACAGCAGGATGGCGTCGGGGCTGCCCCAGATGCGTCGTGTGACCGGGGAAGACAAGGTTGGATGGTACATGTGCTGCCCTTCGGTGGTCGGCAACAACGACGACGTTCCGCGCTGTGCGGACAGCGAGTATAGCCTAGGGCGTGGGGCGGTGACCGTGGTCGAAAGGAGATCAACCTGCTCACGGAAGTCCTGATGCGCTCGCTGGGCATAGGAAAAGGGTAGAGGAGCAGCCACATTACAGGCCACTTGCGCCCTAGCCTGCGCCTCCTCGTGGGCCTTGCGGCTACGCCACGATTTGCACCTCTATCCTACCTTCCGCATCTAGGCTAACTATGAAGGGCACCAGTGCCGTTGTCGTAATCGGCGTCGGTCGAGGCGGAGTCTGTCGCGGCAACGGCGTCCATCAGCGCCTCTGGAGCCAAGGACGACAGGCAACGTAACCGTTCTACGGATATGTTTTCATCCCGGATTCATCGCCGCCTGCTCTCATGACAACCGGGGTCGGGTCAGCCCGATGCCGAACGGCATAATTGGGGACACCGCCTCTAATAACCGGGAGCGGAAATGGGAGCGCTCTGATGCGGAAAATGCGGAGCATTTGGTGGCATCTCGCTAGAATGCCAGACGTGCGGATTGCCTTGTGGATTGTCGGCTTCATTGGGGTTTTCGCTTCGATATTGATCTTTACCCCCATTAAAGCTCATATCGTCGACAAGACGACCTTGGACTGGCTCAAGGCACTTATCTTGCCATTCGTGATCGCCGCACTTGGAACCTTCGGTGGAGCCTGGTTTACGCGAGAGCGTGCCCGAGACACTGCGCTGCAAGCGTACCTCGAGAAAATGTCAGAGTTACTGATCGACAAAAAGATACACCGCGAGCACCGCAGGTATGCCGACACGCGGGTGACGGCGCGTGCTCGGACGTTGGCAGTGCTTAGTCAACTGAACGGGAAGCGCAAGAGGACCGTTCTGCTGTTCTTGCGCGAGGCCCGGTTGATCAATAGGCAGTGGCACGTTCGCGATGGCCGGCAAATTTACCCTCGCATCGTCGGGTTGAGGAACGCCGACCTCAGCGGCGCCCACCTGCGGGGTGCCCGGCTGGTTAGCACCGACGGGAAGGAGGCCGTCTCCTTAGAGGGTGCTGACCTGAGAGGAGCCGACCTAAGGAGAGCACACCTAAGGGGGGCCGACCTGAGGGGCGCTGACCTGAGGGGAGCTGATCTGGAGGGTACAGACCTACGAGAGGTCGACTTGGGCGTTTACGAGGAGACCGAGCGAGCTGCCGACCTCACGAGCACAAACCTCACCGATGCCAACCTTA
>Ga0126311_10000633_pt1 | contig 16307 bp, 16 predicted proteins | sample Plot61_FD_92539 | JGI IMG/M metagenome (GOLD analysis project Ga0126311, IMG submission 92539) | Serpentine soil microbial communities from UC McLaughlin Reserve, CA, USA - Plot61 | ecosystem: Environmental > Terrestrial > Soil > Grasslands | place: USA: UC McLaughlin Reserve, Lake County... | reverse complement strand
GGGACTGCATGCAATTGGAGCGCGTCCGGCTGATCGTGTCGCATTGCTTTCGGAGAGTCGACTCGAATGGACGTTGACCGATGCCGGTTCCATCTTCGCAGGCACGATCGACGTTCCGATTTATCCGACTCTGACGCCGCCACAGGTTCGTTACATTCTCAACGACTCGGGCGCATGCATCCTCTTTCTCGCAAATCGCGAGAAGTACGATGAGATCAAGGACGCGCTCGGCGAGTGTCCCGAAATTAAGCACGTTGTCTTTTTCGACGCGCAGGGAATTACGAGCGCTGAAGGCCTGACGTTGGCCCAACTCGAAGAGAAGGGCCGCGAACTGGAGCAACGCGAACCCGGTTACGTCGATCGCCTGGCGGCGCAAACCAAATCCGACGACCTCGCGACCATAATCTACACTTCAGGCACGACAGGGGAACCGAAAGGCGTGATGCTCACGCATTCGAATCTCGTCACGAACCTCATCGACTCATCGGGCCACCTTTCTTTCGGCGAGCACGACACTGCCCTGTCGGTGCTGCCTTTGTCACACGTCTTTGAGCGGCAGGCCATGTACATGTACTTGCATCAGGGCATGGCGGTTTACTTCGCCGAGTCGTTGCAAACGGTTGGTCCAAACTTGCGCGAGGTGCATCCGACGGTTTTGGTCGGCGTGCCGCGTATCTTCGAGAAGATTTACCAGCGCATTCAGGAGCGCGCGGCTGAAGCGGGCTGGATAGCCTCGAGGTTGCTGGCGTGGTCCATATCAGTTGCTAAAGATTATGCGACGCTTGCGATCGCGCACCAGCCTGTGCCGGCGTTTCTAAAATTGAAACACTGGATCGCCTCAAAACTGGTGTTCTCAAAATGGCAACGCGCGTTTGGCGGACGTATGCGATTGTTGGTTTCGGGTGGCGCTGCCCTGCCGGAAGAACTGTCGTACATCTATATCGGCGCCGGTATTCCGATCGTCCAGGGTTATGGACTGACTGAGACGTCGCCCGTCATTACCACGAGCAGGATCGAAGACAATCGCGTCGGCACTGTCGGCAAAGCGATTCCCAACGTCGAGATTCGCATCGCTGAAGACGGTGAGATCGAAGTGCGTGGTCCAAACATCATGCGCGGCTATTACAACAAGCCTGAAGAGACACGCGCCGTCTTCACTAGCGATGGCTGGTTCAAGACCGGCGACATCGGCGCCCTGGACCATGATGGATTCCTGCGCATCACGGATCGCAAGAAGGAGTTGTTCAAGACTTCGGGCGGCAAGTACATCTCACCGCAACCAATCGAGCAGGCGATAAAAGCGTCGCGCTTTGTGAACCAGGTGGTTTTGATTGGCGCTGAGCGCAAGTTTCCGGCGGCTCTCGTGGTGCCTGTTTGGGAACAGCTCGAGTCGTACTGCAAGTTGAAAGGGATTGAGTTTAAGAGTCACAGCGAACTCTGCCATCATCCGCGGATCGTCGATTTGATTCAGCGACAGATCGACGGGTTAACTCCGAACCTCGCGAAGTATGAGCGGATCAAGAAAGTGGCGCTGCTGGAAAATGAGTTTACGATCGAAGGCGGCGAGCTGACGCCGACTTTGAAAGTGAAGCGAAGAGTTATTGACCAGAAGTATCGCGACGTAATCGAGAAGCTCTATGCGGAGTGAGTCAGTGAGGAATTTGCACGTCGAGATGTAGTGCTTTGACAATCCGGTCGCCTGCTTCTTCACCCGCCCGCTTCAATAGTTCTTCGCGATATAGCCCGCTAGTTCTGCGTGAGGTTGGATCGACAACTATCGGTCCAGCGCGGCGGCCTGTCAGGTAACTCCTGCCGTTCGTAACTATCTTGGCGGTTTCGGGAGCGTAGACGATGAATTCGAGTACGAGATCGTCATACGAACGTGCCATCGAATCGATTGTCAGGTTTAACCAGACTACGTACGCCTTCGTTTCTGATTTTGCCTTCTTGATTGCTTCGCCCCGGTTCACGTCACGATCGGAAACTTCCACGGCCGCCGACGAGGCCGCACGTAGCCGAGACGCACAACCTTGCAACACCGCAGTGTAGTAACTGAGTGGAAGCGAGGCATACGAACTGTCGCGGTCGGCTCCTACAAAGAAGACGAGTTCATTCTTCACTTCCTTTTTGGGTACGGGCGTCGCTTCGGGAGTTGGTGTGGGAACAGGAGCAACTGGCGGCAGTTTTGCCTGTCGCCGGCCTGACTGCGCCTGAACCGACAAGGCGCAGAAAGCCAGAAGCAAAAGTGGGGCGAAGCGTTTCATGTGGGTCGGAATTGTATTCCACGGCGGTAAGAATCGGAAGGTCGATTTGGTAAACTGCGACCGGTGGAACAAAAAAAAGCGCGACAGCTCGTGATTACGGGCATTCGGGAGCAGGCTCGCAACACACGGTCGTTTGACTTGCGTTCCAGTGAGGCTGTTGATTTCACGCCTGGACAGGTTGCGATGTTGCGAGTCGAGGGTGAAGAACCGGCATATTTCGCTTTTACGAGTGCGCCCGAAGACCGGGATCTCGAAGTGCTGGTGAAGAAGAAGATAGGCGCGAGTAGCGTGATCTATGACATGTGCGTTGGCGATCGGATCGAGCTCGTTGGTATTGCAGGACATGGTTTCAAGCTCGACGACATGAAGGGACGCGACCTTGTTTTTGTGGCGATGGGAACCGGAGTTGCGCCGTTGCGTTCGGCGCTGCGTCACGTGTTGAAACGTAAAGATGAGTTTGGACAACTGGTGGTGCTTTACGGTGCGCGCACGCCGGATGATTTTTGTTATCGCGACGAAACTGACGACTGGGAAGCTGCGGGTGTCGAGCTTCGCCAGGTCATTTCGCGACCTGATGGTCACGACTGGTCCGGACCAACGGGTTACGTGCAATCCTTGTTGGACCACGTGCTGCGTGATCTTGCTTCACCGGTCGCGCTAATCTGCGGCTCACGCGAAATGATCGATCAAACCCGCGAGCGCCTCTCGAAGATGGGCTTTAAGGCCGAAGAGATTCTCACGAACTATTAGTCATTTCTTAAAGAACGTTGCTGCTCTGACGATCGTGGTGTTGCAGTAACGCTGAATTGCTTTGAAGTCGGTCCAGTTCTCGGTGACTACTTGTGCTTTCCAACGCCGTGCGCTAACCGCGATGAGGACGTCAAGCGCCAGTCGCTGTGAAGCGCCCGGCGGCAGTCTTTGTAGCTTTCCTTTTTGTAAACGTCTGCGTGCGTGGGTTAACAAATGCAAGACCTTCGCTGCGAAGAGCCAGTCATCTGCATTAGGCACGATAATTAAATTGTGCTTTTCAAATTGGCGAAAGACTTCCGCAAAGAACTTTTGACACGCTTCGTTCGGATCCCCAGCCATCAACTCCATTATCACGACCGCGGACAGCAGAAAAGTTCGGCGGCATGTTCTGAAAGTCAGTGAGATTTCTTGAAATGCAAACTGACGTGTCGTAGATGAAGTACGCCATCGGATACCCGTTTATTGAGAATCTAAAAATTTACAGAATTCTGTGAAATTTGCCCTGCTGATAGTCTTCGTAGACCATTTGAAACATTCTCAAAGCGAGTTGATTAAGCTCCTCTCGTCGCTTCTTCGAGACTGCTCTGGGTTTCGGAGTTGATTTAGTTGCTTTTGACGCAGCTTTTTTAGAACGACTTAGTTGGGAGTTTTGAGGTTTTCTTTATTGCCATGCGCCGCACTGTACCACAGTTGAGAGTAGATTGCGAGATCTATCTCTACTCAGCATCAACCATTGTTGCGACCAGGCGTCGTAACGCCGCAGCCGGATCAGAGCAGCGGCCGGTGTGAACTGGTGATGTTTGAATGATCGTGCTGCGCGGGGCAACGAGCCAGTAGAAACGTTCGCGTTGTGTTAACTGGCCGATCGGACCAGCATCAGCGCCGCCGCGACAGATCTTCGGAATCGTTGCCAGATGTGTCTTAACCATCTCCAGGTCGAGCGACGAATTGAGCGCCAGCAGTCGAGACTCGTTCAACTTAATCTGCGTTTCCAGAAACGATCGCTCCGGACACGACAGTATTACGCCCGCATTAACAAACTCTTCGCGCTCTACTTTCGGTACGACGCGAATCACCGCATAGTCATACCTGAACTGATCGGGCACGAATCGCCTCCTCGAGAAAGTAGCGATGGTCTTCGAGACGCCTCAATAAATACCCGACGTACGCTTCTCTATTCTCGGTCGTCGTCGGAAACGGAGAATCTAAGTACATCCAGTCATCCGGAACGAGCCCAACAATCTCGCGAATCGCCTCTTCATTAATCATCGACGACATTGGACCATCGATCGTCTCAAGCGCACTCGCAAACGGAAGCAGAATGTGATCCTTGATTAACGCAAATGGATCTTTCGGACGCCGGTCCATATCGGTCCAGGAATGGTGAAAATAGAGTGCGGCGCCGTGATCGATCAACCAGAGTTTGCGGTGCCACATTAACAGATTTGCATTACGCGGAGTGCGATCGATATTAGTGACGTAAGCGTCAAACCAGACAATGCGCGACGCAAGATCGGCTTCAGGTTTTTCAGCAACCGGGTCGAACATCACGGACCCTGGCAGATAATCGAGTCCAAGGTTAACGCCGCCGCTGGCGCGAATGAGATCTTGTATCTCGGGATCAGGTTCGGTCTTCGCGATCTCAGGATCGAGAACAACGAACACCAACTCGGGAACGGGCAACCCGGCTGTTCTGGCAAGCTCGCCAGCAATCAACTCTGCAATAAGCGCCTTGGTCCCTTGTCCCGCGCCGCGAAACTTAAGCACGTACATTCCGTCGTCGTCAGCCTCGATGATCGCCGGCAGCGATCCCCCCTCACGCAGCGGCGTAACGTACCTGGTGGCGTTTACAGTTCTCATGCGGGATTCATTGTGCACCATTTCTGCGTGAGTTTTACATCAAGGTGGAACTAAATAGTTAGACACGGGTGTCTAAGGACCACTCCCCATCGAAAACAGACCTGAGAGGAAGGTCGTGGTGTGATGGTCCTGATGAATCTACTACAAGAGAACGCCGGAAACTTTGATGACCTGGGAAAGTTACTGCTCGGTGGAGTGGCGGCCGCGATCGTAGTCGCAGTCGGTTTCACACTCATACGCTTCCGATTGCGCGATAAAAAACCGCAAACGTCAAGTTTTATCAGTATCAATTCTGAGAAGGACTGAGTTGCTCTACTCGCATCTTAACGCGACGAGTGGATCGAGCTTGGTGGCCCGGCGTGCGGGAATGTAACTCGCTAGTAGCGCCACGGTGAGCAAGACCACTGACGCCGTTACAAACGTGAGCCAATCATGATCACTCACGCACTCTCGAGCGCGCGGAGGGCGAGGCCCTTGGCGACAGTCGTTAATTCTTCACCGCCTTTTAGCTTTTCACTTCCAAATGTTTTGGCAAAGAAGCGACGCACATACGGTACGAAGGAAGATCCCCCCGTGAGGAATACACTGCCGATATCTCCGTAGTTAACGTTATGTTGACTAATAAGAGTCTTAACACACGTCGCTATGCTTTGAATATCCGGTTGAATCCACGATTCGAAACGCCAACGTTCGAGAGTGTCATCGATGTTCACAGAGGAGTGCGCGAATACGAAGCCCGCGTCTTCGTTATCTGTTAACGCTACTTTCGTACTCTCAACAGCACGATAGAGAGCGTAGCCCAAGTTTTCAGAGATGACCTCAATTAGCGCCGTTATCTTGTCAGGTTCCGAAGCCTGGTTTTTGACCTCACGCAGTACGCGCATCGTCTTTGGATCTTTGAGAAGAAACGTGCGATGCCAACTCGAGAGTTGTGAATACGGCCAAACAGGGACCGGCAGCTCCTTGCCTAATGAAACGTAATGCGAGCCGAGACCCAGCTTTGGCGCCACGAGGTTCATCATGATCCTGCTGTCAAAGGTGTCGCCCGCAATGGCTACGCCCGAAGTGCCGAGGACGGGATTTCTACCCGTCCGTTTTCTACCTGAACCAAGATGCGCCAAAGTGAAGTCGCTTGTTCCACCTCCGAAGTCGCCTATCAAGACTAACTCGTCGTGGTCCAGTTGAGTTTCATATTGATATGCGGCCGCGACTGGTTCGAGTTCGAATGTGACTTCGGAAAAGCCGGCCAGATCAGCTGCTGATCTGAGCCGGTTAAGTGCCAGAGTTTCGTCCGCTTCGTTTTCAGCTCCGGCAAAGCGGACGGGCCGGCCGAGTACGACGCTGGTAGCAGCAACACCGAACTGTTCGATAACAGTCGTTCTTAAACGTCTCAGGATGATCGCGATCAGATCTTCAAGAGTGTAGAAGCGCCCGTTGATTTGTGTGGAGGTGAACAACCGGCTCGCGAGATAGGATTTAATGGAGAGAATTAGTCGTCCCTTGGTATCGGCATCAAGATACGAACTTATCGCTTCAGGACCGGCTTTCGTTTCCGCTTTTACTGTTGAAGAACGATCCTTAACCGGGAAGTACAGAATCGATCTGAAACTCGTGGTCGTATCGCTGTTGTCGCCGAAGCGCGCGAGCGTCGCCTCTTTGCCTGCTTCAGCTACGGCAATAGCACTGTTAGTTGTGCCAAAATCCAGACCGATAACTCGCTGCATCTCATTACTCGTACCGCAAGGCGACCAGCGGATCAACTTTGGTTGCGCGTCTCGCCGGAATGTAGCACGCGAGTAGCGTGGCGACGATCACGCAGAGCGCCACTGCGCCGAATGTAAACGGATCAGTCGGAGACACTTCAAACAGCAAACTGCTCATCAAGCGAGTTAACGCCAACGCGCCTGCAAGCCCGATGGTCAAGCCGATGGCGACGTAGAACATTCCACTTTTCAGGACCAGCTTTAGCACGTCACGCCATTGCGCACCCAGGGCAATGCGAACACCGATCTCGCGCGTGCGTTGAGTCACGAAATAAGCCATCACGCCGTAGATGCCGGCAGTTGCCAGCACCAGTGCGATGCCCGAAAAGATTCCAAACAGCAGCCCCCAAATTCGTGACTGCCAGACTGTATTCGCCGACAGCCTCGTCAACGGCATAACGTTGAAGATGCCTGTATCAGGAGAGACCTGCCAGATTGCTCGCTGAATCTCCTTCGCTACGGCCATCGGATCGCCTTTCGTGCGTGCCACGAAGTGAGTTTGCTTGCTGTAACTCTGAAAGGCGGAAGTGTAGAAATCGTAACCGGCTTCGTCGACCAAACTATTGTGCTTGACGTCGCCGACAATACCGACGATTTCAGCACCGCCCGAGCCGTCGTCGTTGCAATTGACTAGTTTGCCTAACGGATCGGCATTGGGCCACATTCGTTCCGCCAACTGACGGCTAATGATGGCAACAACGCGGTCACCATCGGGCCTCACGGTGTCGCGCTCAGTAAACGCGCGGCCACGAAGTAGCGGGATTTGCATAACACGAAAATAATCAGGCGAGACGGCTTGATAATTGACCACCGGGTTTAGTTTCTGTTCCTCGCTAGATTGCCCCTGGACTGAAAACTCGCCTCTATACCAGGGCTTTTGTCCGACAAACGGCAGATCACTGTTGGCCGCAACCGCTTCTACGCCGGGCACTGTTGCGATCTGTTGAAGCAGTTGTTGGTAGTGCCGCGACATAAACTCGACACGGTCATCTTCCTGTCGCTTGTAGGTTGGGTTGATCTCCAGATGGAGCACGTTGTCTGCGTCGAAACCCGGCGAAGTATTCTGCAAGCGCGTAAAACTTCGCAGCATTAGTCCGGCGCCGGCAAGCAAGACGACCGCGAGGGCGATTTCAGTTACCACTAACAAACCCCGCACTCGTTGCATCCGGGAGCCTGTGCCGGATCTACCACCCTCTTTGAGTGACTGGTCCAGATCGACTGACGCCGTTCTTAAAGCGGGTATTAGACCAACGATGAGGGCCGTCGCAATCGCGATCAGCAATGTGAAAATCAGCGCACGTCCGTCGAGCTCGATCTTCACAAAGAAAGGCAGGATCTCTTCCGGCAGTAGTGAAACCAACACACGTAGACTCAACGCGCCGAGCAATATCCCGCCGGCACAGCCAATCGAAACAAGCAGCGCGGCTTCGGAGAGTGACTGTCTAATCAAACGTCCTCGACTGGCCCCAAGCGCCGCGCGCACGGCCAACTCGCGCTCGCGGACGGTAGCCTGCGTCAAAAGCAAGTTCGCTACGTTCGCGCAGGCAATCAACAGCACAAAACCGCAGGCTCCGAGCAGCAGCCAGAAAGAGCGGCGTACTTTGCCAAACCAGAAGTCTCGCAATGGGACCACACTTGCTGAGACCTCGGCGTTGGTATCGGGATAAGTTTGCGCCAGGCGGGCGGCGATCGCCTGCATTTCCGCTTGAGCCTGTTCCGTCGAGACGCCGGGCTTGAGACGCCCTATCGTCTGGTCTATACGCATGTCGCGACTATGGCGATTGAAGTAACGATCGTTGAGCCACCACAAGTCGCTCTGAAAGGGAAAACGAAAGCCGGGCGGCATCACTCCAGCTACAGTCATGCTGCGCCCGTCAATGCGAAGCTGACGGCCAACGATCGACGGATCACTGGCGAATCTTCTTTGCCACAAGCTGTGACTCAGAAGGATCGTGTCAGCCTCTCCCGCCGTTGGACCATGACCGAGGAACGGCGCTACTTGCAGAGTTGAAAAGAGATTTGCGGTGCTGAAAGTTAGACTGAGCGTTTCTGTTTCGTTGCCGAATTCTAGGTTCGCATTCCAACGCAAATTGAAAAATGCCAGTTCCTCGAAGACGTTGTTTTGCCGGCGCCAGTCCTCGAAGTCGGGGAACGACACGCCCCTTGACTGACCGCGATGCTGTGAGTCCACCATCATCAAGCGGTCCGGATCGTTGTAAGGCAGTGGCCGCAGAATGAACGCGTTGACGACACTGAAGATGGCGGTGTTGGCGCCAATACCCAGAGCGAGGGTGACGATCGCTATTAGACTGACGCCGGGATTCTTCACCAGCAGCCGCGTGCCGTAACGCAGGTCGTGTAGAAACTCCTCGAACAACCGCACACCGCGTGAGAGATTCATGTTGCTTCCTCCTGCGCGATTCCTTATCACAACTAGAGGCGGTCATTCCACAACTTTTTACGGTCGCGTTAACTCGGCTGATAAGGCGCAAGTGTTGCCCGGATCACTCCTGAACAAACGGGACAGAACGGAGAGCTGTTGGCAAACATTTTGCAGGACGAAACTGGTCGATAGACATTGCACTTCGACTGGAGCGCGCCTTCGTAAGCTCCAACCGGGCCGTCGGGCGCAAGTGTCGCCGGATTTACATCAGTAGGTGGCCCGCAGTCCTGATTGCGCATCGTCGGGATGGGAGTCTCGTCCAGAATTAAGTCCCTCCACTTCATAGTGCCACGGTCTAAATTGAGGGTCACGTTGGGCTGCGGGGGTTCTGCGGTTGGCGGTGGGAACCCCCCGAAGGGGTACTCGTCAGCCAATTTGAAAGCACTGTGTCCCATTTCATGAATTGCAACTAAAGCTGAGGCAGGGTGCGTCGAGCAGGTTGCCACGTGCTCGTTAGGTGCGCCTGAACCACCATAAGTACTTGTGTTAACTATGCAAACTACCTGAAGCATAGCCGGAACTAACTCAGCTATCACTGATAGCGCCAGAGGAATATTAATGGTAAGCACACGACTCCATCCTCCGTCCCAGAATTTCGCGTCGAAAAAAGTGTCTACCGTGACTGCCGGTGTAACGTTGGGATTGTCAGCGCCGCTGTCGTCAGACACTACATCGATCCGGTGGACGTTAATGCCGGAGAAAAGCTCATCGAAAGGCGGAGTTTCACGCAGGGTCGAAACAAAATTTTCGGCGTCTGTGTGATACCTCGTCAACTCAGTTTCACGATAGCCGTCGCCAATAATGACAAGATTCCAGCGTTCGCTATCAGGGCCATTATCGATAATCTTCTCAGTGCGTATTACACGACCGTCATTTGCGCTCATTCTTCTCCTCCTTCAGGTATTTCAAAGCGTGCTAACTCACGCGTTTTCGGCGCTGATCCGGCAGCCATAGATGGTTGTGTGTGTGCGCCTTCAGACTTCTTTCCAACGAGTACGATAGAGGCGGCATCACCGTAATCAGGGACAAGCACTTCGAATGTGCTTTCCTGAGTTGGGGCATATTCGCGGCGAATTGCGCCATCCGGTGAGTGCACTTCTACAGTGTCTCCGGCCGGGTAAAGTAGAGTACGGTGGAAAAGTCCACGATCGTTTTCATCTCGAAGTTCCATCCAGAAACCTCCGTGTTTACCAGTCTCGGGACGTTCTCCTACCGCAGGCGGGGTGATCATGTTTACTCGCCGGTGCTTTATTAGTTTCACCTCACCGCCTGCGACTTGAAAGGTGAGCCGGAGAGTCTTCCGTGATGGCTTCACGGATTTGTCGTGTGTATGTTTTGCCATGCTTCCTCCTCAGGTATCACAAGTCTGACGCTGTCCGAAGCTGTAATTAATGGCAGACTCCCGGAAAACGTTTCGCGGTTCGATCTTATTGCAGAACACCTTGAGAGCCGACACAAAAGTTAAGAGTCGTGTCATATAGGTTGTAAAGACATTAAGTCAGTCTACTTTTGATTCGACCCAGCCAGCGTCGAAGGAGTGCAGCATGACTTTTTTCGGGAAGATTACGCTCGCCGATGGAGCGCGGAAACGGGATGGGAAGGATATCTGGTGGTGTCGAACGTAATTGGAGTCGTGGTGTTTAAGCTATTTGCAGGAGCAATAGTAGGGTCAGCCAGCGCTTCAGTCGCTACCAATCTCAAACGAGGTTAAGTACCTCCTGTCTTAACTGCAGAGATCATCCTCAGCTCCACCCACTTCCAGGTGTTCCCTGCGACAATGGCTGCTTCGTCCAATTGGCCCAGGATAGTATGCCCGCATGATCCGGTGTCGTCTCCATGTCGGACGGAACTGAGAGAAGAGCCTTCAGGCAAAAGGTGGTTGTCATTGTCCGGCTGCCGTATGTGTGCATTTCAACTCCGTCCGAAGTTGGAAAGGCGATGAAGGGACTCGCGGGCCAACCACCATCCGTTTCCTGCGTGCTAATCAGATAGGTCACTCCACGATTGATAGCCTTGTCTTCCAGGTGCACACCCAGCGCTCTGAGTGCCAGGAGCGAGAGCGCAGTGGCAAGGGGATCGCTCCGACCCTCTCCCCAACTGCCATCTACGCGCTGGCTCCGCAGGAAAAAGGTGCGTGCCCGCCGACAAGCGTCACTGTCCGGGGAGACGATGCTAATGGCCGAAATGACGCGATAGGTTCCGTAGTAGGACCCGGCATACCAACGACTGAGCCACGCGCCTTGCTCATCTTGAACTGCTTCAAGGTAAGCGACAGTTCGCAGAATCTCATGGTGGTAGCGCAATCTGTCATACAGGAGGAGCCCGTACAGCAGGTTCCCTACCACGTCCGGGTGTGCTCCACGCCCGTCAATCACCTCGACGTAGGCACGCATCGCCTCATCGAATCTCGACCGTCCGTTCGGGTCAATGATCCAAGTTTGGATTCCGCCGTCCGGCTCCGCCGTCGCTAAAGCTAGTTGAATCGCATCATCGCAGGTAGATGCGAGGGCGGGACCGCCAACGCGGCATAACACCTGGACCACTATTCCCAAGTCATCGGAGTCAGGCGGGAGTTCGGACACTTCGGGAATGTAGTTCCACCCGCCGCGCACATGACGATGCTTGGCGCGTAAGATAGCGAACGCCTCGCTCTCAAGCAGTCGACGTGACACGGAATAGCCCGCCGCGTAAGCATCAAGAAGACCGTCGAGTGCGATTGCCCTCTGGAAGAGCAACGCGGGATAGGTCTCAAGACGCAGACCTTCACGGTATATCCGCGGGACGCGAAGATGGTGAATGGCCTCCTGATATCCATCGCGCTGCTGGGTGAGGAGCATCTCTATAGCGTCGATGATCGAACTGCTTTGCTGGTCGCCCTGGTTCACGCGCTCAGCGTGCGGCGATGCTGTAACCTCCTCCTGCCATCCAGCCCAACGTGCGACCGTGAGACGCGCGAAGTCGAGCACAGCGGCCATCCCGAAGGCATTCGTCGTTAAAAGATCAATGATGTCAGCGATGGTGACGTCGATCACGTCGTAAAGGTCGGCATCGCTCGCCTCCGCTCGGCCCTCAACAGCTAACTGATCGGCGAGGCGTGAGGCCACGATGTTAGGAGCACCGCGGCGGCAGTCTTCCAACAGGTCTACGAGGTCGTCAATCAGAGACACGATGCGGCCGAGCGTCATGCTTATGCGTCTGACGCGTTCCGATGTCTCTAACTCCGGCGTGGCGAGCGCAACAATCCGGTACATTGCCACGAACGGCAGCACGGACTTGGCCTCAACCAGCGGTTGTAGATCACGGGAGGATGCCGTGACGGTGGCCACGCTTACAGCCCGCTCAGACTCGTACAACTGGCTAATCAGGCGAGCGAGATCTTTCCAGGCTACGTCGTTACGGCTTCGGCTGTATAGCTCACTAAACCCACGCGCACAGAGCGACACCAAGGCGCAGAGGCTGCGTAGTCTTGGATCTGAAGCCCGCGAGTATGCGCCGGCGAAGGCTGCCTCGGCCTCCGCAGTCGGCGCAAATATCAGACGGACCAAGTCTCTATTCAGCATTTCAAAGACACGTGTTCCGTCTGCATGTTCATCGATACAGTAATCGATCAGTGAGATCCCCGCGCTGAATGCAGCCCCCAGTACAGCCACATTCTCATCTACGTCAGATGAGGAGATCATTAAACCGTGCAGCACGACAGCTTGCTGATACCCGAAGCCCAGCATGTGTGGCAGGCGATCCCAAAGGTGGGGATCCATGGTTACGAGGGTGTGATAGTCGGCAACATCAACGAAGGCGGGAAACCGCTCTGGCAGTATGCGGTCGCGCAGCGACTCACCGAGCTGACGCTCTGCCTCGATACTATGATCGAGGTCCGTTCTGGAAACGGAGAAGCCGTGCGCACGGAGAGCTAGACGAATAGCCGCGCTCAGATGGGAACCATCCAACAGCCCGTGGTACACAGTCACCGACTCGCTCTTCGGAGGAGAGGCAAGGGTGCGGGACACCTCCACACCCTTGATCTTTTGACAATAGAGGGGTTGCTAAACCATTTAGCCGGATTACGGCCAACCGCCAGGCGCTGGGGCTTTCGTGAGCGAAACCCACATCTGAGGTTGATTGTCCGTGTTCGTCGACAAGTTATTGTAGTTAATGGCACGAACTGTCAAATTCTGGTTCAACTCGATTGATACCCAGTAATAGCCGTTGCCGCCCCAGCTAGACCCAACGCTGAAGGTCGCATTATCGATATTACCGCCAGTGACCGCGTCTGTTACCTTAATCCACATTGGCATACAATCACCTCCCGTTCAGTGAGCGAACTGATTAGTTCACTCCATCGCCTATAACAAGACTTCTTCTCAGGCGCACCGGCGTAAGAGGCTATGGTTTGGAACCTCTCACGCCCGGAGCCCCTTTTTTCGGTCTCATCGACTCTGGGAAGTTGGGCGGGGGTCCCGCCTGAGGGGGTAGATTCGGTTGCGCCGGTGTCGTGCTCACGCCCTCTGGCTGATCCCCGCTCAACGATCGCAGATGCGCCAGCTTAGCGATCAAATCTGGCTCATTCTCAATCGGATAAAACTCCGAAGGTATTTGGCGAGCTTCCGCTACGTCGCGATCTTTGCCCTCATACTTGATCTTTGCCTTCGGCCCACCCAATGCCTTCGCGAGGTCGTCGAAATCGTTGAGCGGATAGTTAGCTTTCTTGGAAATGTCCCTGGCAATGTCGACTATGTCATCCAATTTGAATTTTCCTGGCATTTTGTACTCCTCTCTTTGCCGGAAGAATCTGGACGCCTTGGTAGGATTGCTACCTGGGAATGCAGACGAGCCCGCATACCCACGTCAGTAGCGGAGACTTTGCTTCTGTACAGCAGACGATGCATCGCTTCGTCTCTTGCAGTTGTTCGTTAACGTGAGGTTGACGATTCGAGGGGTTTCATCAACCAAGGAGAATCAGAACAGTTAAGGTGCCGTAAGTATACTCGTTAAAATTTGCGCGTCAAGAAAATGCTACGTTGTCCCACGCTCCTCCACATAGTCCGCAATTTCGCACAGCAAGTGCGTTCCATGAGTCGTGGCAAATTCGGCGATAAGTGTATTTTTCGCTTCAGCGATCAGAGATGAGACTCGAAGCATCGTGGCTTTTATGCTCTGAATGTCAGCAGATCTCGCGGACAGCGCAGCGCGAGCGAAAAGCGCCATATCTTCTTCAACATCAATTATGTTGTCGGCACTCTGAAATGCGTCGCCGAGCAGACTACCAAAGCGCGAAAGGACATTCAGCTGTCCATGCGTTGCTCCCGCTAAGATCGCGCCGACTCTGAGCGCGACAGATATCAGCGCAGATGTTTTGAGACTGCGAACTGCATCCCAGTGCCCATCGCCATTACCAGCAACAGAGGAACTGCATCGATTAGAAGTGAGATCGAGATATTGACCAGCGATAGCGCCATGGGTACCTATACCTTCAACTAACTCGCGATGCGCATGCAGGGCGCGCGTTGCCGGACCGCTATCCAGGATAAGACCGTAAGAAGCGTTCATCAGCGCCAATGCGACGAGCATCGCTACTCCCTCCCCATACCTCATGTGTAGGGAAGGCCGCCCACGTCTTTTCGTGGCATTGTCCATGCACGGCAAATCATCAAAGATAAGTGAGCTGGTATGAACGTATTCGATCGCAACTGCGGCCGGCCAAATTTCTTGAGCATGTCCGCTGATTACCTCAGCACCGAGCAGAGTTAGTACCGGACGCAGACGCTTGCCGCCGGGAAACAACGCATAGTGTAACGCGTCGTTAAAATCCTTATAGTTGTTGCCTAGAGCAAGCGGTAGGTGCTGAAGCAGCGCACGCTCGATCTCCGGACGGACGGCTGTGACATATTCATAAAGCCTTTCGGTGGTGACAGCTAGTTCCAGAGGCGTGTCCATGATCACACCAAGTAGAAAGTATAAGGGTAGGGTTTAAGTTACAAATTGCACTCAAAGGATCGTGAGACTCAGTGAGCAACAGGATTGAATTATCATCAACCTGTTGCGAATATATCACCTATTCGGGTACGGAGCGAACTGCAACAACGCACAATCACGCGGTCGCCTGACTGACGCTAAAACTCGCTTGCACCAACTCACGAACTCTGCACGTGAGTCCAGGATTGTCAGGCAGACCGATGCGCAAATTCATCAGGAGTGGATCTCTTGATTCGAAAAAGAGATGAGACAGCGAGGTGCATATTGAGACTTAAACGTGCGTTCGATAATCAATCGAATCCACACAGATACGAAACCAACTTGTAAATTGGTTGGGGCGCTTTTTCATGTCCGTTACTAGCGTGGATAGATCAACCCACTTCCATTCATCCGCTTCAGAAGGAGTTAGAGTTGGGTCTTGATCGGATTTGCCGCAGAAAACATGAACCAGTTCGTGCTCTATCAATCCATCTTCTAGATCTGCTTCATAGGTAAAACTAAATATCTCTCGCAACTTGCAATCGAGTCCCATCTCTTCTCTTAATCTGCGGCGAGCCGCTGCCTCCGTAGTTTCGCCAGGGCGCGGATGTCCGCAGCACGTATTTGACCAGAGTCCTCGCGAATGATATTTCGTCATCGCCCTTTTTTGAAGAAGCAGTTTTCCATGGGAATTGAAAATGAGAATAGAGAACGCCCGATGCAACGCGCCGCGCCGATGTACTTCAAGTTTATCCGCCGATCCGATCATCCGATCGAGAGGGTCTATTAAGATGACCGAGTCGTTCAGCATTGTGTAGAAGTCGCGACCTTAGTATTGCGTGGAACTGAGCAAAGGTTCATTCGTACGGAATAGTCTCTTGCCGTTTTAAATTTGGCCCGTAGAACCATCCACGTTGAAATCGATCTTATCCCACGTCAGATTTAATAGATCACCTCGTCTCGTTGTGATGGCGGGCACCACAAATCATCTGCATTTTTCCCAACAGATGTTAGACTGCTGAACCCAACCTCAACTGCCAAACAGCGAACCGGAAGGGCACAGCATCGTGGCACAGAACAATATGATGAATCATTACGAAAGCGCTTTCTCTACCTTCTGAAAGGTGGCGGCGCTCAGGAATTGTGAAAGCCGTCCTAAATGAACTAAATGACCGGGGCTTTATGTATCAATGACAGGCTGCAACTAGTTGGCAGAAGTCTTGCTGCTGCTGCGCTGGTTTGCATATTCGCGGCGGCGACACTCGCGAAAACTCT
>Ga0126311_10000631_pt1 | contig 16367 bp, 15 predicted proteins | sample Plot61_FD_92539 | JGI IMG/M metagenome (GOLD analysis project Ga0126311, IMG submission 92539) | Serpentine soil microbial communities from UC McLaughlin Reserve, CA, USA - Plot61 | ecosystem: Environmental > Terrestrial > Soil > Grasslands | place: USA: UC McLaughlin Reserve, Lake County... | reverse complement strand
TTCGAAGGACCCTCGACCTGGCCGGCCTCACGAGCTCTGAGCTGATCGAGATCGAACCGGAGCGCGGCAAGCCACAGCAGTAGAGCGCGGTCAGCGCTCGATCAGCTCGATCCGGTAGTTGTCCGGGTCGCGCACGAAGCACAGGCGCGAGCCCCCTTCGCGGACGGAGTACGGGGGCTTCTCGGGCTCGATGCCCAGGCCGGCGAGCCGCTCGAGCGTGCCGTCGAGGTCGTCCACGGTGAGCGCGATGTGGCCGTAGCCGGTGCCGATCTCGTAGGGCTCGGTCTGGCCGTGGTTGTAGGTGAGCTCCAGGCGCGCGCCGTCGCCAGGGAGACCCATGAAGACGTTGGTGGCCTCGTCGTCGCCGATCGGGACGCGGCGCATCTCCTCGAAGCCGAGCTTCTCGTAGAACGTGACCGAGCGGTCGATGTCGAGGATCCGGTAGCAGGTGTGGATCAGTTCGCTCACCGCGCGAGCTTAACCCGTACGGAGGTGTGCCTATAGTCGGCACCGCCGATGGCCGAACGTCATCCCCGCGAAGCTGCCCTGCGCCGCGTCCACGGGTCGGGCGCGCTGTTCGCCGCCGCCTACGGCAACGTCGGTTCGTCGATCTATTACGCGCTGGGCGTCGTCGCGCTCTACGCGCTTGGACTGACTCCGGTGACGTTCATGATCGCCGGGCTGATCTTCGCCTTCACGGCGGCGTCCTATGCGGAGGCGACCGTGATGTACCCCGAGGCCGGCGGGTCGTCGAGCTTCGCGCGCCACGCGTTCAACGAGCTGGTCAGCTTCTTCGCGGCCTGGGGGCAGATGCTCACCTACGTGGTGACGATCGCCATCTCGGCGTTCTTTGTCCCGCACTACCTCGCCGTCTTCTGGGACCCACTGGGGCACGGGCCGGGTGACGTGATCTTCGGGGTCGGGCTCGTCGCGCTGCTGGCGCTGCTCAACATCAAGGGGACGGAGGAGTCGGCGCGGCTGAATTTGGTTCTCGCGATCGCCGACCTGCTGACGCAGGTGGTGCTGGTTATCATCGGGATCGCGCTCGTTCTCGACCCCGATCTGCTGGTCGCGCAGGTCGACCTCGGGGTGGCGCCGACGTGGGGCGACTTTGCGCTGGGGATCGCGGTTGGGATGGTCGCCTACACCGGCATCGAGACGATCTCGAACATGGCCGAGGAGGCCAGGGACGCCTCACGAACGATCCCGCGCGGGGTGGGTGCGGTGGTGCTGGCCGTGCTCGGCCTGTACGCGCTGCTGCCGGCCATCGCCCTGTCGGCCATGCCCGTGACCCAGAACGCGAGCGGCGAATACACGACCGACCTCGGGACGAAGTTCGCCGACGACCCGGTGCTGGGGATCGTCGAGAACCTCGGCCTCGAGAAGGGCCTCACCGACGCCCTCCAGGTCTACGTCGGGGTGCTGGCGGCGGTGATCCTGCTGATCGCGACGAACGCGGCGCTGATCGGGGTCTCACGGCTGACGTTCTCGATGGGTCAGCATCGCCAGCTCCCCGAGCGGCTGCGCCAGATACATCCCCGCTTCAAGACGCCCTACGTGGCGATCTTCGTCTTCTCGCTGTTCGCGGCGGTCGTGATGCTGCCGGGGCAGACGACCTTCCTCGCGACGCTGTACTCGTTCGGCGCCACGCTGTCATTCACGATCGCCCATGTCTCGGTGGTGCGGCTGCGCAAGAAGTACCCGCTCGCCGAGCGCAAGAAGAAGGCCGACGGGGAGCGGCTGTGGATACCCCGGGGCAACATGCGAATACGTGGCGTCGACGTCCCGCTGACGGCGATCTTCGGCGGGATCGGCACGGCGGCGGCGTTCGTCGTGGCGATGGCGCTCGACCCGGTGATCCTGGCGGTCGGCGGCGGCTGGATGGTGGTGGGGATGGTGGTCTACGTCCTCTACAGGCGCCATCAAGGGCTGCCCCTGCGGGAGACGGTGAAGGTGCACAGCCTCGCCCCCCTGGGCGTCGAGGAGGTCGAGTACAACAGCGTGCTCGTGGTCTTCGAGAACGAGCCGTTCTCCGAGGAGACAGTGGCCACGGCGTCGGCGCTTGCCTCGAAGCGCCTTCGCGCGATCCACGTGCTTGCGCTGATCACCGTCCCCACGTATCTGCCCCTCGACGCCGAGCTCGAGGAGGAAGAGGCGGAGGCGCGCAGCAGGATCGAGCGCGCGAAGCTGATCTGCGGGATGCGCGTGACCGGCCAGATCGAGCGGGTGCGCCCGGGAGGAGCGGGCACGGCGGTGATCGAGTGGGCGAAGCAGATGAAGGCGGAGGCGATCGTGATGCAGCTGCGGTACCGCGACGGCGTGCCTCTCTACGGCAGGACCCTGCAGACGGTGCTCGCCGCTCGTCCCGCGCGGGTGATCGTCGCCGCGAAGCCGGAGGAGTCGCGCGAGCCGCGCGGGAGGCGGCCTCCGATCCCGGCCTAGTTTCGCGGGGGCCGCCGAGCCTAGAATCACCCGCGTGGCTGCCCCGGACGAGGTCTATCGCGCGGTCACGCGCATATTCGCCGTCGTCATCTGTGGCTTCGGGGCCGCGATCCTCGTGGTGACGCTCGCCAACGGCGGTGGCCCGCTCTCGATGGGCTTCCTCCTCGGGCTCGTGTTCGTCGGCCTCGGCGTGGGCCGCCTCTACCTGGCTCGGGCGCGCTCGTGAGCGAGCTGGGAGGGACGCCGACCGGCGCCCAGCGGCGGGCGCGTGCTTTGACGCGGCGCTTCCTCGGGGTGCCGTGGCTGTTCGCGGTCAGCTACTCGGCCGTCGGGTTCTCGATCTACTTCTCGGTCGGCCTGGTGGCCGACAAGGGGCTGGCGCTCACGCCGCTGCTGTTCCTCGGGGTCGGGCTCGTGTTCATGTTGAACGCGATGAGCTACGTCGAGGGGGCGGCGATGTTCCGCGAACGCGGCGGCTCGTCGACGCTCGGGCGCTACGCGTTCAACGAGCTGGTGAGCTTCGTCGCCGGCTGGGCGATCCTGATCGACTACCTCATCGTCGTCGCCCTGGCGGCGATCTCGGTGCCGCACTATCTGACGCCGATCTGGTCGGAGTTCGGCAACGGCGCCCCCGAACTGATCACGGCCGGGGCGGTGATCGCGCTGGTCACGACGCTCAACATCGTCGGGTTCTCCGGCCAGCGGCGGCAGACGCTGTTGACCGCAATCGCGCTCGGCGGCGTGTTGCTGCTGGTGGCGGTCGTCGTCGTCGGTGTGATCACGTCGTTCGACGCGTCGGCGCTCACGGCGGAGCTCGACCTCTGGAGCTCGCCGACGTTCGACGACGCGGTCTACGCGGGGGTGATCGCGACGGTCGCATACGCGGGGATCGAGGCGGCGTCCAACCTTGCGCCCGACCTCCAGTTCGAAGGGCGCGACCTGAGGCGGCTGGTCGCGGTCGGAGCGACGATCGTGCCGGTTCTCTACACGGCGGTGGCGGCGATCGCTTTGATGGCGGTGCCGGTGGTGCCCACGCCGTCTGGGCCCGAGACGGCGCTGGCGGGCGAGTTCCTCGAGGAGCCGGTGCTGGGCGTGGTCGAGAGCTACGACCCGGCGTGGGTCGGCGACATCATGCAGGTCGCGGTGGTGATCGTCGCGCCGGCGGTGCTGATCTGGGCGGCGAGCATGTCGATGCTCGGGCTGTCGCGACACGCGTACGTGCTGGCCACAAACCGGCAGATCCCGAGCTGGCTGGGCAAGCTCGGCCGGCGCTGGCGCACGCCGCACGTGGCCATCGTGGCGGGGGCGGGGATCGCCTTCGCGCTGGTGGTGCCGGGCGACGTGATCTTCCTCGGCGGCCTGTTCGCGTTCGGGGCGACGATCGCGTTCACGGTCGCCCACCTCTCGGTCGTGCGCCTGCGGATGACCCAGCCCGACGTGGAGCGGCCGTTCCGGGTGCCGCTGAGCATCAGGTTCAGAGGCGCCGACATCCCGCTGCCGTCGGTTGCGGCGGCGCTGCTGACGATCGTGGCGTGGATCAGCGTCGTCGTGTACCACGACGAGGCGCGCTGGATCGGAGGCGCGTGGATGGCCTTCGGGCTGGTGGCCTACTTCATCTACCGCGTCGGAGTCGAGGGGACGTCGCCGTTCAAGCGGGTGAGCGTGCCGGCGGAGGCGTTGATCAAGGACGTGGGCGCGATCGAGTACGGCGGGATCATGGTGCCCGTCTTCGGCACCGAGGCCGACGATGAGATCGTCGGGACCGCGGGGCGGCTGGCCGACGCGGCGGACGAGCCGGGCGAGACGCCGCCGCACCTCGAGGTCGTCTACGTGATCGACCTGCCTCTCACCGTGCCCCTGGACGCGCCGCCGCCGGCGCAGCGGATGGAGGTCGCGAACCGGGCGCTGGCGCGGGCGCAGGAGGTTGGGGAGGAGTACGAGACGGTCGAGGTGGCGACGTCGGTGGTGCGGGCGCGGTCGATCGGGACCGGAATCGTGGCGGCCGCGCGCGAGCGGGACGTCGACGTGATCGTGATGGGGGCCGAGCCGGCGACCACGATCCGCGGGGGCGCGGTGCTGGGGGGCGTCGGGGGATCGCGCCCGGCGGAGATCGGGCCGGTGACGGAGTATGTGCTACGCAGGGCGCCGTGCCGGGTGCTGCTGACGGCGCCGGCGTGGGACTCCCACGAGGTGGCGTTCGACCCGCGCAAGCGGCCCACGGTGAGCCAGAGATAGCGCGCCCGGGGATCCGGCCCCGGCGGGGCTAGTATCCCCGCGGATGTTCATCCTCATAGTTGGGATCGGGCGGGTCGGCTCGTCGGTGGCGCGGACGATGCTCCAGGAGGGGCACACGGTTTCGTGCCTGGACGAGGACCCCGAGTCGCACGCGCGGCTCGAGATCGGGCTCGATAAGCCTTGGGAGGACCTCGGCGGTCGCTACACGGTGGGCACCGGGCTGGAGATCGAGGCGCTCACGGAGGCGGGGATCGAACGGGCCGACGCCTTCGTCGCGGCCACCGATGGCGACAACACGAACCTCGTGATCGCGCAGATCGCCAAGCGGCGGTTCGAGGTGCCGATCGTGATCGCGCGGATCCTCGACCCCTACCGGGCCGAGTGGTATGAGTCGCAGGGCGTGCACACGATCTGCCCCACCAGGGTGGCCATCGACATGCTCAACTCGGAGGTGCGCGAGGCGGCCGGCAAGGCGGGAGAGGGATAGGCCGTGGGCGAGGGGACGTACGTGATCGTGGTCGGCGCCGGCAAGGTGGGCTGGAACCTGGCGCGGGAGCTGCTCGACAAGGGGAACGAGGTGACGCTGCTGGAGAACGATCGCGACCGGTTCGCCACGGTCGAGCAGGAGCTGGAGCACAACGTCCAGTACGGAGATGCCTCGGAGCTGTGGGTGCTCGAGCGGGCTGGGATCTCGCGGGCGGACATGGTGATCGCCGTCACCGGCGACGACGAGGACAACGTCCTGATCTGCCAGGTGGCGAAGGAGAAGTACCTGTGCGAGCGCACGATCGCGCGCGTGAACAACCCGCGCAACAAGCAGTGGTTCGAGCTGCTGGGGGTGAAGCCGGTGGTCTCGGCCACCGACCTGATCCTGCGCCTGATCGAGCACGAGGTGCCGGAGTACGGCCTCGTGCACCTGCTCGACCTGCCGGAGCAGAGGCTGGAGATCATCGAGATGCTCTTGCCGGACGACTCGAAGGCGGCGGGCGTACGGGTGGGCGATCTCGAGATGCCCGACGGCAGCCTGCTGATCTCGGTGCTGCGCGAGGGGCGGGGGTTCGTTCCCGGGCCGGAGACCGTGCTCGAGCCGGGCGACGAGATCCTGGCGGTGCTCGACCCGACCGTCGAGGAGGACCTGACGGCGTACTTCGGGCCCGACGGCGCCTCCAGCGACGGCGGGTAAGAACCGGCGTCCCAGGGGTAGCTAACTGGACATGGCGGATCGCGAGGTTGACTTCCTGCTCGTCGGTGGCGGCATGGCCGCAGGCAACTGCGCCGAGGAGTTGCGCAGCAAGGGTGCCGAGGGTTCGATCCTGCTGGTCGGGCGCGAGCCGGAGCCGCCGTACGAGCGGCCCCCGCTGACGAAGGAGTACCTGCGGGGGGAGGCCCAGCGGTCCGACGCGTACGTCAACGGCCCCGAGTGGTACGACGAGAACGGCGTCGAGCTGCTCACGAGCACGAACGTGATGTCGCTGGACGCCGAGGCGCGCACCGCCAAGCTTCAGACGAAGGAGGAGGTCGCGTTCGACAAGGCGCTCGTCGCCACCGGCGCGAACGTGAACATCCTCCGCGTCGACGGCGCCGAGCTGGAGGGCATCCACTACATGCGGGCGTTCGGCAACTCCGACGCGATTCGGGACGCGGCGGCCGACGGGAAGCGTGTCGTGCTGATCGGAGGCAGCTACATCGCGACGGAGGTCGCCGCCTCGCTGACCGCGAAGGGCGCGGAATGCGCGCTGGTGATGATGGAGGACGTCACGCTGGAGCGGACGTTCGGCGCCGAGGTCGGACGGTGGTTCCAGGACCTGCTCGAGTCGAAGGGAATCGAGGTGCTCGGCGGCGAGGAGCTCCAGGCGTTCGAGGGCAGCGGGAGCGTGGAGCGGATCGTGACCAAGAAGGGGACCACGGTGGAGGGGGACGTCGTGGTGGTCGGAGCCGGTGTGCGCCCCGACACGATGCTGGCCGAGAAGGCCGGGCTCGAGGTCGACAACGGGATCATCTGCGACGCGGCGCTGGAGAGCTCGGTGGAGGGTATCTTCGCCGCCGGGGACTGCTGCTCGTGGGAGTCGGAGCCGCTCGGGCGCCGCATCCGCATCGAGCACTGGGACATCGCCTTCCAGCAGGGCAAGCACGCCGCGCGGGGGATGATGGGCGACAAGAAGCCGTTCGGCGAGATCCCCTACTTCTTCTCGGACCTGGCGGACTGGGCGAGCTACGAGTACGTCGGGCCGGCCGAGAGCTGGGACGAGGTGCTGTTCCGCGGCAGCCGGGATGACGGCGAGTTCTCCGCGTGGTACCTCGACGACGGCAAGGTCGCCGCGGCGCTGGCCATCGGCCGCTCGGAGGACCTCACGCACGCGCGACGCCTGATCGAAACGGGCGCCGACGTCTCCGGCCAGAAGGACGCATTGGCCGACGCGGACGCCGATCTCGACGAGATCTCCTAGCGCACAAACCGCCACGGCTCAGGCGCGGCTTGTGGCTATCCTGAGCCCACTGCCTTGGGGATTGGTGTAATTGGCAGCACGCGGGCTTCTGGTGTCCGTAGTCTAGGTTCGAGTCCTAGATCCCCAGTGATTGGCGAAACCGCTGCATCCATGCGGCGGTTGAGGCGGCGGGTCGGGGGGTCCCTGCTACTTTGAACCCGGTATATGGACGTCTATCAGCGCAGACGTCTCGTGGCCGTGCTGGCGATCGTCCTTGTGCTCGTTCTGATCGTCGTTGCGATCGCGGGTGGGGGGGACGATGAGAGCACGCCGATCGAGCCGGTCACCGGCGCCTCGACTCCTGGCGTCTCCACTCCTCTGAGCAAGGAGGAGTTCATCCAGCAGGGCGACGACATCTGCGAGGAGACGGCCGTGGCCGTCGCCAACATCGACAGCTCGGACGCCCAGAACCAGGCGGAACAGGAGCTCGAGCTCACCCAGTCCGAGCTCGACCAGCTCCAGAGCCTGACCCCGCCCGACGAGGACCAGGCCACCCTCGACGACTTCTTCTCCGCTCTCGAGGACCTCATCGACTCCCTCGACAAGCAGTTCCTCGCCGCCGACCGTGAGGACGACGCCGCCCTCGCCGAGGCCTCCACCGAGATCGACACGGCCAAGTCCGACGTTCTCGACGCCGCCAAGGACTACGGCTTCAAGAAGTGTGGCGAGGCGGGCGAGCCCTCGGCCACCCCCGCGGGCACCGGCGGCGCGCCGGCCGGCACCGCGCCCGCCACGCCGGCCGCACCCGCCGCCCCCGCAGCTCCCGCGGCGCCGGCCGCACCCGCACCAGCCCCCGCACCAGCCCCCGCGCCGAGCGGCGGCGGCACGGGCGGCGGCGACAGCGGCGGCGTCGGCCCGGGCTAGGCGCTTTTTACGCTGCCTGGTCCGCCCAGGCGCCGTAAAGACTCGCGTAGCGCCCGCGGGCCTCGATCAGCTCGTCGTGCGTGCCCGACTCGACGATCCGCCCGTGCTCCAGCACCACGATCCGCCCCGCTCTCCTGATCGTCGACAGGCGGTGAGCGATCACGATCGCAGTCCGCCCGGCCAGCAGCCGCTCGAGCCCGCGCTCGATCGTGCGCTCGGTGCGCACGTCGACGTTGGACGTCGCCTCGTCGAGGATGAGGATCCGCGGCTCCGCTAGCAGCGCCCGCGCGAACGCCACGAGCTGCCGCTGCCCCGCCGACAGGTGCGCGCCCCTCTCGCCGACCTCGGTCTCGTAGCCGTCGGCCAGTCGCTCGATGAACCCTTCGGCCCCGACCGCCCTCGCCGCTTCGCGGATCTCGTCGTCGTCGGCGTCGGGCCGCCCGAACGCGATGTTCTCGCGCACGGTACCCGAGAACAAAAAGCCCTCCTGCGGCACGATCCCGAGCTGCCGCCGCAGCGCGCGCGCCTGGAGGTCGCACAGGTCGTGCCCGTCGACTGAGATCCGCCCCCGCTGAGGGTCGTAGAAGCGCGCGACCAGCTTCGCCATCGTCGACTTGCCCGCTCCCGTCTCGCCCACGAGCGCGACCGTCTGGCCCGCGGGCACGTAGAGGTCCACGTCCGCCAGCGCCCAGTCGCCGCCGGCGCCGTAGGAGAACGAGACGTCGTCCAGGCGCAGCTCGCCGCGGATCTCGCCCGGGTCGACCGCGCCGGGCCGGTCGGTCATGTCCGGCGCCGTGTCGAGCAGGTCGAAGATCTTGTCCAGCGCCGCCATCCCCTGCTGGTAGGTCGTGTACAGCTGCGAGATCTGCTGAATCGGGTCGAAGAACTGGTTGAGGTAGCCGACGAACGCGACGAGCACGCCGATCTCCACGTTGCCGTCGATCACCTGGTAGCCGCCGTAAAGCAGGATCGCCGCCGTGCCGATCGCCGACAGCAGCTCGACGGCCGGGAAGTACGAGGCGTTGAGGTAGACCGTCCGCATGTTCACCTCGCGGTTCTCCTCGTTGAGCACCGTCATCCGGTCGATGTGGCGCCGCTCCTGGCCGAAGCTGCGCACCACCCGCACCCCGGAGAGCGTCTCCTGCAGGTATGCGGTGATGTTCGCGATCTTCTCCCGCGTGGCCCGGTAGGCGCCCGCCGACGCGATCCGGAAGACGACGCTCGCCACGGCGAGAAGGGGAAACGTCAGGAACGTCACCAGCGCCAGCGGGACGTCCAGCAGCAGCAGGATCACGATCACCCCGCCCAGGGTCAGCGTGCTGGAGATCAGCGTCACCACGCCGTCGGTAACCAGCGAGTCGAGCGCCTGCACGTCGTTGGTCAGCCGCGAGATCAGCACGCCCGGCCTGTTGCGCGTGAAGAAGCCGATCGACATCGCCTGGAGGTGCGAGTAGATCCGCTGGCGCAGGTCCTGGAGCGCGCGCTGGCCGACCCATCCCACCAGGTACGTCTGGGCGTAGGAGGCGGCCCAATAGACGACCGCCGAGGCGAGGAAGACGAGCACGATCACGGTGAGCGCCGACGAGTCGCCTGCGTTGATCCCGTCGTCGATCGCCTTTCCCGCCAGATACGGCGGCGCCAATCCAGCGGCGGTCGCAATCACCAACGCCAGCAGCATCAGCAGGACCTGCCGGCGATAGGGCCGCAGCAGCCCGAACATCCAGCGCACCTTCCGGCCGCGCTGGTCCTCGCCGCGCACCAGCCGCCAGATGTCGCGCAGCATCAGCAGCGTGCCAGCGAAGCGCCCCGGCTGGTTGGCGACGTCCTCGGAGTCCTCGGCGACGTCCGAGCGCTGCGTCTCGGGATCGAGCTCGGTGACGGCGTCGGTGTCGCGGTCCTCGCGCTCGGCGCGGGGCCTGTGGCCGCGCTCGCTCACAGCCGCGCCACCTCCTCGCGCTCCTCGAGGTCGCGCTGGAGGAACACCTGGTCGGCGAGCCCGTGCTCGGCGATCTCCGCGTACAGCGGGCAGCGCTCCAGAAGCTGCTCGTGCGTCCCGCAGTCGACGATGCGCCCTTGGTCGAGGACGACGATCTCGTCGGCGAGCGAGATCGTGGACAGCCGGTGCGCGACCACGAACGTCGTGCGCCCTTCCATCGCCTCGCTGAGCCCCCGCTTGATCTGGGCCTCGGTCGTGGCGTCGACCGACGACGTCGCGTCGTCCAGGATCAGGATCCGCGGGTCGGCGACCAGCGCCCGCGCGATCGCCACGCGCTGGCGCTGGCCGCCGGACAGCGTCAGCCCGCGCTCGCCGACGACGGTCTCGTAGCCGTCGGGGAGCGCGCTGATGAAGCCGTGCGCCTGCGCCCGCCGCGCGGAAAGCTCGATCTCCTCCTGCGTCGCGTCGGGGCGCGCGTAGGAGATGTTCTCCGCGATGCTCGCCGAGAACAGGAAGCTCTCGTCGGCCACGAACGCGATCTGGCGGCGCAGCGAGCCCACGTCTACCGAGCGCACGTCGGCGCCGTCGACCAGCACGTCGCCGGCGCTGGGGTCGTACAGCCGCGCGACCAGCGCCACCAGGCTCGTCTTGCCCGAGCCGGTCGGCCCCACCAGCGCCACGGTTCGTCCGGCCTGCACCTCGAGGCCGACGTCCTCGAGCGCCGGCGCGCCGCCGTCGTAGCGCAGCGAGACGCCGCGGAACTGCACCCGGCCCGCCCCGGCCGGCAGGTCCGGCGCGTCCGGCGGGCTCGCCACCCGCGGCTCGCGGTCCAGGATCTCGAACAGGCGGTTGCCCGAGGCCACCGCCCGCTGCGCCATCCCCAGCGCCATGCCGAGCATCCGCATCGGGCCGATCAGCATCAACAGGTACGTGTAGAAGGCGGTGAACTCGCCGAGGGTGAGGTTGCCGTTGATCACCTGGTTGCCGCCGACCAGCAGCACAACTGCCAGCCCCAGGCTGGGCAGGAAGCCCAGCATCGGCGAGTAGAACGCCCGCAACCGCGTGGAGTAGACGTTCTGGTCGAACACCCGCATCACCGCGCGCTGGAATCGCTGCAGCATGTGGTCCTCGCGGGCGAACGCCTTGATGATGCGGATGCCCGAGACGCTCTCCTCGGCCTCGGCGGTCAGCTCGGCGATCCGCTGCTGCACCTCCTGGAGGGCCGGCCGCGAGAGGCGGTTGAAGCGCATCGCGCTGGCGACGACGAACGGCACCGGCAGCAGCGCCAGCGCCGCCAGCCACGGCTTGATCGCGAACATCACCACCGAGGCCAGCAGCAGCGTCAGCGCGTTTTGGGTGAGGAAGATCAGCCCGTAGCCGAGGAAGAAGCGGATCGACTGCAGGTCGACCGTCGCACGCGACATCAGCTGCCCCGTCTGCTGCGAGTCGAAGAAGCCCAGCTCCAGCGTCTGGAGGTGCCGGTAGACGCGCTGGCGCAGGTCGAACTCGACGGCGAGGGACACCTTTCCGGCGACCAGCCGCCGCGAGAAGGTGAGCACCAGCCGCAGCACGCCGGCGCCGACGATCGCGAGGACAAGCGGAAGAATCGCATCGCGATCGGTGCCGCCGGTGGGGTCGATCGCATCGACCGTCCGGCCCACCAGCCAGGGGATCAGCACCGTCATCCCCATGGCCGCCCAGGCGAGGACGAGCGAGATCGCCACCGTGCGGCGATAGGGGCGAAGGAAGCCCAGCAGTCGCCTGAAGGTGGTCACGCCAGCACTATACAAAGTGAAGTACGAATGGCCGGGATACTGCGCCGGTGCCACGGCCGCCCGCCGGACTCTGCGACAGCTGCGCTCACCAGCGCCTGATCCGCAACACCCGCGGCTCGGAGTTCTCACTGTGCGAGCGCTCGCGCAGCGATCCGGCGTACCCGCGCTACCCGCGCCTGCCCGTGACCGAGTGCGTCGGCCACGAGCTCCGGGGCGACAAACGCGAGACGAGCGAAGGCGGCTAGGCGTCGCGGGCGGGCGGACCTGTGCTGGTGCTGAGCGCCCCGGCGCTCGCCGCGACCACCAGGCCGACCGCGACGATCTCCGGCACCGCGAGGTCCTGTTCGAGCACGACGAACCCGACGAGCGCCGCCACCGCCGGCTCCAGGCTCATGAGCACTCCAAAGGTCCCCGCGGCCAGCCGGCGAAGCGCCTCGAGCTCCACGGAGTAGGGGATCGCCGAGCTCAGGATCGCGACCGCAAAACCAGCGGCCAGCAGCTCCGGGTCCAGGAGGTCGGAGCCTCCCGCGGCGATTCCCGGCACGACTAGGATCGCCGTCGACACCACCATCGCGATGGCGATGCCGTCGAAGCCCGGAAACTCCCGTCCCACCCGCTGCGCGAGCACGATGTAGGCCGCCCAGAACGCGCCCGCGGTGAGCGCCAGAATCACGCCCAGCGCGTCGAGGTCGCCGCCGATCCCGCCGCTGAGCAGGACGATCCCGACGGCGGCCATCGCCGCCCAGGCGAGATCCGTTCGGCTCCGCGAGGCCGCGATGGCGACGCCCAGCGGCCCGACGAACTCGAGGGTGACGGCGATGCCGAGCGGGATGCGGTCGAGGGACTCGTAGAACGAGAAGTTCATCAGCGCGAGGGCGATCCCGAAGAGGACCACGGTCCGCACCGCGTACCGGGAATGCCCGCGAAGGGCCGGCCTCGTGATGGCCACCAGCACGGCCGCCGCGAAGATGACCCGCAGGAAGACGGCCCCGGCGGGGCCGAGCTCGTCGAACAGGCCCACCGCCAGCGCGGCGCCGACCTGCACCGAGAGCGTGCCCGAGAGGACGAGGGCGGCGGGATAGGCCTGATTTCGCTGCATCGAAGGCGCCATCGTGGCAGGGCCGGTCGCCCGGACAACCGGCGGCGGGGCCCGCCACGAATGGTGCTGCCGCCTGCTCTCCAGCCGGGACTCGGCTACGCCGGGGTCGGGGCCGGCAGCTCGAGATGACGATGTGAGGGGCAGTACCGGCTTCCCGGGCGGGGCTCGCGGCGGCACGGCGTGCCCTGCCGCGTGAATGCAGCGCACTCACGCTGTTCAGGGGGCATCTGCTCCCGCAGCTGAAGCGCAAGGCTCATGTGCATGTCGATCAGCTTGCGCACCGTCGACTGTTCCGGCAATCCGAACAGATCGCGGATCTCCTCGAACAGGAAGCGATCGGGCCGCGCGAAGTCGGGCTCGCGTTCAAGCCGTCGTATCGTGGTCTCGCAGGCATCCAGGAGGCGGTCCCCGCCCGCGGCATTGACCCCGGGGGCGAGGTGCGGCGCGAGACGTCTGTAAAGGGAACGACTGACTTGATACATGGGCGCGCCCTCCCTGTGGCACGGTCCGTATCCCCGCCACGACCGAACCTACCCCAGGCTGTGTTAAGAGCGGGCTAATTTGATCCCAAGGCTTCGGCCTCTGACGGAAGGAGTGAAGATGCTCAAAGACGGAAGGATCGCGACGCGCCTGCCCGCCCAGGACCTCGAGCGAGCTCGCGCGTTCTATTCGGAGAAGCTCGGGCTCCAGCCGGCGGAGGAGAGAGAGGGCGGGCTGCGCTACGGCGGCGCCGCCGGTGAGTTCGCCCTGTTCGAATCGGCGGGCAGCTCGTCCGGGGACCACACGCAGATGGGCTGGGAGGTCGACGACATCGAGGCGACCGTCAGCGAGCTGCGCAGCCGCGGCGTCGTGTTCGAGGAGTACGACCTGCCGGGCCTGGAGACGGTCGACGGCATCGCCGACATCGAGGGCAACTACCCCAGCAAGGGGACCGGCGAGCGCGCGGCCTGGTTCCGCGACAGCGAGGGCAACATGCTCGGGATCGGCCAGCCCGTCAAGAAAGGCTGACTCCTACTTCGAAAGCCCAGCGGCCTCGAGGGCCTGATCCTCCCGCAGGAAGATCTTGAATTCGACGATCTTGCCGTTCCGGAGGGTGAATCCAAACGAGAACTCCATCTCCACCTCGACGCCGCTCTGCTTGCCACGCCCGCGCGTGTTGCTGGTGACGACGACTTGGTCCCCTGCATCGGCCACTCGCAGGATCTCTATTCGGTAGTCGTCCCACAGCTCCGGCCAGATGCTGAACGCCTCCAGCACGCCGCTGTGTCCGTGCTGCTGCCCCGAGATCCCGGGCACCTCGTGGGGCTGGGTGACGACGACGGTCTCGTCGACGAGCTCCAGCAGTCCGTCCATGTCATCTCGGGCAAAGGCGTCGAAGGCCTTGCGCACGACTTCCATGTTCTCCTGAGACATCCCCGGCAGTATCTCGCGCCGGTGCCCAGGCGGGCGTAGACTGACGCTTGCCGTCACTCAGGGAAGGGGCAGAGGATGTCGCAGGGAATGCTTCGCGGGCTTCGTCTCGCCGTCGGCGCGGCCGCGCTCGTCGTGGTGGTCGCGGTGCCGTCGACCGCATCCGCGGCGGTGAGCTGCAGTCTCTCGGCCGGGACGCTGACCGTCAGCGTCACCGGGACCGGAGACCAGACGTCCGGCCTGCGCATGGAGAACGCCGGCACCGAGATCGGCGTTTTTCACACGATCAACTTCACCGGGGGGACCGAGAACTGCGGTACGACTCCCACCCCAGCGAACACCAACGCCATCGTGGTCACGGACACCGACCCGGGGGCACAGAGGACGCTGCTCAAGGTCTCCATGGAGGGAGGGCCCTTCGTCAACGCCGACACGACGGGCGAGGGGACGGGGACGAAGGAGATCGAAATCTCTTTCGATGGCGGGGATGAGCCCACCGACGACCTCCTGTTGGACAGCGCGCCGGCCCCACTCGGCGACAATTGGCGGTTCGGCGACATCGGCGGCGGCGTGCAGGGCGTGCAGCTCGACGACTCGGAGACCGGAACCGTGGACGGTGACGACCTCACCGCATCGAACGTCGAGCAACTTCAGGTCGGGACCCTCGGCAATCCCGGCGACGACACCCTCGACGCTCGCGGCGGCTCGCCGTTCGTAGGCCCTGCGATGTTTGCCAGCTCGGTGAAGCAACTCGCCGGCGGCGAGGGGAGCGATCAGATCTTTGCCGGGAACGGGAACGGGTGGCTCATCACGGGCGATAACGGCTCGGACACTCTCACCGGCGGACCTGGCAACGACCAGATCCGCGTCGCGTTCGGCACCGACCAGGACACCGCCGACGGCAACGATGGGACAGACGACTGCTCGTACCTCAATCACCCCAGTGCGGTCCACGTGGACCTCCGCGTCACGGCCCCTCAGGACACCGGCGGCGCGGGCGTCGACACGCTGAGCGATTGCGAGGGCCTCACCGGCGGCGCCGGGTCCGACCTCCTCGTCGGAACCGACGGCAACGACTCGCTCTTCGGCGGCGAGACCTCGATCTCCCAGACCGGCGGTGACACCTTGGTCGGCCTCGGCGGGAACGACGTGATGGCCGGGTCGTTTGGCTCGGACACCGCCAGCTACGCGCAGGGATCGACTGGCTCCGTCACCGTCGATCTGTCGAACGTTGCGGCACAGAACACCGGCGGCGCAGGCACGGACACGATCACGGGTACGGAGAACCTCACCGGCAGCGAGTTCACCGACACGCTTACGGGGGACGCCAACGCGAACCAGATCGACGCCTACGACGGCATCCTCGACACCGTGGACTGCTCGGGCGGTGCCGACACCGCGATCGCCGACGAGGTCGGCGTCGATTCCCTGACGGGCTGCGAGACGACCGATAACGCGCCGCAAGTAGCAGTCGGCCAGCCTCCCGCCGACGGCGCCCTGCTCAGCGATCCGACTCCCGGATATCCGGTCACCGCCGATGAGGGCGCGAGCTTCGAGGTGGCTGTTGATGGGGGCGGGTTCAACGCGTGCGCGGCGACATGCGAGCCGCCATCGCTGTCGGACGGCCCACACACGCTCGACTTCCGGGCGGTCGACGCCGACGAGAACCTTCATCCTGGGCTCAATCCCGCGTCCAGGTCGCTGACCGTGGATACCGACCCGCCGGCGACGAAGGCAAGGAGGGCGAAGCTCCACGGCGACAGCGCCACCATGCGGTTCTCCTCCGACGAGCCGGGCTCGACGTTCCGCTGCAAGCTCGATAAGAAGAAGATGCGCCCATGTTCCTCGCCGAAGCGCTACAAGAATCTCAGCGAGGGTGGGCACCGGTTCAGAGTCCGGGCAACGGACGCCGCGGGAAACCGCGACCCAAGCCCGGCGAAGCGCAGGTTCGTCATTCCGTAAGCGCCTCTCGATGCCGGAGGCAGGACTCGAACCTCTGACGGAGGGCGATCGCGGTATTGCCGCTGAGCGGCAGCGCATAGGAGGCGTCCATGAGGAAGTCTCACTAGATCGAGCCGAGTGGTGTGCTCCGCATCAGGCTAATTGACTATCGCCGGCCC
>Ga0126311_10000630_pt1 | contig 16386 bp, 13 predicted proteins | sample Plot61_FD_92539 | JGI IMG/M metagenome (GOLD analysis project Ga0126311, IMG submission 92539) | Serpentine soil microbial communities from UC McLaughlin Reserve, CA, USA - Plot61 | ecosystem: Environmental > Terrestrial > Soil > Grasslands | place: USA: UC McLaughlin Reserve, Lake County... | reverse complement strand
TGCGCGACAAGGTCGGCGGCGGCGAGTCCCTGCAGGTGCTGGCGCACCGCGCTGACCGTCACGTCGAGCTGCTCGGCGAGCTCCTCCGCCCGTGCCTCGCCGCGCTTGCGCAGCGCAATCAGCAGCGCCCGGCGGGTGGCGGGCAGCTCAGCGAGGGCGGGGCCGACGTTCGCGTCCATGGCGTGGTGGGAAGGGGCGTGAAGAGCGGTGACCCGGGCAGTGCCCCGGACGCCGCTCGGGTATCGTTGGTTTGAACAGTACTGACTGTCTAATCCCAAGCCGAAGCGAAAGGGCGACCGCATGGCCTACGAGCTGCCGGACCTGCCATACGCGTACGACGCGCTCGAGCCGCACATCGACGCCGACACGATGCGGTTCCACCACGACAAGCACCACGCGACCTACGTGAGCAGAGCCAACGAGGCGCTCGAGGGCACGCAGTGGGCCGACACGCCGGTCGAAGAGGTTCTCAAGAGCCTCGACAGCCTGCCGGAGAACATCCGCACGGTCGTCCGCAACAACGCCGGCGGCCACTACAACCACGCGCTCTTCTGGACGAGCATGTCGCCCAGCGGCGGCGGCGCGCCCAGCGGCGACCTCGCAGCCGCGATCGACAGCGCGTTCGGCTCGTTCGACGAGCTGAAGGCCGCGATCAGAGCGAGAGGGCTCGGCCAGTTCGGCTCCGGCTGGTCGTGGCTCGTGCTCGACGGTGGCAAGCTCGCCGTCGAGGGCTCGCCCAACCAGGACAACCCGATCTCCCAGGGCAAGACGCCGCTGCTCGGCGTCGACGTGTGGGAGCACGCGTACTACCTCAAGTACCAGAACCTCCGCCCGGCTTACATCGAGGCGTGGTTCAACGTCGTCGACTGGGACGTCGTCGCGCAGCGCTTCGCTGCCGCCGCGTAAACGCCATGGCCTACGTCATCGCCGAGCCGTGCATCGGGCAGAAGGACTCTTCGTGTGTGGAGGTCTGCCCGGTGGACTGCATCCACCCGACGCCTGACGAGGACGGCTTCGACGCCGCCAAGCAGCTGTTCATCGACCCGGAGGAGTGCATCGACTGCGACGCGTGCGTCGAGGCATGCCCGGTCGACGCGGTCTTCCCGGAGGATCTCCTCCCGGAGCAGTGGGCCGACTACGCCCAGAAGAACGCGGAGCACTTCGCGAACGCATAGGGAGATTTTGCGCTTCGGCGGCCGGAACCGGCCGCCTTCGCGCGACGTCAGAGGCACGCCGCTCCCGCAGTTAGAGCGGCGTGCGCTCCTCCTCCAGCATCACCCGCAGGCGCCGCAGCGCGCTCGCGGTACGCGACTTGACCGTTCCCAAGGGGACGCCCGTGTGCGCGGAGATCTGCTGCTGGCTGAGGCCGAGGTGCCAGCGCAGTCGCACGACCTCGGACTCCTCGGGCGTCAGCCGGTCCATCGACTGCTCCAGCATCACGCGGTCGACCAGCTGTGCGACCGGCTCGGAGGACGCGGTGCTGAACTCGCGTCCGTCGGCGTACGTGCCGGTCAGGTCGTACGGCTCGGGAATGCGACGTCGCAGATGGTCGATCGCGCGCGAGCGGGCGATCGTCGCGAGCCAGGTGCGCAACGAGGCGCGCGCGGGATCGAACGAGCGGCCGCGCTGCCAGGCCTCGAGCAGCACCTGCTGATAGACGTCCTCGACGGCGCCGCGATCGCGGATCGCGTCGTGGAGGAGCGCCAGTGCGCCGGGTCCGTACTCCGCGTAAAGAGCGCGAACCGCGTCTGGGTCCCGCCGCCGCAGCCCGGCGGCGATGCGGAGCTCGGTGGCAGAGGGGGCGGAACGTCGCATCGGCGCTCGCCAACTGTCGCACGTCCCAGGCACGTCAACGGTATGGCAATGGTAGGAGTTTTTTGGGTACGAGCAAGTTTTTGGAGCAATGAATGGGAACTGAAAACCACGCCGATCGTGGTGTTTCTTCCCATGCCCATTGGGAACTCGGGGCTGTTCCGAGCAGCCGGTTTCGACAGGCGCGGAGGACCAACCGCGGGGTCGGAATTCAGAACGCCATTGCGCCAGAACCCACGCTTTCAGCGGGGGTGGTTCGCGTCAGGCCCAGCGCTGGACGAGGGTGCAAGCTGCTCGAGCACTTCGAGCATCTTGCGGTGGTAGGCGATGCCGGCGACGAGCGTCTGCCCTGGACCCTCCGGCCCGTCGGCCTCGCGCACGAGCGCGAGCAGGCCCTCGAGCTCGGCGAGCTTTGCCTCGTGCCAGGCGCGGCGCGCCGGGATCATCGGGAACGGATCGGCGCCGGCGAAGACCTTCAGCATCAGCTCGTCGCGCAGCTGCGGGGGCGTCGTGACGGGCTCGACGGTCCAGGCGCGCAGCGCTTCGCGGCCGAGATCGGTCAGCGAGTAGAGCTTGCGGCGGCGGCCGCCGGGCTCCTGACGCACAGTCAGATAGCCGCCGGCTGCGAGTCGCGCCGGCTCGTCGTAGGCGGTCGTGTGCGGGACCTGCCAGAAGTTCTCGATCGAGACCTCGATCGCCTGCTTGAGGTCATATGAGGTCGCCTCGCCGACGTGCTCGAACAGAGCGAGCACCGCGTAGGAGGTCTGCGTGAGACGGATCGGCTTGCGTTTCACCATTCGCTTCGTATAGTACGGGACGAACGATCATAAGCCCGACCACGACGCAGGGGGTCGAGATGCAGGACTCGAAGCATGGAAACGGGATCATCTCCGCTGGGGCGGACTACGACGCGGTGATCGTCGGCGCCAGCCTCGCCGGCTGCACGACCGCCATCCTCCTCGGCCGTGCGGGCGCGCGCGTCGCGCTCGTCGAGAAGCAGCGCGATCCCAAGGCCTACAAGCGCATCTGCAGCCACTTCATCCAGTCCTCGGCCGTGCCGGCGCTCGAGCGGCTCGACTTGCTCAGAGCGATCGAAGATGCCGGCGGCACGCGCCCCTACTTCCGCGCGTGGACGAGATGGGGCTGGATCGAGGCGCCGAAGGACCGCAGCGTTGCCGGCGTGAACCTGCGCCGCGAGCTGCTCGACCCGCTCCTGCGCGAGACGGCCGCCGCGGCGCCCGGCGTCGACCTGCTGCTCGGGCAGACGGCGCACGAGTTGCTGCGCGGAGTCGGCGACACCGTCGCGGGCGTCGTCGTGCGCGGCACGTCGGGCACCGAGACGCGCCTGCGCGCGCGCCTGACGATCGGCGCCGACGGGCGCGACTCGCGCATCGCCGACCTCGCCAGAGTGCCGGTGAAGACGACCCCGCACGGGCGCTTCGCCTACGGCGGCTACTTCGAAGGACCGCCGCCGGAGCGCTCGCCGGACGGGACGATCTGGATGCTCGACCCGCAGTTTGCGGCCGCCTTCCCGACCGACTCCGGCCTCGTCTTCTACGCCGCGATGGGGACCAAGGACCGCCTGCCCGAGTTCAGACGCGACCCCGAGGCTGCGCTCATGAAGTGGGTCGCCGACGTGCCGGAGGCGCCCCCGATCCGCGAGTCCAGACTCATCGACCGGATCGAGGGCAAGCTCGACATGACGAACAAGCTGCGACGCCCGGTCGCGCCGGGCCTGGCGCTCGTCGGCGACGCGGCGCTCGCGATCGACCCGCTGTGGGGCGTCGGCTGCGGCTTCGCGTTCCAGTCGGGCGAGTGGCTGGCGGACAGCGTCACCCCGGCGCTGCTGCGCGGCGAGCCGCTCGAGGCCGGTCTGGAGCGCTACCGCAAGCGGCACGCGCGCGGCCTCCACGGTCACGCGCGCATGATGGTCCAGTACGCCACCGGTCGGAAGCTCGACCCGAGCGAGCGGATGCTGTTCTCCGCGACCGCGCGCGACGAGGAGCTGGCCGTGCGCTTCGACGCGTTCGGCTCGCGTCGCATCGGCCCCGTGCGGATGCTCGCGACGACGGTCCCGCGCGCGATCCTCGTCAACACGCGGTATGCGTTGCGGCGCGGCGGCGGTGCCGAGCCGGCTCCGCCTGTCGCGAGCCGGGAGGTCGAGCGGGAGCAGGTGGCGGCGTGAGCGCCGCGTCGGGATTCGCGCCCGCAGCGGCGGTGACGCGCACGCGCATCCGCGCCGGCGGCACGCAGCCGCGGCTGCTGCAGGCCGGCCCGGCCGACGCGAGCGAGGCGGTCGTGTTCGTGCACGGCAACCCCGGCTCGTGCGACGACTGGGAGCGGCTGGTCGGTGCGCTCGGGGCGGCCGGCGTGCGCGCGGTCGCGCTCGACCTGCCGGACTTCGGCGAGACGTTCGCCCCGGCCGGCTTCGTCCACGACGTGCCGACGTACGCCGGCTTCCTGCAGGAGGCGCTCGGCGTGCTCGGCATCGAGCGCGTGCACCTCGCGATCCACGACTTCGGCGGGCCGATCGGGCTCGTGTGGGCGGCGATGAACATCGACGCGGTCGCGAGCGTGACGCTGATCGACACGGGGATCCTGCCCGGCTACAGATGGCACAGACTCGCGCGCATCTGGCGCCGGCCGGTGGTGGGCGAGCTGTTCCAGGCGATCTCGCACCCGGCGGTGCTGCGGCGCATGCTGCCGCGGCAGGAGCCGCGCGGGCTGCCGGCGGAGTTCCTCGACCGCGTCCACTACAGCAAGCGCACGCGCAGAGCGGTGCTGGAGCTCTACCGCGCGACCGACGACCCCGGCGCGGCCGCGACCGAGTTCGCGGCGTTCATGGCGTCGAAGGACATCCCGGCGCTGGTGGTGTGGGGCGAGCACGATGCCTACCTGCCGTCGTCGTATGCGGAGCGCCAGCGGGAGGCGTTCCCGTCGGCGGATGTGCACATCCTGTCGGCGAGCGGGCACTGGCCGTTTGCGGATGCGCCGGAGACGGTCGAGCGGCTGCTGGTGGAGTTCGTCTCTTCGGTGCGAGCCGCTGCCTGACGGGATGCCGTGGCAGGCACGCGGCGCCGAGTCTTGCCCTGCGAGGCGCTAACAGACGCCTCGCAGTCCAAGCTCGCGCCGCGGGCCTGTCGGCAGCCGTGGTCGACGCGGCTCCGTGCGCGTCTGGCGCGCCCGAGCTGGCTGGGCTATGCGGCGAGCGGGGGTGCGGTCTCGGGCTGTGGCGCCGGTGCGCGGAGCGGGACGATCGGCCAGGCTGACTCGATCCGCTCGTCTCTGCCGTTGCGGCGCAGGTAGTCCTCGAATGAGGCGGCTTGCTCGGCGGCCCATCTGATCTGCTGGCCGTGCAGGGTGGGGAGGTCGAGCGTGCTCAGCTCCTCGAACGCTTGCCCGAGTCGCCAGGCGACGCGTGCGGCGGCGAGCGCGTCGGCGTGGGAGGCGTGCGCCTCGTCGAGCGGGACGTTGTAGTGCGCGCAGACGGCGCCGAGCGTGCGCTTGCCCTTGCGGAAGCGGTCGACCTGCTTGTCGAGCACGTAGGGGTCGACGACGAGCATCCCGTCGGGGCCGACGCGGTCTATCAGCGGCGCTATGCCGTGCCGGCGCGCCTCGCGGTCGAGGCAGGTGAGGTCGAAGCGGGCGTTGAAGGCGATGACCGGGACGCCTTGCAGCAGCTGCTCGGCGAGCGTCGCGACGATCTGCTCGACTGCTTCGAGCGGCGGGCGGCCTTCCGCGCGGGCGCGCTCGGTCGTGATCCCGTGGACGGCGGAGGCGCCCGCCGGGATCTCGATCCCGGGGTCGAGCAGCCACGCGTGGAAGACCGGCGGGAGGCCGTCCCCGACGACGCTCACGGCGGCCGTGACGATGCGGTCCGACTCGCTGTCGATTCCCGTCGTCTCCAGGTCAAATGCGGCGAGGCGGCGCTGGTGCCAGCTCATGCCGCGGAAGGATGAAGACGGGGTCGGACGGTGCCGGGCCGCACACGCGCGAGCGCCCGGCACGGGGCCGGGCGCTCGTGGGCCAGTCGGTGTGGCAGTGCCTGTCGCTCTGCGTCAGGGAGCGACGTTCACGCACACGGCCTGGGGGTTCCAGGTCTTGCTGACGCCGGTGTTGTTCGTGATGCGCACGTACCAGGAGGTGGTCGTGAGCGGGCTGGTGCGGTTGAGCGTCACGCCGGAGGAGCTGCCGGTCTCGTAGCCGCCGCTGATCGCCTTCTTGCCGGCGGGGCAGGTGACCGACTGATCCGAGGTTCTGCCGGGGTCGACGCTGATCGAGGGACCGTCGACGATCTGGAAGCCGGAGATCCCGGGGCCGCCCTGCGGGCCGGACGGGCCCTGAGGGCCTTGCGGGCCCTGGGGGCCTTGCTCGCCCTGGGTGCCCTGGGGCCCCTGCGGGCCGGCGGGCAGCTCGCCCTGCTTGAAGTCCTTCACGAGCAGCGAGCCGTCCTGGACCTTCTTGCTGTTGACCGCGCTCTGCTTGAGCTGCGGCGTGCCGACGCTGGCTTTCGGCAGCACGCTGACGGCTGCATACGAGCTGCCGCCGAGCGCGACGAACAGCGCGACGATTGCAAGCACGACTCCGGCGGACGGACGACGACGGATGGTGGTGCGGATGGAACGCATGAGAGCCTCCTGGGCTTCTGGGCGGGCCCTTGTGGCTCGCCGTTTCGATGCATCCATCCTGCGGTCTGCGGGGCGGCGCTTCCGCTTACCGCGCGACGCTGGAAGTGTCGCGTGCGCGACACAGGCGGGCGGGCGCCCGGGCCGCTCGGCGTAAGCAGCAGAGGCGATCGCCGACCCCGGGCAGAGCGACCGAAATGCCCGGGCCCTAGGATGCTCAAAAACCCTTGACTGCTCAGTTTCCGGATATGTAGAGTTTTGCGGTCGAGAACCCGGCCAGGAGGAAATATGAGCGCCGATGAGCTGATTAGTGCCTTCCAAGACCTTCCGGCTGCCGAGCAGGCGAAGGCGCAAGTCGCCATCCGGCAGGTGCGGAGCCTCGGGCCCCCACCGACGAAGACGCTGGGCGCACTTTGGATCATGGTGGTGGGAGCGTTCGTGTTCCTGCTCATCGGTGGCACGGCGGGCCTGTTCGTGCTCATCTTCGATGACAAGCCGACCGACGTCGTGTTTCCGCTCGTCTCGGGAGCTCTCGGCGTACTCGCGGGCCTCCTTGCGCCAAGCCCGGCTGCCCAGCAGCAACAGGTCTGAACGGAGCGCCGCTCCTAGTCGTCCTCTGGCCCGCAGACCTGGCCGCGAAGCGGTCGGACTGCCCGACACAGGGACGAGCCCACCGAACAAAGAACCCGACCCCGGTTTTTGTGGGGTCGGGTTCGAACTTCGAGCAAATGGCGGAGGGGGAGGGATTCGAACCCTCGATGGACCTCACGGCCCATGCCGGTTTTCAAGACCGGTGCATTCAACCGCTCTGCCACCCCTCCGTGACGCGCGGCGGCTCCGATGCTAGCCGGGCGGCGGGGCGCGCGTGCGTGTCACGGACGTCGGAGCGCGGTCACCCGCCCGCACGCTTGCGGCCGCAAGCCTCTAGACTGGCGATCTCCCACGGGACAGGTGGCCGAGTGGCTGAAGGCACTCGCCTGCTAAGCGAGTATGGGGGTCAAACTCCATCGCGGGTTCGAATCCCGCCCTGTCCGTAGCCCGGCGCCCTTGTCACAAGCGGCGATCAGGCCCTCGGCGTCACGCAGCCACCGGGCTTGTCCGCGCGGCGGTCGAGGCGGCGGGCAGCGGATCGTCGGGGCGGTGACGGCGACAGCCCGCGTTCGTGAGCGGGTGTCAACGAGGCGGAAGCTTGCATGCCTCGCTGAGGCGAAGCACGATGGGCCGAGTCCGGCCTGGCACCGCCACCCGCGTGTAAAAGCGCCGGCCCGCGCAGCCGAGGCGGATGCGATACGCCTTGACGCGTATCGGACTCGGAGGTCCCTCCCGCGGTGAGGGGTTGTGCCAGATCGCCTTCGCGGTTGCCGTCGCGTCGCCCCATCCGCTCCAGCGCACGTCGCCGAGCGGGTAGAGCGTGGCGATGCTCTCCGGCTGGCCGAAGACGACGCACCTCCTCGGATGTTGCAGCGGGACGAGCGCGTCGGAGGGGACGCCGGTGGCGGTCAGGCGGTTCTGGCAGTTGATGTACACGCCTGTCACCGGTGCCGGTCTCGGGCCGAGCGCGTCGACGGCGATGTCGTCCGCACCAACCGCCATGAACTGCTGGTCGACACTCGAGCCGTCGAGATCGGCACGGCCGATCGTGCCGGCGACGTTGCTCCAATAGACGTGGGTGCCGTCGACGGCGACGCCGGCCGGGCTGCGCGCGCCCGTGATGAAACGCTGGTCGACGCCGGTGCCGTCGAGGTTCGCCCGGCCGATCGTCCCCGGGGACCCGAGTCTCCCGCCGAGGTTGGTCCAGTAGATGTGCGCCCCGCCCACGGCGAGTCCGTTGAGCGCCGACGCCGGCACGAAGCCCGGATCTGCAGCGGAGCCGTCCAGATTCGCCCGGCCGATGGTGTGCCAGCTGCCCCAGTAGAGGTGCGCGCCGTCGACGGCGAGTGCGGACGCGGCTGCGGGAAGGGCGAGGAAGGCACGATCCACGCCGCTGCCGTCAAGGTTCGCGCGCCCGATCGTCGGCGTGGTGCCGATCTGGTCGGTCCAGTAGACGTGCGCCCCGTCGACGGCGAGCGCGCCCCGGCCCGCCCCGGCTCTGACGAACGCCCGCTCGACGCCTGTGCCGTCGAGGTTCGCACGGCCGATGGTGCCGGGGTGGTCGGCGTCGCCGGTGAAGTAGAGGTGCTCCGCGTCCAGCGCGATGCCGAACGAACCGGCCTGCGTGACGAAGCGCGGTCTGAAGCCGCTGCCGTCGAGGTTCGCGCGAACGATCGGGCCGCCGTTGCCCACTCCCTGGGTGCCATAGACGTACGCGTGCGTCGGCGTGGCCGCGCACAGCGCGATGAGGACGGCGAGCACGGCGAGCGTCGCCCGCCGCTTGGCTTTCTGCCTAGGGCGCTCCATCGACTGTCGCGGCGGTACAATAAGGCAAGTCATCGAGGCGCCAAAACCTGGCGCATTGAGGGGATCGATGTCGTCGCCGTTTGGACCGCTCCCGCCTGGGCCCGGACGCCCGCAGGCGTGGCAGATGCTTCGTTACCAGCGCGAACCGCTCGCGTACGTCGAAGCGTGCGCGAGGCGCTACGGGCCCGTCTTCACGATGCGGCTGCCGTTCCTCGGCACGTCCGTCGCGGCGGTCGATCCGGCGGACGTGAAGACGATCCTCACGGAGGCGCCCGAGCGCTTCCCGAGGGCGCAGGGGCAGTCGCCGCTCACGCCGATGGTCGGCGAGCACGCGACGATGTTCGTCACGGGTGAGGCGCATCGGCATCAGCGCAAGACGATGCTCGGTGTCTACAGCGGTGGGATCGCCGCGCGCTGGGGCGCTGCGCTGGAACGCATCGCCGAGGAGGAGATCGCGACACTGCCGATGGGCGAGCCGATCGCGCTGCTGCCGGCGGCGCGGCGGATCGCGTTCGGGGCGATCTGCCGGACGGTGATCGGCGAGGTCGATCCGCGCGACTACGCGACGATGCGCGAAGAAGTGGGCCGCAGCGATGACCCGCGGCTCGCGATGATGCTGATCGCACCGACGCTCTGGGACCGTCCGGGCCGGCTCAATCCTGGCGGAGCGATGCGGCGCAGACGCGACACGCTCAACCGCCTGCTGTTCGACGAGATCGCGCGGCGGCGGGCGCTCGTCGGCCAGCTCGACGAGCGCGATGACGTGCTGTCATTGCTGGTCGGCTCGCAGGACGCGCACGGCGAGCCGCTCAGCGACCTCGAGATCCGCGACCAGCTCGTCGGGCTCGTGATCCTCGGGCACGAAATCACGTCCGCCGGGCTCGTGTGGCCGTTCGAGCGACTCTCGCGCGTGCCCCGCGTGCGCGAGCGACTGGAGGCGGAACTGGCCGCCGGCGACGACACCTACCTCGAGGCGGTCGTGCAGGAGACGCTGCGCGTGCGCTCGCCGATACTCGATGCGCCGCGTACCGCCACCGAGCCGATCGAGCTCGGCGGGTACACCGTCCCGACGGGCCTCGTGGTGAGCGCGATGTGCGCGGTCACGCAGCGCAACCCCGATGTGTGGGAGGACCCGCTCGCGTTCAAGCCGGAGCGGTTCCTCGGCGACAGACCGGCGCCCTACGCGTTCACGCCTTACGGCGGCGGCGTGCGGCGCTGCGTCGCGGCCTCGCTGACGACGCTGCTGATGAAGACGGTCGTGCGGCTCGTCGTCGAACGCATGACGGTGACTGCGGCAGACGGCCCAGAGGAGCGGTCGCGGCTCTACGGGCTCGCGTTGCTGCCGTCGCGCGGCGGGCGCGTCGTGCTGCGCCCGCGGCCCGGCGAGCGCGGCGCTCACTCCACCCGCAACAGCTCCATCAGCGGCGCGAGTCAGCTCGGGTAGTAGGCGCCGCCGCGCCGATCGCGACGTGTCAGCACTGGCCATCGCGTGATCCGCTGCGCTCGCCAAAGCGACGCAACGAGCATGCCTGTCAGCGGCGACGAGTGACTTCCCGCTGTTCTGGCTAATGGCTGTGCAGCACGGTTCAAGTTTGGGACCCGACACCGAGGTGGGCCGCGTTGCACTTTAATTGTGTAGACAACCAACCCTTTTTGGGTATAATGCATCAAGCCATTGAGGCCCGGAGTTCGGCACGAGGGGGGATTGATGTCGCTGCTTGCACCGCTCCCGCCTGGCCCTATGCAGCCTCGGGCGTGGCAGATCATTCGTTACCAACGTGAACCGCTCACGTACGTCGAAGCGTGCGTCCAACGATACGGTCCTGTCTTCACCATGCGGCTGCCACTCCTCGGTACGGTCGTCGCAGCGGTTGACCCGGACGACGTCCACGCGATCCTCACGCAGGCTCCGGAGCGCTTCCCCGATGGGCCGGACAGCTCGCCGATCGCGCCGATCATGGGCGAGAAGGCGATGATGTTCGCGACGGGGGCGACGCACCGTCGCCAGCGCCGCACGCTCCTGTCTGCTTTCCACGGCGGCCTGGCCGCCCGTTGGAGTGAGCGGATGACACGCGTGACGGAGGTAGAGCTTGCCCGACTCCCCAGGAATGAGCCGGTGGCGTCCCTTCCGGCAACGCGCCGGATCGCGCTTGAGGTGATCTGCCGGCTTGCGTTGGGCACGATGGATCCGTTTGACTTTGCACTCCTGCGTGACGAGGTCGGGCGCAGAGACGACCCGCGGCTTGCGTTGATGCTCCTGTTCCCGACGCTCTGGAGACGCGGCGGGCGCCTGAACCCGGGCGGCCCCCTGAAGCGCCGGCGCGACACCGTTAACCGGCTGCTGCTCAGGCAGATCGCGCTGCGGCGCGCGGCGCCGGACGACGGCCAGGAGTGCGACGACGTGCTGTCCGTGCTCGTGGCTGCGCGCGACGAGTTGGGCAGGCCGCTCGCGGACGCCGAGATCCGTGATCAGCTCGTCGGGCTCGTCCTCGCCGGGCACGAAACGACGGCGGCTGCGCTCTCCTGGGCGCTCGAGCGGATCTCACGCTCACCGCAGGTGTGCGAGCGCCTGAGCGCCGAGCTTGCCGGAGGCCGGACCGACTACCTCGACGCGGTCGTGCGAGAGACGCTGCGCCTGCGCCCGCCGATCCTCGACGTACTGCGCACGACCACTGTGCCAGTCGAGCTGGGCTCCCACCGGATCCCGCCGGGTATGTCTGTGAGCGCTGTGTGCGCAGTCGCGCAACGCAGCTCCGAGGTCTGGGAGGAGCCGCTCGCGTTTCGACCGGAGCGGTTCCTGGGAGACAAGCCGGCGCCCTACGCCTTCGCGCCGTTCGGCGGCGGCGTGCGGCGCTGCATCGCAGCATCGCTTGCGACGCTGCTGATGCAGGTCGTAGTGCGTACCGCCGTCGAGCGTGCGGCCGTGACGGCCGCACCTGGGCCGGAGGAGCAGCCGCGGGTCTATGGGCTCAGCCTGCTTCCCTCGCGGGGCGGGCGGGTTGTGTTGTGCCCGCGCGGCGCTCACTCGACCCGCAACAGCTCCATCAGCGGCGAACGCGTCGCGAGCCAGCTCGGGTAGCAGGCCGCCGCCGCGCCGATCCCGATCGCGACGAGCACCGCTGCGACCGTCTCGCCGATCGCCGGGTGGAAGCCGACGTGCCAGGCCAGCTGGTTCTCGATCCCGATCGTCATCAGCGCGCCGAGCACGAGTCCGAGCAACACCGCCAGCGCCGCGCCGACGGCCGACATCGCGACCGCCTCCAGTACGACGGTGCTGGCCTGCTGTCTGCCCGTCATGCCGAGCATCCGCTGCAGGCCCAGCTCGCGGCGGCGCTCGAACGTGACCGTCAGCATCGTGTTGAGCACAACCATCGCCGCGATCAGCAGGGCGGCCAGCTGCGCGCCGCCGGCGAGCGAGAAGAGGCCGTTGACGAGGTCGAGCACGTAGCTCTCCATCTTGGCTCTCGTCGCGACCGTCCCGGGCAAGCCGTTGTCGTCGAGGAAGCGCTGCACGCGTGCGGCGATCACGGCGCGGTTCGCACCCGGATCAAGCATCAGCGCAAAGCGGTCGGCGTCCTCGTCTTCGGACAGACGCGCGTAGATGCTGTGCTCGAGGTAGACGGCGTCGGTCGAGGCGAGGTCGTTGAACGTGCCGGCGACGCGGAAGCGGTGGTCGGTCCCGGCGACCGAGACGTGCAGTATCGAGCCCGTGTGGAGCCTGTGCCGCCGCGCCGTCAGGCGCGAGGCGACGACCTGGCCGCGGCCGACCGCCGCCACGAGACGCGGATCCCTCACCGGCACGTCACCCGTCAGCTGGTCGCCGTGGCGCGCCGCCTGCGCTATCGGGAACGCGAGTATCGCGACCTGCTGGTTCCTGCGCTCGAGCAGCGCCGCGCGTATCGGGTACGCGGCGCGCACGCCCTCGATCGCGGCCAGGCGCCTGCGCAGCGCCACCGGCAGCGGCTGGTCGGAGGCGAGCAGTCCCTCGCCGTTCGCGCGCACGTACAGCGGCGCGGCGTACCACGACGTGGCGGCGCGGTTCACCTCCTGGCGGAAGGAGCCGAGCCCGCTCGCGCTCGCGACCACGAGCGCGATCGTCAGGCCGAGCGCGCCCGCGGCGACGGTCGTGCGGCTGGGCGCGCGGACGAGCCCGTCCGCCGCCAGCCGCCCGCGCATGCCGAACAGCGCCGGCCAGGCGCGGCGGCTCCCGGCGGTGAGCGCGTCGACGAGGAACGGCAGCAGCAGCAGCGCGCCTGCGAGGGTCAGCATCAGCGCGAGCCCGAGTTGCTCGGGGTGCGACCCGACTGGCGCGAACGCCACGATCAGCGCGGCGCAGGTCGTCGCGGCGAGGCCGCCGAGTGCGAGCCGGCCGGACCGCAGGCCTCGGCTCTTGGCGGAGACGGCGTAGGGCGCCGCCGGCGCAAGCGCCTCGATCGGCGTCAGGCGCACGACGTGGCGCGCGACGAAGGCGGCGCCGGCCATCGCCACGCCCGCGCCGCTCAGCACGCCGAGCAGCGCCTGGCGGGCGGTCAGGTGCACCGCACCCGCGGACGTGATCGGCAGCACGCTCTCGTATACGGTCGTGGCTTGTTCGACGAGGCGCTGGGCGAGCAGGAAGCCGACGGCCGTCCCGAGCGCCCCGCCGGCCAGCCCCACGAGTGCCGCCTCGGTCACGAACGCGGCCAGGATCGGCCCGCGCTGCGTCCCGCCGGTCACCAGCAGCGCGAGGTCCGCGCGCCGCTCAGCGAGTGACATCGCCATCGTGTTGAGCACGAGGAACAGCGCCACGATCAGCGAGACGGCGCGTATCTGCTGTGTCGCCGTCGAGATCCCGTCGAAGGTGTGCTCGAACGGCGCCGCGCTTGCGCCCGGGTCGCCGACGATCGCCTTACCGTAGAGCGTGCGTCTGAGGTGCCTCTGCAGTGCTTCCACCGACTGGCCGCTGGCGGCCGTGACGTAGAGGCGGTCGACCTTCCCTGGCCGGTCGAACAGGCGCTGCGAGTCGGCGAGCCCGGTCAGCGCGAGGTCCCCGCCGTTGACGCTCGACAGCACGCCGTTCGGCAGCACCGCGCCGACGAACAGCCGTCTCGTCCCCGTCGGCGTCGCGACAGTCACCGCATCGCCGGCGCGCGCGCCGAGCGTCTCGGCGAGGTGCGGCGAGAGCACGACGGTGCCGGGGTCGGGGTGGAGGATCGCCGGCGTTGCGTCGCCGAAGCCGTCGGGGAAGAGCGCGGTGGCGCTCGGCGGCATGCCCGCGACGAGCACGCGCGAGCCGGCGCTGCCGTGCTCCATGCGCGTGATCTGCTGCGTCGACGGCACGGCCTCGCCGATGCCCGGCGCGGCCCTAGTCCTGCGCAGCGCGGCCGGTGCGAGCGACGGCGCGCCGAACGGGCGCGCTTCAAGCTGCGCGACGCCGGCGAGCCCGACGGCGGTGTCGCGCACCGTCCCACGGACGGCTGCGTTGACGACCGTGATCGCGACGACGAGGCTGACGGCGGCGGCGATCCCCGCCAGCGTCAGCGCCGCGCGCCTGCGCCGCCTCGTCAGCTGGCGCAGGTTCACGAGCCGGAAGACCGTCCAGGTCGCGACGAGCTGCGCGCGTGCGCTCCTGCGCGCGTGCGCCGGCGAGGGGATCCTCATGCCTGCTGCATTCCGGCCGGCTCGCCGTCGAGCTCCGACATGCGCCCGTCCGCCATCCGCACGATGCGGTCGGCGTGCTCGGCGGCCATCGGGTCGTGCGTGACGATCACGACGCTCTGACCGCTGTCGGCCGCGTCGCGCAGCAGTGCGAGGATCTCGCGTCCGCTGACCGAGTCGAGGTTGCCGGTCGGCTCGTCCGCGAGGATGATCGCCGGCTCGATCACGAGCGCGCGCGCGAGCGCGACGCGCTGCTGCTCGCCACCCGACAGCTGCGACGGGCGATGCGCCGCCCGCGCGTCCATCTCGACGTGCTGGAGCGCCAGCTGCGCGCGCCGGTTCGCGTCGGGCACGCCGTCGAGCAGCAGCGGGAAGGCGACGTTCTCGAGTGCCGTGAGCGTCGGCAGCAGGCTGAAGAACTGCAACAGGAAGCCGAGCCGACGGCGGCGCACGAGTGCCAGCTCCTGCGGCGCGAGCGCGGAGATGTCGCGGCCCTCGAGGCGGATCTCGCCAGCGTCCGGCTGGTCGATTCCGCCGAGCAGGTGCAGGAGCGTCGACTTGCCCGAGCCCGAGGGGCCCATGATCGCGACCAGCTCGCCCGTCGCGACGGTCAGGTCGACGCCGTCGACGGCGCGGATCTCCGTCGCGCCCTGCTGGAAGCGGCGCGAGAGGCCGCGTGCCTCCAGCGGCGCGGGCGCGCTGTCCTCGATCGGTCTCACGAGCATGGTCCTTCCCTCCGTGGTGGTCGATGCGGCGAGCGCTGCGACGCCGCGGCGGTTGAGCTTTCCCGTCTCGGTGCGGGGGAGTGCGTCGATGAAGCGCACGAGACGGGGGACCTTGTGCGACGACAGCTGCGCGCGGGCGTGTGCCTTCAGCGCGCGCGAGAGCTCGCGCCCCGGCTCCTCCGTCGGCGCCACGCGCACCCACGCGCACGCGATCGTGAGGCCGTTGCGATCGACGACCGGGCTCACGGCGCACTCCGCGACGGCGGGATGCGCGGCGAGGCAGGCCTCGATCTCCAGCGGCGCGATCTTCATCCCGCGCACCTTGAAGACGTCGTCGCTGCGCCCGACGAAGACGAGCGAGCCGTCCTCGGCGCGCCGCATCAGGTCGCCGGTGCGGGTCCAGCCGTCGCGCATCGTCGCCTCGGTCGCCTCAGGTCGTCCCCAGTAGCCGACGCCGTTCGCCGGCCCGCGCACGTGCACGTGGCCGGGACGGCCCGGGTCGACCTCGGCGCCGTGGTCGTCGAGCAGGCGCAGCTCGTACGGCGCGACGACCGTCCCGAGCGAGCCGGGGCGCAGCTCGTCGGACGGGTCGCCGGAGGCGAAGATGTGCAGGCACTCGGTCGAGCCGAGGCCGTCGAGGATCGGCAGGCCGAAGACGGCCTGCCAGCGGCGGAAGAGGCCCGCTTCGAGCGCCTCGCCGGCCGAGACGCAGAGGCGCAGGCTCGACGTGTCGTGCGGATCGCGCGGATCCTGGACGGCGAGCAGCGCCGTGTAGAGCGACGGTCCGCCGAAGAAGACGGTCGGGCGCCGCGCGGCGATCGTCTCGAGCACGCCGACCGGCTCCGTCGGCTCGGCGCGCAACAGCGCGCTCGCGCCGGCCGCCAGCGGGAACAGCAGCGAGTTGCCGAAGCCGTAGCCGAACGACAGCTTGGCGGCCGAGTAGCAGAGGTCGTCCTCGGTCAGTGCGAGCCGGCGGCCGAAGCCCTCTGGCAGCGCAAGCAGTCCGCGGTGCAGATGGACGACGGCCTTCGGACGGCCCGTGCTGCCGGATGTGTACTGCAGCAGGGCGGGGTCCTCCGGCCCGCACGGCGCGGCTTCGGCGGGCTCGGCGCTCGCGATCGCCTCGGCGGCGTCGAGCACGGGCTCTCCTGTGGGCGCCTGGCCGCCGAACGCGACGACCGTCTCCGGCC
>Ga0126311_10000629_pt1 | contig 16389 bp, 8 predicted proteins | sample Plot61_FD_92539 | JGI IMG/M metagenome (GOLD analysis project Ga0126311, IMG submission 92539) | Serpentine soil microbial communities from UC McLaughlin Reserve, CA, USA - Plot61 | ecosystem: Environmental > Terrestrial > Soil > Grasslands | place: USA: UC McLaughlin Reserve, Lake County... | reverse complement strand
TAGTTGGCAGACCGGCCAAAAAGGCGGTGAAGGCTGTTATCCCGGTGCCGCCCGCCAGGAGACAGACATCACTCTCGGGAGTGATAGTAAATTCCCCGTAGGGAAGTTTTACCCAGACCTCACGTCCCACCTGAATTTCCGATTCCATCCGAGTGGTAAATTGGCCTTTGACTGCATAGGTGATACGCAGTAAGTTACGCTCCGTTGGGGCGCTCGCAATCGAGAACACACGTGACTCTGGCCAGAAATCACCAGGACTGTAAGGATCCATTGCCAAGTGCAGGAACTGACCCGGACGAAACCGGGGAGCTGGTGAGTCTGATTTGAGGAAAACACTATACACCCGTTCGCTGTGGTCAATGACTTGCGTGACTATGCAATGGACTTTCTGCGGCATTAACTCACCCGCTCTCCCTCAATAAAGCGGGCGAACACCGAAGCCAGGTAATCGAGCTGGGTCTCATCAATTCCTGGATAAACGCCAATAAAGAAGGTACGTTCCGTGATAGTATCGGTGTTTGTAAGATTCCCAACCACTCGATGCTCAATATCCATGAAGGCAGGATGGCGCAACAGATTCCCAGCAAACAGATTACGCGTCTCAACATGATTGGCTTCAAGGAAGCGGGTCAGATCGCTGCGTGAGAATGGGCTCTCTTTGCGGATCGTCATCACAAACCCAAACCAGGAAGGATCTGAGTTTGGAGTGGCATGCGGCAGGAGCAGGTATTCCTCATAGGGTTTGAGCATGGCGTGTATCGCTTCAAAATTGGATTTGCGACGGGCGATAAATTCCTCCAGTTTTCCCAACTGGGCCATGCCTACAGCAGCCTGCATATCGGTCACTTTCAGGTTATAGCCAATATGGCTGTACACATATTTATGGTCATAGCCGTAAGGCAGCGTACCAAACTGCTGGCTGAAGCGTTTTCCACAGGTGTTGTTCTCGCCACCAGCACAATAACAATCACGACCCCAATCACGGATGGAGCGGGCGATGCGTCCAAGCAGGTCATTATCCGTGACGACTGCGCCGCCTTCTCCCATGGTGATATGATGCGCCGGATAGAAGGAAACCGTAGCGAGGTCTCCGAAGGTGCCGGTCAGTTTGCCGTGATAACGAGAGCCAAGTGCGTCGCAATTATCTTCCACGACCCATAAGTTGTGTTCCTTGGCCAGACGCATCACAGTATCCAGGTCAAAAGGAACGCCCATAGTATGTGCCATGATGATGGCGCGCGTCTTCGGGCTGATCGCTTCTTCAAGCATAGCGGGAATAGCCGTATAGTTACCCAGACTGACATCCACGAATACGGGAACGAGTCCGTTTTGTACCATCGGCGCGACAGTGGTCGGAAAACCTGCTGCCACGGTGATCACCTCATCCCCGGTTCGCAGGCGGCGATCTCCTAATTGAGGAGACGTCAACGAGGTGATCGCCACCAGATTTGCGGACGAACCAGAGTTGACCAGAAGTGAGTTGGAAAGTCCGAAGAAATCGGCAAAATCCGCCTCGAAACTCTCAGAATAACGATTAGCGGTTAGAAAAAAATCCAGACTTGAGTCGACCAGATTTACAAGTTCATGCGCGTCAAAGACGCGGCCCGCATAATGGACAAGATCTACGCCGGGCTTAAATTCCCGAGTTCCAAAACGTTCCTGGTAATACTCCTTCACCAATTCTAAAATTTCGGCGCGGAGTTGAGCATCTCGCTGCATTAGGTAGACTCCCTCATGAGAAAATCCTTGTACCATGTAATTGTTTTTTCCAAGCCAAGATCAAGGGTGAAAAGGGGCTGCCAATTCAGGACCTTGCAGGCTTTCTCGGCGCTTAGGTACTGATGACGTATCTCGTTGCTGGCTTCATTCAGGATTTGGGGGTCCAAGCTGACTCCCATCAGGTTTAAGATTTTTTGTACAATCTGGGTCACCGTTACTTGGATTTCATTCGAGAAGTTGAAGGCTTCTCCTTTGAGTTCGGGATGAAGAGCCAATTGTTCAGCCAGTAACATGTACGCCGCGGCACCATCTTCCACATAGAAGTAATCGCGGATGTAATTCCCATCCGAGCGGATAACAGGTCGCTGGCCGCGCATGATAGACCGGATGGTACCTGGGATAATGCGATTCCAATTCAGATCGCCACCCCCGTAGAAATTTCCACAACGAGTGATAGCAACTGGTAGTCTATAAGTGATTGCATATGTCGCAGCAAGCAGGTCTGCAGCAGACTTGCTCACGTCATAAGGATGCTGACCCTGCAAAGGAGTCTTTTCGTTATAAGGAAGTATTTCCTGATCACCATAGGCTTTGTCAGAGGAGGCTACAACGATCTGCCTGACCCTTGGGCTGCGGCGACAGGCCTCGAGCATGTTCCATGTCCCGGCGATATTCGTTTCGAATGTAGAGACTGGGTTGCGGTTAGCAATTGAAACAATCGTCTGTGCCGCCAGATGGATCACCGTGTCGATCTCATACTCAGCCAGCGTCCGCTCCAACACTTCGCGGTCACGGATATCTCCACGCACAACATTTACTTTTTCGATTAATCTTGTTCGTACCAATTCGCTTTGCGGGACCCAGTCGCGTACCAGGCAGGTGACATCCGCTCCAGCCTCGATCAATCGGCGTACCAACCAGTTGCCGACGAGACCGGTTCCCCCGGTCACAAAGGTTGGACGGTCGAGCCAAAAAGAGCTATTTATTTCCATATTTTCCAAGGCGCATTTTCTTCCACCCATAGTTTTTCCAGCAATTCGACATCCCGCATAGTGTCCATACAATGCCAGAAACCACGATGCTTATATGCGTTCAATTGACCTTCTGCCGCCAGGTGCTGCAAGGGAGCTCGCTCCCACGGGATCGAGTCACCCTCAATATAGTCGAGGACTGGGCATTCCAGAACAAAAAATCCACCATTGATCCAGCCTTCAGCTGTTTGAGGCTTTTCATCAAAATGGCTCACTTGGTGATCGTTAATGACGATCTCGCCAAAGCGTGAAGGAGGATGTACAGCTGTCACAGTCGCCAGTTTTCCAGATTCGCGGTGAAGTGCAAGTAATCTATTCAGATCAATATCACCGACGCCATCCCCGTAAGTCATCATAAAGGTTTCGTTCCCGAGCCATTTGGCAAGCCGTTTGAGCCGGCCGCCTGTCTGAGTATTTGCGCCTGTATCAACCAGATGAACTCTCCAATTTTCGGATTCACCATCATGAATATCGACCTTGCCATCATGCAAATCAATAGTCAGATCTTTCCGGTAAGCGTGGAAATTGAGAAAATAACTTTTGATCACCTCAGATCGATATCCCAAGGCAATAATAAACTCATTAAAACCCTGGGCTGCGTAAATATTCATGATATGCCAAAGTATTGGCTTGCCGCCAATCTCAACCATTGGCTTTGGCTTTAATGTTGTCTCTTCCTGCAATCGTGTGCCCAATCCACCAGCCAGGATTACAATTTTCATTTAGAGTCGCCTCATTTCTGATGGTTATAATACTCTTTGGCTGTCCAGCTTAGATCAATAGTCAATGTATGGGGAGACGCCGATGGTGGAATCATACCAGCCAATATAAAAATTCGCTGGAGTTCCCTTTGATCTGCCTCTGATGGCCATGATTTAATAGAGTATTGACGATACGTTGGAGTGAACGTATAAAGTTTATCCAGCTCTTGTCTATCTGCTTCTGTTATTCGTTTTCGGATTTTAATATAATCAGCACTTTCTATCTGCACAAGAAAGAATCTATTTTTGGAAAATGTAATTGTATAATCAGTAACATTCCTTCCCAAATCTTTTATCGCCGTTTCGGCCACAAACCGCGAATATACATCAGCATTGATTGGTGAGATCGAACCAATAATATGAATTCGCTTAATATCACCAGACCCTAAGGTTGTTTGCAGGCTATACTTCACAAAATCATAGACTGTGCGATTGTAATTTATATAGAAATCCCTCACATAGTAGTTACTAATTAGCGCGCATGCAACAAGTAATGGCGCAATAATATACGCAGGCTTAATTACTCTTATAGATATTATTTCTTCATTCCGATGGATTATTTTTCTCCATACAAATTGTATAGATGCGATAAGCCCCACTATAAAATAAAACATGATCAAACTTATATGTGCAAATGCGTAATAGGTTAAATATGAACTTTCTGCCAGAACAAGAAAAACAAAGTATGACATGGGCATAAAAGCCAAAAGGCTTAACAGTCCAATACTATTCCTGGTTCGAAGCCAATAGCTTGTAAATGCAATGAAAATCATCGCTCCTACGAAAAGAAGTAGCAAATTTCCAGCATAATAATTGGAAAATGTAATTAAATAACCACGATATCGTTCCAAGATAAAACTTCCGCCAGTCAAAGCAGCTACCACTTGCATCATACTTTGCCAGACGACTGATTTATAAAAGCTGATTTTCTCAACTGCTTGTGGAAGCGACCTTATGATTTCTGACCTGTTACCGGTAATTTCAACGAGGTATGCCCAATTTAAATATTTTATAAATAACAGATAAAAGCCGTTTGATATTATAAATAATGAGAGAAATGCCAGGTTTTTTAACAAATGAGATTTTTTCTGTACATTGAAATATACGTCAATTGCCAGGAAAACAAAAACTATTTGTGCTCCTATTTGATAAGTCAGCAAGGCGACAAACAAAAATAGAAAAGCAAAAATGAGGTTGACAAGAAAGGTTAACTTTTCTTTTTGCCAATCAGACTGGTAGGCACGCTCATAAAATATAACCGCCAGTGCTGCGAATAAAATGGAGTAACAAAATGCTGATGTAGCACTATATCCAAGCAAATCCATGGCCGGAGCAAATACACTTAATATACACGCCAGTATAAAAGAAAAAGTATTATCCTCCGTTTTTAAGTACAGCCAACGATATAACACGATGGCATATAAAACGATTGCCGGAAGAAATATCCATTTGAAGACATATGCATTTCTTATACTAATGTTATCAAATACTGCGTATATTAAAATTTGAATGGGTCTCGCAAATGTAATAATATTCTGCCTGGTTAGCAGAGCTTTATTTCCAATGCCCCACCAATCATCGTAGTAAAAGAATGATTCGGTAAGCAACGGTAATGCTGTGATCAGTAATACCACAGCTATTGCAAGCTCATATTTGTATCTTTCTACAATCCCCCTCTTTTCACTTTGGAATGCTTCGGCACCGATATATAGATACGCCAGTGCATATGTTGCAGCGGCAGAAAATAGCAATATACACAATACTACAATAAATATAACATTCTGTGATGTTGCAAAAGGTATCAGCTTAATGCCAAGCATAAACACTAAAGCAAGGAAAATTGAGATAAACACAACATTAGGATATATATCGGGCTTAATATTTCGAAAGAAATATAATAATGCAAGCCATAACAACCCGCCATAAATTGCCAGCCTTACGGAGTTCCATTCAAACGGAATACGGGGATTAATTACAATTTCACTGCATGAAATGCTATCGCCCGGTATGTTTGTCAAGTCAAATCTTAAACTGGCAACTGTCATGGTCCTGGGAAAGCCCAAGATTTGACTTAATAACAAAGTCTTATCAGGGGAGGCTGGATTATACTGGACCGACTTAGTTTCACTAAATGCCTCGCCCTGGCGGCTATAAAAAACTTGTCCAACTGCCCCGGGCATCGTGTTGACGCAATTAATTGTAACGGACGCAACTGGAAGATTTATATTATTGAAGGTGATGTTCGGGTCATTGGTTTGAGCAACCAATTTTCTTTTTACACTATCGAATTGATATAAACTTCCGTCTCTTGCGGAATATCGTCTTTCTTGTAAATTTGAAACTCTACTACTTAAAAACGCATGGTTAAATCCAAAAAATTCAAAAAGTATTACGCCTGCGCACAAAGTGCCCAATAACGATAATCCTTTTTTGTGTGCCACAAAAAAATTTTGCAATTTAGTCATTACTATGTATTTCTAGTAGTTCATTCTTGAGACTATTACGTTTGTCTGTATGCTCGACGTAAAGCTTGGCCTGTTTTAATAGACGGAATTAATATCTGTGTTGCTCATAGAATTGCCCAGCTTCTTTTCTATGCCAGAAATATAATCCAAATTGCTTTTATGCTTCGATGATTAGTGTTTTCCTCGAATTTTGTTTCTCAAGATGTGAATCTTATTCTCGCAATATGCGTAGTCTGGCGATGACATTAATTTGCTGCGCTGATCCTTATTTAGGATAGCGAGTGTCTGTGTCATATCTTCATAGTGGTAATAATCGCCAATGAATTTATGTGCCTGCAATGACGCCCAATCTGTATCTTCTTTGGTAAAAACCTGTAAGGTCAGGTAATAATCTTCCAGATATTTCATGTCTTCATAATACATAATCTGATCCAGATTGATTTTGGACATATTGAGCAAAAATCCATGGATGGGAGTATGGTTTAGTTCAAGGAAATCGGCATAGTTTTTACCATAATCATAAACAACCTGTCTTTCTATTATTTTTTTTTCAGCCAGATTAAACAAAGTATTATAGATTATTCCGAAGCTGGCGTTCTTGCCAGTATCGCGAAGACGGTCAATAAGCCAGAAATAGGCATCATGAAATAGAATATCATCATAATCCAGAAACGCCGCATATTTTGTTTTCACAGCCTTGAGGGCATCATTAAGCATTAAGGATCTAAGATCACGATTGTTTTCTGTGGAGAAATATTTTCGAATGATAGGTTGGTATTCTTCATCCCATGACATTTGTTTCAGCATTGCATCAAGATCTGCCAGCATATCATCCCCAGGATCCTGTACAGCTATGATCGGCTGCACGACACAACCGATTTGAGCCATCAGAGAGTAAAGTGCGTTTTGCAATAGCTTTATATTTCCTGATGGGCTGAACCGAATGACAGTAGATACATCCCGATTCGGTTTTCTCTGTAAGTATTGGGGTTGTGAGATAAAGATCCTTGCATCAACACAACACTTGGTAGATCGCTTGTCACCGTTCTTCAGCAGGAACATGTACGGGCTAATCTGGCTGGTTTCCCATCTTCCCAATAGATGCTGATGAGTAAAATTTGGGTCGTTGAGATGAGTTGGGGTGATCAAACCCGCATCATAGCACAACGCCATCCGCAGCATGTTTTCAATAGTGTCCGGTGCGAAATAACAAACGTCCATGATATGGAGAGTGTAATCTGCCTTGATGTTTTTTTCACTTTCATTGGATGCACCCGAAACGGCGGGCATCCATTGAGCCACGCCGGGTTGTTCAAAGACAACATTGCAAAGAGAGGATATGCTTGAATTGACGATACAGGAGAACATTTTGCTTCTTAGGGTTTCGTCCAACTTCAATTCATTCAGTAAGTGGTTACCTATGGAAATGGAAACTTGTGTTGTTTTCGGTATGGCTTGATGCAGATATTCTCTATCATTGAAGTCAATACCCGCTAGCGCTCTCCCGATGGAGTTTAAGTATGCATAACCAAATCGGCTATCCGGCTCTAATACAGCGCTTTCGGCCCATTCGTTCCACGCATTGACAACCACAAATCTCCGGTCTTCAGGAAGCCTGTTTTCTGCATCAGCAATGAGTTCTTCCAGCCATTCCTGGAATTTCCCCGGGGTAGATTTGTGAACGATAAAGGCCTCTGAGCCATATCTAGGGGTGTTGTCCCAGGATGGGATGATCGAACGGAAGTATGTAAAGTCTGCAACAGGCGGCTGGTGCGTGTAATACTCTGCGACCTTATCATAGCTTAAGACACTACCATTGATGGGCCAGTACGGGAACAACTCGTTCTTGATCTCCTTCACGTTTCCGTTGGTCCAGTCATGAAGAACTCTTTCGCAGCCCGCATCCATGTCAAGCTCGGTTAGTGAGTGGGTGCCGCGGGTGAGTACCGCAACGACGAACGGAGCCTTTACGTCGTTTTCGGCGCAGACTTTGGCCCAGGCTTTTTGATAGACTCCAAACTGAGGGATGGAGCTTGATCTGTAAATAAACAGAACCGGTCTGCCCTCGACTTTTATGTAGCGCTCATCTTTGAAGAATGGGATGAGATAAGTGATAAACTGAATTGCATCCTGCTCTGAGTATTCCTGCCCCAAAAGGATCTCATTTTCATTTCCATCCCACTTTCGGGTCCAGTTCTCATTTGCCCAGCAAAAGCAGAATGGCATTTCAATCGATTTATTTACCAGGAGCATTTGAGCCGGGTTTTCCAGAATCAACTTTCCAGTAAACCAGTAGTGATAGAAAATCTGTCCATATACACCGGAGCACTTCATTAACTCAGCCTGTTTCCTGAGCATCTCGGGAGAGGTCAGAGAGTAATAGCCAATATCTTCGTGTGGGACATACTGCTGGTAATGCCCGTAAAATAGTGGATTAGCACTTCGCACTTTCGTCCATTCAGTGAACCCCTTGCCATGCCACTCATCGTTTTCAGGTGTTGGATAGAATTGGGGTAAATAGTAGGAAAGCACACGAACAGTTTTGTGTATCTGTGAATGGGAATAATTTTTTTGAGGTTCATAATAAGCTTCCCTAATGGTGCTTTTCGAGAGATAAATCCGATAGTTTCTTCCCGGAAGATGGTTCGCGGAAATCAGGAGCAGTCTTTCCAAGACGTGCGATATCGTTCCATCTGGAAGGATAGGCTCGGACGGAAAATCAGTATATGTCAATGGGAACGTCAGGAAATTTCTTAAAGCGCTGGATTTCGCCCAGAACATGGAACCCTGAGGAAATTCAACCAGAGGATAGGACTCAATCTTTTCCCCCAGCAACCGTGGCAACAGTTCTTTTGCAAGGTAGTAGTTATCTGCCCACCCACTTTTGTCAATCAAAATTTTTTCATTGGGGGCCGGATAAACAAATTTTGCGTCACCTGATAAAAGTTTGAATATCTGGTAGACATTAGATTGTGAACCCAGGAGCGTATCCATAATATCTTCAAACCAACCCTTTAGGTACGAGTTATGAGGACTTCTCTTGGTGTGAATGTGGGCTATAAAATCATAATTCAGCAAATCCTTTCCAAACTCCGCGATCAACGGAGCTAGATCGCGGCCGCGGTTTGGAATTTTCTTAATGACGATTTTGTTCACGAGGTGAATTTGATTTTTCAGGCCTGTAGTGATCTCATCCGTGTCATATTTATCTGTGACCGAAATATATAAATCAAAACCGAATGGAATATTGTTCAGGTAATCGGCACACTGATCGAGCATATCCGGATAATATAAATGCAAATGAACAGCAACCTTGGGAGTGGTTTGGATGCTATTGACTTCCGCCATGAAGGAAGGATCCAGGTAATAGGGCACAACTTGAAATGCGCGCAGGCGCTGAAATTCCAGTGGATCCAAAATGGTTTCTGATGTTGCATTATAAGCATCATGACCACTAGAACTCAAAAAATCCACTTTTTCTTTCATCAAGTGAATTGATTGAGATATTAATTGAATGTTTCTTGGAGCAAGTGGTTTCTTTATAACTTCAAGTAATATTCTCCTCACGCTTTCACGTTTTTTATAAAGCAGGTCGGGATACAAAAGAATTTTCTTAAAAATCATCCTGATACGATGCGCAGTGATTGGCGAGGATATATGAAATTCGGAAGATAGTTGAAACTGTTCATCTGGTTTTGCTGCCCGGCCTTCCTGTCTTCCAAACTCCAGGTAATGTACAAGCGGATTTCTTCTAGCTTTCTTTACATCTTTATAGGTGTCCAAATACCAGTCACTGTCGAAATATGGGCTGGGATCACGTCCTTCGAAGCCGCCAAAAAGCAAATAGTGAGATAAAGGATCCACATTTGAATCGATGATATTAGTGTTATTCGACAAATACCAGGCTTCATCAAATAAACCAGATGAGCGGACAATTGTTATTTCCTTCTTTAACCTGTTACTTCTTATGTGTTTTTTTATTTTTCCAAAGGGGAAAGAGATAATGTTTATTAATTGCCGAAGCACAATCGCACGGCGGCTATTAATTGGGGCAACAATAAAATTGATTCGGCGAAGCAATAATGCAAATTTCCATGCTTTGCTGTTTCTTATGTCCGCTAAATCATGCTCACGTTCGACAACTTCTGCGTTCAACAATTTTAAGTTCTGCTCTTCTTCAGCTGCCTTTGCCGTGAGGTATTGCACTATCTGTTCCTTCTCGACCATTTGTGTGGTGAGGTATTGTACGGCCTGCTCTTTCTTTGTTAACTGAGCCCCTTGCTCTGCTAGTTGCTCAGTTAGAACTTCAATTTGCTGTTTTTTCTCCGATACCCATTGAGTCATTAATTGTACCAATGGATCTTTCTCCGTAAATTTTGTTAGTAAATCCTGCTCAAGTTCACCATCAGAATACCCGGAATTTTGTGAAAATAGTTGTATATCTGTATTATTAATAGTATTTAGATAAGCTTGTCCAGCTTGCGAACACATTTCAACGTATAAATTCACCACATCCAGAGGAGCACCGTTTTTAATTAAGTTTCCAAATGTGGCACGATTACGTTTTAACGATAATAATGTCGTTTGACATGCATTTCGAATTGTACCGTTATCGACTTTTATGTTCATAAATTCCAACAAACGGCGTAATTCAGTCTCAGGGTCCGCGAAATATATACTGTAATGGGTGATTAATCTATTCTCAGGAGCAACCAATGCCATCAATCTTTGGTTATAGGTTTGCCACAGATTGAAAGCGAACGTCTCAGAAAAATGATCACGGTGCGCCAGAGATTGAGTGACTTCCACAGGATTGCGCAGGCAGACGATGACTTTAAGATCAGGAAGAAGACGCTTCCAAAAGGGGAACGTAAGTGAATTACGAGGATCTTTCCAGCCCCAAAAAGATTTGTCTGCAAATTTCGTAATTAAATCTTGCGCCTGTTTCTCCAAAAAAAACAGATCATTTTGCATGTTAAAAAGCGAATCGGAATTAGGTGGTATATCCCACGATCCGCCGAAAAAAGATAAAACTGCATCATTGATTTCTACAAACTTATGATTTTCCCAGTAACCTTCTGGATTATCAGAATGAGGTGGCATTAGGTCCTGTTCTTCACCTAAATAAAGACCACAGAGATTAAGCATGCGCGTGATCATTGACGTTCCAGAGCGGTGCATTCCAGCAATGCAAATTGCGGTCACTAAATATTCCTTCTTCTTTTACTTCTTTTAATCGATGAATTCATTGTACCGATTTCCTAGACTTATTACGCTTACTTGACAAAGCACAGCATTTTCTGATCCCGCGGATGCACCCAATTTTTAACAACGTCCACTTTCATACCAGCTTGGTCTGCTAAATACTTCATTTCAGAATATGAATAATGGAAAGGATCATTATCATAATTTGTAACAACACCTCCAGGAGTATGTTTAATCGCATTAAGATGTACTGATGCTGGCGCTTCGAAAAAAGTAGCGTAGAATTTGCCGTCAGGTCTTAGGGTTTTTTGCATATTGACTAGGCAGCGCACAATGTGATTTATATCCAGGTGAGTGAAAACTGAAATCGCTAGGGCATAATCAAAATCAACATCAAAAAGAGAAAAATCAAATTTATCGTCAACTAAGAGGTGAGGAGACCTAAATTCTAAACCAGCACCTAACAACTCTACTTTTGCAGCTTCGATTAGAGATGTATTAATATCAAGGCCGTAGTAGTTGCCTGTATTTAAGTATTTGACGAAGTGCAAACCACCTCTCATTGCGCCACAACCAACATCTAGAAGTTTATGCTCAGGTAATAGCCCCATTGTTTTTATAAACTCAAACTGCAAAATTCCCAGTTCCTCCCATAGCCCACCTACAAGAGTTCTATGTTCGCCAGACATGATTTCCGATTCACTCAATTGCCGTGAATAATACGTGTTAACTCCGTGTTTTGGAATTTGATTAATGGAGAAGTTTTTATGATGTAAGAGAGAATGGACTTTCCGAGAAATTTTATCAAACACAAGCGATACTCCTTATACAAAGACAATATAAATCTAAACAGCGGCATCTTTTATTTTACAAACTATATACCGTTACAAATTGAGATAGTGGTTTGCCTGGTAATACACTCATGCGTTCCAGGCAAATACACAGAAATTTCTTTCCTTCGAGTGGTCTTTATAATGCTAAGGATAATAATATCAGACCATTGATAGTTCATGCTAAATCATAAAATAGAGACTTAAGCCTCGTTCCTCTTGAACATGTACCACAAGACGTGGGAATCCTACAAAAAGTTATAAGATATGGTTAGACCTTATCCCTATTCCTCAATCAAATCAAAACTCATACTTATAATTGCACCAATTCCGCAAACCAAGAACTGCTTAAGAAATTTCCAAAGTGGGATTAACAGATGACAAATCTACATACCCTCCAAAATCTCTCTTTTGAGAAGGTATGATGCGAAACATTGTGGCATCAATAATCCGATGAAGACAAATTGGCTCATTAGGTGACCACACAGCACAACCGGAAAAATATGTGCCGGGTGATAAAATCATTTTGAATCCATACGTAATGCGGAAGCGCTCACCGGCCCGCACTTTTTCAACATACGTTCCTTCCGGAGGATAGCGTTGACCTGTTATCTCAACACCAGAGATAGTACGAATATGGATACCAAAGAAAACCCTCTCCCGGTCCGCCAAAAATCGACCCAAAACCTCAAACCGAGAATCCTGCCCGAATGATAATAAATTGATAGCATGACCATTCATGTCCAGAATTCGTAATGAAAGAATTTCTGCACCTTGTATCGGGTAAACCGTGGCTGTTTCAGGGATAAGTCCGGAGTCGAAATAGTTTTTTTTGCCGTCATCGCTTGGTTCAACAACTGATGCATTAGATTCCAAGTTAGCTATATCGGTGCCTGATTGATCAAACTTTTTATATTCCTGTGCCAGAATCGTCTGCTGCTGTGAAGGGGCATAGATCAATTTTTGGTAGGCCCGTACAACATAGGAGGGGTGAGCATAAAGCAGTCGTACTCCGTGTTCTAGGAGCAAAGCTCTCTGACAGAGTTCCACAATTTGGGGTCCTGAATGAGACACAAATAGAATCGATGTCCCCTTACTCTTAAGTTCTTCAAGCCGGGCAAAACACTTGCGCTGGAACTTCTCATCGCCCACTGCAAGCGCCTCGTCCACGATCAGGATATCTGGATCAACCATGGCTTGAACGGCGAAGGCAAGGCGTACCACCATGCCACTTGAATACATTTTGACTGGCTGCTCGATGAAGTCCCCGATATCGGCAAATCCGGCAATATTATCAAAGCGGGAGTCAATCTCCTCCTTTGAGAGTCCCAGGATAGCCCCATTCAGGTAAACGTTCTCCCGTCCGCTGAACTCCGGGTTGAAGCCGGAACCAAGTTCCAGCAGCGCTGCGATGCGACCCTGGGTCGTCACAGTGCCACTTGTAGGTGTGAGCGTACCACAGACAAGCTGCAGGAGGGTGGATTTACCCGATCCATTGCGGCCAATTATGCCGATGGTTTCACCTTTCTTGACCTCAAAGGAGACGTCGCGCAATGCCCAGAACTCATGGAAATATGGCTTGGGCTGTTTACCAACTAACTTTTGTACACGTGGGATCACGGATTGTTTGAGACGGTCCTCGGGACGGTTATAGATGTTATAGACCTTGCTCAGATTTTTTACTTGAATGGCTATATCGTTATAGGACATCTGCAAACCCTTTGCGCGTTTTCTGGAACCACCAAAAGCCTATTGCGGCAATAATAAGGCCAACACACAATGCAATCCCCAAGGAAAGCCAGTCCGGCAGAGTGCCATAGATTAACACGTTGCGGCTCTCAGTGATGATAAGCACGAGCGGGTTAAGCTTTAGCAGGTTTTGATACCTCTCAGGCAGTGCTGACAACGGATAGAATACAGCTGATAAAAACATAAGTATCGTGGTGAATACACCTGTGATCTGTCCAACATCACGCACAAAAACGCCGAAAGCCGCTAAAAACCAGGCAGCGCCCAGGCTGGCAAAAACAAGCGGCAGTAATACCAACGGGAAAAGCAGGATTGTCCAGGGCAGGGATTGGTTGAGAATAAACTGTGCCAATAGCAACGCAAACAAGCTTACCAGACTATGAAAGAGTACAGAGCCCAGTGCCACCCAGGAGAGGATCTCAAGCGGAAAAACCACCTTTTTAACATAGTTCACGTTGTAAATGATTAGCCCAGGAGCCCGGTTAACGATTTCAGCAAAAAGATTAAAGACGATCATGCCTGTAAAGAGGATTATGGCAAAATCAGTCTTGCTTTCGTTCCCGCCTACATTCCAGCGAGCTTTAAAAACCACTGAAAAGACAAACGTGTAGACGATAAGCATAAGAACTGGATTGAAAAATGACCAGGCCAGACCCATAATTGAGCCGCGATAGCGACCCACTACTTCGCGGCGGGTCATCTGCCAGATAAGTTGGCGATTGTGCCACAAACTTGTGAACATCGCCACAGGCGTGGCTGGATGGTTCCTATGGGGATTCATAAAACACTCCGCTACTATGAGTATCCATCAAAACGGCTGGATTATAACGCATTATAGTCATATCCTCTTCACGCTCAACTCTGCCTCGCTGACATAGGGCATGTTGCAGAAGGCCAAGAGATAGGCATAATGTGAAGGTCACACTCCAGCCAGTGATAATATATGCTCAGGGAAAGAAGGATGGGCCATGTGGCTTTACGGTTATCACACATGGGTGAAATAGTAATAATGAAGTATCCCGATATGTCCTATGTGAAATAAAACGCAACGCAGTAGGCACATTGCCGGCATTTCAAGAAAGAGGTAGCCTATTCGCGGTCGGCAATCGAAGAACCCACCATGCCTGCGGCCTATGGCAATAAAAGAGCACAAGCGCCTGTTCGTCATAATAGTCCCTGATTATTTAGTGTGAACAACCTTTTTCAAAAAGATGAGATTAGTATCTTATGAGGGTCTGCCTGCAGATTGTCTCGCAAACTACAACGATACCTGCCTGATTTGCTCTAATTGCACTTACACGCAGGTGAGAATCTCATTTGACGTAACCCCATACAAGAAAACAGAGATTTTTCACCGCCAGGCTGTTCAGAATGGCACGCCAAACGTATTTGAATACAAGATCTAATATCCTTAAGAGGAGGATTGTGTAACCTTTTCATGGACTAAACTGATTGTATTTAGAGCCGATTTGTTTATAATTATGTTAGTAAGTTTGCATTTTTGTTAAGCGTTGTTTTTGCTGTCTCATTGGTATAGCTTACAGTCTCTACCAGTCTTTTTCTAAGTAGAAGAATTTATTTAGTTTTGATGAGGAAAACCAGGAATGAAAAAAGTATTTTTTCTATTGATTGTATTGGCAATAATGGGGTCAGTGCTTGCAACAACAGCCTCAGCAGCTTCCACGATCACTACCACGCCAACGACAGAGCTTGGACAGCTCAAAATTTGTAAAGTGGCAGGAACTGGCGTGACGCTAGGACAGTTATTTGCATTCCAGATAGATAGTAGAATCTTTAATGTGCCTGCAGGACCAGCCGATAACGGCTACTGTGTCCTTGCTGGTCAATATCCACTGAATACACAGTTGACCATTGAAGAGGTTATTCCTGCTGGTTATTATGTTTCACGTATTGAGGTCAAGCCTGATCGAGCGATCAGCCGGGATACTGTAAACGGAAAGGTGGTTATCCAGATAGGTAGCGGTGTGACAGAAGCCATTTATACAAATAAGGCAATTGGCTCCCCAACCCCCACGCGCACACCAACCTCTGTGGATACCCCGACACCCAGACCAACCAATACCCCCACTTCCACGTCAAGTTGCTCACCGAACTGTACCCCTACACCTACGCCGACTCCAAAAGGTCGCCTGCAGATTTGTAAAGAAGCTGATGGCGACGGTGTCACGGGTTACTTTACCTTCAACTTCGAGACTAGGTCTCGAAGTGTGCCAGTCGGGGCGTGCGCTGGACTGATCTCTGTGGACGCGGGTAGTTTGACAATTACAGAAGTCGCCCAGGCTGGATATGAGGTGACAGACATTTATACAATCCCGTCGAATCGCCTGATTAGCAAAAACCTTACTGCAAGAAGCGCGACAGTGACGATCGTTGAGGGGACAGCTGCTTCACAGACGATTGTAATCTTCCGAAACCGGAGTACGACATCAACCGCTACCCCAACACCCACATCGACCAGCACAATTACCGCTACCTCAACTTTTACTCCAACATCTACGGGAAGTGTTACACCTACCTCCACATTTACTTCTACACCTACATTCACGTCGACTCCAACACCCACATCGACCGGCACAATTACCGCTACCTCAACTTTCACTCCAACATC
>Ga0126311_10000628_pt1 | contig 16404 bp, 13 predicted proteins | sample Plot61_FD_92539 | JGI IMG/M metagenome (GOLD analysis project Ga0126311, IMG submission 92539) | Serpentine soil microbial communities from UC McLaughlin Reserve, CA, USA - Plot61 | ecosystem: Environmental > Terrestrial > Soil > Grasslands | place: USA: UC McLaughlin Reserve, Lake County... | reverse complement strand
TCACATCCCCATAGCGTGGTACCCGGCGTCCACGTAGAGCGTTGTCGCGGTCACGTTCCGCGCTTCGTCCGAGAGCAGGTACGCGCCTGCCGCGCCGACGTCGTCCGCGTCGATCGGCCGGTGCAGCGGCGAGCGTTCCTCCACGATCGACTCCATCGTCGGAAAGCCGGCGATCGAGCGCGCCGCGAGCGTGCGCACCGGCCCCGCCGAGATCGCGTTGACGCGGATGTTCTTCTGGCCGAGATCCCAGGCGAGGTACTGGACCGACGAGTCGAGCGTCGCCTTGGCGACGCCCATCACGTTGTAGTGCGGCACCGCCCGCTCGCCGCCGAGGTAGGTCATCGTCAGGATCGATCCTCCGCCCGCGGCCTCCATCAGCGGCTCCGCCTGACGCGCGCATGCGACGAGCGAGTAGGCCGAGACGTCGAGCGCCATCCAGAAGCGGTCGCGCGGCGTGTCGGTGAAGCGTCCCTCGAGATCCTCGGCAGCGGCGAACGCGACCGAGTGGACGACTAGGTCGAGCTGGCCGCCGAACGCCTCCCCCACCTCGTGAAAAACGCGCTCGACGTCCTCGTCCGAGCGGACGTCGCACTCGGTCACGAGCGGCGCCGCGACGGTCGCGGATAGCTCCCGGACGCCCTTCTCGATCCGCTCGCCCTGGTAGGTGAACGCGAGGCTCGCCCCACCGTCGGCAAGGTGCTTCGCGATCGCCCACGCGATCGAACGCCGGTTGGCGACGCCGAGCACGAGACCGCGTTTTCCTTCGAAGCGCGCAGGCACCGAGCGCGAGTCTAAGTCCTGCGAAATCTCGGGTACATTGACTGCACTTGCGCCGCCCACTCCTTCTCTCGCTCGTCGCGGCGCTCCTCCTTCTCGCAACCGCCGCCACGGCCGCTGCCGCGCTGCGGCCGATCCGGCTGCCGCGCCACGGCGACGTGACGCTGGCACGCGTGCGCGAGGGCGTCCTGCGGATTCCGCACGGGCAGCAGCAAGGCCGCGTGACGGTGATTGTCGGCCTGCGGCTGCCGCCGCTCGCGCAGCGCTACGGTCCCGGCCTCTTCGCCTTCGGGCCTCGCAAGCAGCTCCAGGTCTCGAGCTCGGCTTCACGGCGTTACCTCGCCCGGCTCAGCCGCGCCCAGGCCGTGGCCGCGCGGCAGATCCGCCGTGCGGTTCCGAGCGCGCGCGTCTCCTACCACTACCGCGTGATCCTCGACGGGCTCGCCGTGCGCCTGCGCTACGTCGACCTGCCGAAGCTGCTCCGCGTGCAGGCGGCGAAGAAGGTCTATCCGAGCGCCCGCTACCACCTGGACACGAACAACAGCCCGTCGATCATCCGCGCCGACACGTTCTGGGCGAGCACCGGCGGCCGCGGCCAGGGCGTCAAGATCGGGGTCGTCGACGACGGCGTCGACCAGTCGAACCCGTTCTTCGACCCCACCGGCCTCTCGTATCCCGTCGGGTTTCCGAAGGGCGGCCGTACGTGGACGACGCCGAAGGTGATCGTCGCGCGCGCCTTCCCGGGCCCGGGCTCCGGGCGGCAGGGGCATCTGGCCCTCTGGCGGCCCGGCTCCTTCCACGGCACGCACGTCGCCGGGATCGCTGCCGGCGTCGCGGGGACCGCTGTCGCCCCCGGTCCCGATCATCCCGCCGTCAGCGGCCTCTCCGGCATCGCGCCGCGCGCGTGGATCGGCAACTACCGCGTCTTCAACGTGCCGGTGCCGACCGGCGGACTCGACGCCTTCACGCCCGAGATCATGCTCGCCTTCGAGGCCGCCGTGAACGACGGGATGGACGTGATCAACTTCTCGGGCGGCGGCCCCGAGCTCGACCCGGCCGCCGACGCGCTCGCCGACACGCTGGACAACGTCGCCGCCGCCGGTGTCGTGCCGGTGATCTCGGCTGGAAACGACCGCGACGACTTCGGCCTCGGCTCCGTTGGCTCCCCGAGCAACGCGGCGGACGCGATCTCGGTCGCCGCCGTCTCGAACCTGCACGTCTTCGCCTCCGAGCTTCAGATCACGGGAGCTGGAGCGCCCGCGAGCGTGCAGCACATCCCGTTCGCGTACAACGTGCGCGTGCCGGCGGGGTGGGTGTCCGGGCCCACGATGATCGACGTCGGCGCGATCACGGGCGCCGGCGGCCAGCCGATCGAGCGGCACGTCTGTGCGCCGGCCGGCTTCAACCCGAACGATCCCCGCTACACGTCGCTCCCGGGCGGTTCGCTGCAGGGAATGGTCCCACTCGTCTCGCGCGGCGGCTGCACGTTCGACTCGAAGGTCGAGCGTGTGCGCAAGGCCGGCGCAACCGGAATCGTGCTCGTCGACAACCGGCCCGGCGAGGCGAACTTCGTCGGCGTCGACCTCGGCTTTCCGGGCGGGATGATCGCCGACCTCGACGGCGCGAACCTGCGCGCGTATCTCGCCGGCCACGGCGGCCGGACGACCTTCCGCGCAACGCCGGCGAACGACCCGCGCGAGATCCAGACCGGCCGCAGCGGCGTGATCACGAGCTTCTCGTCCGCGGGCCCGACGAACTTCGACCACCGCCTGAAGCCAGACGTCGCAGCGCCCGGCGGCCAGATCCTCTCCTCGACGTTGCGCGAGTCAGCCGGCGCGCCGTTTGCGGTCTTCGACGGCACGAGCATGGCCGCGCCGCACGTCGCCGGTGCCGCGGCGCTGCTCCTGCAGCAGCATCCCGGCTGGTCGCCGCAGCAGGTGAAGTCGGCGCTCACGACCTCGGCCGGCCCGGCGTGGGGCGACACCGCGCGAACCCAGGAGGCGTCCGTGCTGCTCGAGGGCGGCGGGCTGATCGACGTCGCCGCCGCGACCTCGCCGAAGCTGTTCGCCACCCCCACCTCGCTCTCGTTCGGCTACCTGACCACCGACGCAGGCCCGGCTCGCAAGGCGCTGCTGCTCACGCTCGCGGACGCCGGCACCGGCGGCGGCACCTGGAGCGTCAGCGTGCAACCGCAATCCGCGACCGCCGGCGCGGCGATCGCGCCCTCGACGTCGTCCGTCAGCCTCTCCCCGGGCGGCACGGTCGAGCTGCCGCTCGTCGCGACGGCCTCGTACACCGCGCCGAGCGGCGACAACACCGGCTTTGTCGTCCTCACGCGCGGCAGCGAGCGCGTCCGGGTCCCGTACTACTTTTCGGTCCAGTACCCGCAGATCGGCCGCGCGCCGCGCGACACGATCCGGCCGTACCAGGTCGGCGACACCAGCAAGGGCACGAGCTATGTCGACCAGTACCGCTTCCCGACGGAGCCGTTCGGCCCGCCGCCCTCTTACAGCGGCAAGCCGTACAACGAGGACGGCGCAGAGCGAGTCTTCACGGTACGGGTCGCCTCGCACGTCGCGAACGCGGGCGCCGCGGTCGTCGCCGCCGAGCCCAACACTCTCGTCGAGCCGTGGTTCCTGGGCTCGCTGAACGAGGACGATGTCCAGGGCTATCCCGGCACGCCGGTCAACGTGAATGGCCTCACGTTCGAGTACCAGTTCGACAACGGCGCGGCCGCCGTGGACTTTCCGCACGAGGGCCGCTACTTCGTCGCGGTCGACTCCCGCGCCGATCCGTACACGAACCAGCCGCTACGCGGCCGGTACGTGCTGCACGCGTGGCAAGACGACGTCACGCCGCCGCGGTTCAAGTTCCTGACGAAGGTCGTCGGGCCGGGCCGGCCGCTGCTCGCCGGCATCGTCAGCGACCGCGGCGCAGGCGTCGATCCGCTCTCGCTCGTCATCGGCTACAAGCAGACGCTGCTGCTCGCGGCGCTGTACGACCCGGCTACCGGCCTCGTGCTCTGGGCGCTCGACGATGCGCCGAAGCTCGGCCTCGGCAAGACGCCCATGATCGCGATCGCCTCCGACTACCAGGAGTCGAAGAACATCGACCAGGCCGGCGACCTCCTGCCGAACAGCGCCTTCCGCTCCTTCAACGTGCGCGCGGTGGCACGGCCGAACCTCACGTGGCTGCTGCCGCAGCGGCGCGCCTGCGTCGGGCGCGTCGAGCCGCTCGTCGTGAACGCAGGCTCCGCACGCCGCGTCCGCTCGGTGCGGTTCTTCGACGGCAAGCACCGGATCGCAACCGTCAAGCGTGGGCTCCAGTCGCTGTACGACACACGGTGGCGCACGCGCAAGGCGCAGCGCGGACGCCACGTCCTGCGGGCGGTAGTGACCGACCGCCGCGGCAAGACCGCCTCGGCGCGGCGGGTCGTTCGCGTGTGCCGCCGGTAGCCGTCGTCACCGGCGGCTCGAGCGGGATCGGAGCGGCCGTCGCGCGCGCACTGCGAGGGCGCGGGTGGGAGTGCGTGCTCGTCGCGCGGCACGAGGAGCGGCTGCGCCCGCTTGCGCAGGAGCTCGGCGCCGAGTGGGAGCTCTGCGACGTCGGCGATCGCGTCGCGGTCGCGCGAACCGCGGCCGCCATCCTCGAGCGGCACCCGAGCATCTCGCTGCTCGTCAACAACGCCGGCATTCCCGGACGCGGCGGCTTCCTCGACACGACGCCCGAGCGGGTCGAGGAGGTGACGCGGACGAACTACCTCGGCGGCGTCTGGTGCCTGCGTGCGTTCCTGCCGGCGCTCGCGGCGGCCGCGCCCTCGGACGTCGTGAACGTCGTCTCCGTCGCCGGGGCCGTCTCCGCCGGAGCGGCGGGGCCCTATACGGCGTCCAAGCACGCGCAGCTCGCCTTCTCGCGCGCGGTCGACGCCGAGCTGCGCCCGCGAGGCGTGCGCGTGCACACGATCCTGCCCGGCTTCGTCGAGACGGCCGGCTTCCCGCAGCGCGACCGCTTCGGCCAGAGGCTCTCCACGCTCGTCGCCGAGCCGGAGCTCGTGGCAGAGCGAGTGCTTGCTGCGATCGACCACGACCGGCGCGAGATCTTCGTCCCGCGCTGGTACCGCCTGGCGCCGCTGGCGCAGGCCCTCGCCCCACGGCTGGTCGCGCGCGCCGCGGCGCGCGGGATCCGGCCGGCAGGCGACTAGGATGGCCGCATCGCCGATGAGCTGACCGCCGCAGAGGTCGCGCCGGTCGCGGAGTTCCGCGCCGCGCTTCGTCGGTTCCTGCGCACGTCCGAGCGAAACGCGCGAGCCGCCGGCCTTACGCCCCAGCGATACTTGCTGCTCTTGATGATCAAGGGCGCGGCGAACCGCAGCGAGCAGTCCACCGTGACGGAACTTGCCGAGCGCCTGCAGCTGGCGCAGAGCACCGTCACGGAGCTCGTCAGCCGTGCCGAGGAGATCGGCCTCGTCACGCGCGAGCGCTCGACCGACGACGGCCGGATCGCGCATCTACGGCTGACGCCGGAGGGCGAGCAACGACTTGCGCGGTCGTTCACGAGCAACGAGGGCGAGCGGCAGGCGCTCGTCGAGGCGTTCACGCACCTCGAGCACGGCGTCCGCGGAGCGTAGGATCGCCGGGATGGTCGAGATCCACTACTGCCCCACCTGAAGCGGCTACGACACGCGGGCTGCGAGTCTCGCAGCCGAGCTGACGACTGAAGGGTTCGAGGCGGAGGCGATTCCCGGCGGCAAGGGCCAGTTCGACGTGATCGCCGACGGCCGGCGCGTCTACTCGAAGCGCGAGACCGGCCGCTTCCCCGAGGACGGCGAAGTTCTCACCGCCCTCCGCGGCTAGCGCTTCTCGAGCAGGTACCACCCGAGCTCGGCCGCGTAGCCGCGCGGCGCCAGGCCCTCCGCCCGTGTGCGTGCTTCACCCTCGCACCCGGCGAGGTCGAGGTACGACGCGAGCTCGCGCGGCTCACGCTCGAAACGGCTGTCGACGAGCACCAGCTCGTTCGACTCGAACAGGTGGCGCAGGTCGACGTCGGCGAGCGCACGCGTGTGCGAAGGGTCGCGCGCTCGCTCGAACTCGTTCAGCTCGGCCGCAGCCACAGGGTCGACCGGCGCGAGCTGGTCGACGACGAAGACCCGGCCGCCGGGCCGACCGAGGCGGACGAGCTCGGCGACCGCGAGCTCCGGCCGCGCGACGTGGTGCAGCGTGCGCAACGTCGCAGTCAGGTCGAACGAGCCCGGCTCGAAAGGCAGCTCGGTCGCGTCGCCCTCGACGAACTCGACGTTCGGGAAGCGCCGGCCGCGCTTGCGGCCTTGCTCGAGCAGCTCCGGCACCAGGTCGACGGCGACGACCTCGCGCACGTGCGGGGCGAGCGCAAAGGCGAGCGCGCCTGCTCCGCTGCCCGCGTCGAGCACTCGCTCGTCGCCGCTCGGCGCGACGAAGCGCACGACCTGCGCCTCGAGCTCCGCCGCACGCGAATCCTGGAGCGCGGCGATGCGGTCAGCCGTCCTCCCGAACCGCTCCCGCGTGGCGTCGTGCATAGTCGAGCGCCTCCTCCCTCGTCGCGATCGTACCGACGGCCCGCTCCTCCTCGATCTCCGCGAGCAGCCGCCCGATCTCGGGGCCCGGCGGCAGGCCGAGCTCGTCGCCGCGCAGCAGCGGCTCGACGGGGTCGTTCTGCCGAGCCTCCTCGACCGTGGGCGCGAGCTCCGATGCGCCGACGTAGGCGAGTGCCTCCAGCGCCCACGGCTCGGTCGCGCGGCGAAACCGGTGGATCGAGCGCGCGTCGGCGGCGGGCGGCGTCGCTCGCAGCAGCGCAGCGGCCAGCCGACGCAGCTCGTTCGGCACCGGCAAGCGCCGGAGCGCCTCGCCGAAGACCGCGACCAACCGGTAGGCGGGCGAGTCCCAGCGGTCAAGCCGATCGTCGATCCGTCCGCCGAGCGGCTGCAGCAGCCCGAGCGAGTCGAGCCGCCGGTAGCCGCCCGGGGAGAGTCGCCAGAGCTCGGCGAGCACTCGCTCTCCGGCCGGCCGGACGACAAGCGCTGCGTCGCGGCGCACGAGCTCCTCCGTCTCGGGCGTCAGGCGGAAGTCGAGCTCGTCCTCGAGCCGCACGGCGCGCAGCAGGCGCAGCGGATCGTCGCGGAAGACGGACTCCTTGACCGCACGCAGGCGGCGCGCAGCGAGATCCCCGAAGCCGTTGTAGGGATCGACGATCTCGTCGGTTCCGACGCGCCCCGCGATCGCGTTGATCGAGAAGTCGCGCGTGGCCAGATCCTCCTCGATCGTGCCCGGGAGCGGCGTGAAATCGATCGTGCGACCGTCGTCGAGCGCCACGCGCCACGCGCCGTGAGTCCCGGAGAGCGGGAACGGCGCTCCGCCCGCGCGCATCGCAAACGCCCGCGCGGCGCGCTCCGGCTCCCGGATCGCCACGTCCACGTCGACGAGCGGCCGGTCGAGCGCCTCGTCGCGGACGGCGCCGCCGACGACCCAGGCTTCGTCGCCGGCGAAGAGCTCCTCGACGAGCTCACGCATCGACCACCACCCTCCTCGCCCGCCTGGCATCGGAGTTGATCCCGCAGGTGAGCTCGTAGTTGATCGTCCCGGCCACGCGTGCGTGCGCCTCCGCGAGCGCCCCCTGGCCGAGGATCGTGACCGGCGCACCGACCGGCTCCTCGTGCTCGAGCTCGACCGCGAAGGCATCCATCGAGACGGTGCCGACGACACGCCGCGGCTCGCCGCTCACCCGCACCTCGGTGCCGGTCAGGTCGCGACGGAAGCCGTCCGCGTAGCCGACCGGCACGATCCCGATCCACGTCGGGACCTGCGCCGTGAAGCGCCGGCCGTAGCCGGTGCTCTCGCCCGGGCCGAGCCGCTTCACCTGCGCGAGGTGGCTGCGCCACGAGAGCACGGGCTCGAGGCCGTCGGCGGCGGGCTCCTCGGCGAACGGCGAGAGGCCGTAGAGCGCGACGCCGCAGCGAGCGGCGTCGAAGCGCGCCGACGGCAGCCGCAGCGCGGCCGCGCTGTTGGCCAGGTGGCGCATCAGCCCGGAGTACGGCTCGGTCGCCCGGCGGAAGCGCTCGATCTGCTCCTCCGCGAACGCCGGGTCCGAGTCGGCGGTCGCCAGGTGCGACATCAGGCCGACGACCTCCGCCCCCGGCTTCGGCAGCTCCGAGAGCCCCCAGCGGCCCATGCCGGTGTCGAGCTTCAGGTGCACGCGGACGCCTTCTGGAAGCTCGCCGTCCGACACCACGAGCTCGAGCCGCGCGGCGCGCGCCTCTGCGACCTCCCGGCTCGACGACGTCGGCCCCATCACCAGGATCCGCGCGAGCGCGAACTCTGCGCGCAGCTCCAGCGCCTCGGGCACGGTTGCTACGCACAGCGCGCCGGCGCCCTCGTCGAGCGCAACGGCTGCGACGTCGACGGCGCCGTGGCCGTAACCGTTCGCCTTCACGACCGCCCACAGCTGCGCGCGGTCGAGTGCCCGGAGCAGCGTCCGCGCGTTGCGCCGGACGGCACCGAGGTCGACCGTCAGCTCAGACCGGTGCATCGAGCACCAGCGGCAGCGCGGCCGCCACGTCGCTCGCAACCGCGCCCGCCTGCGGAATGGCTCGCGAGGCAAGCTGCTGCGCCGCGGCTCCGGCGGCCGCAGCGGTCTGTGCGTCCGCGCCCTTCGCGAGGAAGGCGGCCACGATCCCAGTGAGCACGTCGCCGCTGCCGGCCGTCGCGAGCGCCGGAGTTCCGAGCGAGACGACGAGCACGCCGGCGCCGGGAGCAGCGACGAGGGTGTCGGCGCCCTTCAGCAGGCAAACGCAGTTGAAGGTGTCCGCGCCACGGCGAACCGCCTCCAACCGGTGCGCCGCGACCCAGTCCGCCCGAACGCCGAGCAGCCGGGCGAGCTCGCCCTCGTGCGGCGTCAGCACCGTTGGCGCGCGGCGCTCAAATGGCTCGAGCCCGTGCAATCCGTCGGCATCGACCACCGCCGGCCGGTCGAGCTGTGTGAGCAGCCGCCGCACGACCTCCCGGGGCCCGTCCCCGCGCCCGAGCCCCGGCCCGAGCGCAAGCGCGCCCGCCTTCGTGGCGAACTCCGCAATCGGCTCGATCGCGCGCGGCGAGATCGTCCCCTCGTCTTCGGGGCAGGGCAGCTTCACGGCCTCGAGCAGGCGCTGCTCGAACACGGCCAACGTCGAGTCGGGCACGGCGACGGCGACGTAGCCGGCGTCGGCACGGAAGGCCGCCTCGGCCGCGAGGCACGGCGCGCCCGTGAGCCCGCGCGAGCCGCCGACGACGAGCACCGTCCCGGCCGTGTACTTGTTCTGCTGCTCGCTCCGGCGTGGGATCTCTCGCAGGATCGCGCGCGTCACCAGGCGGTTCTCGGTCGCCGCGGGCGCGAGGCCGATGTCGGCGACGACGACCTCGCCGGCACGAAAGCGGCCGGGCGCGACCTCGACGCCGACCTTCGGGCCGTGCATCGTAACCGTGAGCGTCGCCTCGACGCACGGGTTCGCCACCTCACCCGTCGAGGCGTCGGCACCCGAGGGGAGATCGACCGCGACGACGGGGGCTGCGGCCGCGTTCATCGTCGCGATCGCGCGGGCCGCATCCTCGCGCGGCTCGCCCTCGAAGCCGGTGCCGAAGAGGGCGTCGATCACGACATCGGCCTCCTCGACCGGCGCGTCCTCGGCCGTCCGGGCGGCCTTCCCGGCCGACTCCAGCACCTCGAGCGCGATGCGGCCGTCGCCGCCGTTCGCGCCGCCGCCGCAGACGGCCACGAAGCGCCGCGCGTCCGGAAAGCGCCGCATCGCCTCCTCCGCGACCGCGCGGCCGGCGCGCGCCATCAACTCGTCGATGTCGTGGCCGGCCTCGGCCGCCTTCATCTCGTCGGCGGTGTAGAGCGGATCGGTCATTCGATCAGGCAGACCGCCTGGGCGAGCTCGCGGGAGTGGGTCAGCGAGAGCTCGATCCGGCCGGCGCCGACGCGCTCGGCCCACGCTTTCGTCCGACCCGTCAGCATCACGCCCGGCTTCGGCCGGCCGGCGATCTCGATCTCGCGCCAGGTGAAGTGAACGCCGGAGCCGAGCGCCTTGCCGACGGCCTCCTTGCCCGCGAAGCGCGCGGCGTAGTGCTGCGGCGGGTTCGGCTTCGAATCGCAGTAGGCGCGCTCCGCCTCGGTGAAGCAGCGCTCGCGGAAGCCCGGCCGCTCCAGGGCGCGCGCGATCCTCGGGATCTCGATCAGGTCGACGCCGACTCGCACCGCGCGAACTCTAGGAGTTCCTACGGAGCCGACTCGATCCAGCCGGGCACCGCGGCGATCGACGTGACGATCCCGTCCGGCTGGATCCGCGACGCCTCGGCCACGTCCGGGCGGAACTTCCCGGTGCGAACCAGCACGGTGCGCAGCCCACACGCCGACGCGCCCGCGATGTCGGCCTCGATGTCGTCGCCGACCATCCACGTCAGCTCGGGGTCGGAGTCGAGCGCGTCGAGAGCCGCCTCGAAGTAGGCCGGGCTCGGCTTGCCGAGGACGCTTGCCTCGGTGTCGGCGGCATATTCGAGCCCGGCGACGAAAGCCCCGGAGTCGAGCAGCGGGCCGCGCGCCGTCTGCCACCAGCGGTTCTTGTGCAGGCAGTAGAGCTCGGCGCCGGCCTGCAGCTCGGCGAAGGCGCGCGCGAGGTTCATGTAGCTGAAGACCTGGTTCGTCTCGAACGTCTCGTCGGCGCCGCCGATCAACACTGCGTCCGCGCTTTCGCCCACGAGCTCGATGCCTTCGAGGTCCTCGACGATGTCGGGCATCGTCAGCGCGAGCACGCGCTTATCCTTGAGCGCATGTGCGGCGGCAATGGGCGTCGTCTGCAGCTCTGCGTCCTCGAGCTCGACGCCGAATCCGCGGATCTGCTCGGCGAGCCGCCGCCGCGAATGGGTGGTGTTGTTCGTCACGAAACGGAGCCGGTGCCCGTTCTCGCGCAGCTGCGTCACCGCGTCGGAGCCGCCGGCGATCGGCGCGCCGGAGACGTGGAGGACGCCGTCGACGTCCAGGAGAATGGCGGCCATGGAGCGCGAGTCTATTCGGGTCACGCGGTCGGTCTCGATCCCCCGCTCGGAGATCGAGCTGCGCTTCTCGCGCTCGAGCGGGCCGGGCGGCCAGCACGCCCAGAAGAGCGACACGCGGGTCGAGGCGGTCTTCGACGTCGAGGCGTCGACGGCGCTCTCGGACACGCAGAAGCGGCGCGTGGTCGCGAAGGCCGGCCCAATCCTGCGCGCGATTGCGCAGGACGAGCGCAGCCAGTGGCGCAACCGCGAGCTGGCGCTCGAGCGGCTGACCGAGACGCTGCGCGACGCGCTCCGGGTCCCGCGCCCGCGCCGGGCGACGAAGCCGTCGAAGGCGGCGGTGGAGCGGCGCCTGGACGCGAAGCGCCGCCGCGGCGACGTCAAGCGGCTGCGGCGTCCGCCCGACTGAGGAGTCGCGCACGAGCTCGAGCGTGCGCTCGGGCTCCTCGGCCTGCGCCGTGTGCGAGCTCTCTTCCAGCACGACGAGCTCCGAACCGGGGATCGCGCGGTGCGCGGCCTCGACCGTCGCGGGCGTCACCTCGTCGTAGCGACCGCAGAAGAGCAGCGTCGGCACCTCGATCCGCCCGAGCCGGGGCGTGAGATCCCAGTCCCTGAGCGTGCCGATCACGTGGAACTCACTCGGCCCGTTCATCGCGTGGTAGACCTCGGGATTCTCGTCGAGCACGGTGAAGCACTGAACGAGCCACTCCGGCCACGGCTCGACGCGGCACAGGTGCCGCTTGTAGAACACCATCACGGCGTTCTCGTACTCCGGGTCGGTGAACGTGCCGGCTTCCTCATGCTTGCGGAGGGTCGCCTCGACCTCGGGCGGCAGCTCCGAGCGCAGCCGCGCCAGCTCGCTCATCCACTCCGGCACGCAGGGCGGTGAGCTCTCCGCGATCAGGGAGACGAGCCCGTTCGGCTGCGTCGTCGCGTACTGCATCCCGAGCATCCCGCCCCAGGAGTGGCCGAGCACGTGCACGCGCTCGAGGCCGAGAGCCTCGCGCACCGCGCCGACCTCCTCGACGTAGAGCTCGGCCGTCCACAGCGACGCGTCGTGCGGCCCGGCGACCGCGGAGTTTCCCGCTCCGAGCTGGTCGTAGAAGACGACCTGCCGCTCGTCCGCGAGCGCCTCGTACGGCTTCATGTGCAGCCAGTTCGCGCCTGGGCCGCCGTGCAGGCAGAGCAGCGGTACGCGCTCCTCGCCGTTCTCGGGCCGGATCGCGCGGTACCACGTTTCGTAGCCGCGGAACGGGATCCGCCCTTCCGTCTCCACCTACGCGTTATATCTAGGCTGCACCGGCGATGCGCCTCTGGGGGTCAATCGGCGGCGGCCGCGACATGGCGGTCGATCTCGGCACGGCGAACACGCTCGTGTTCATTCGTGGGCGCGGAATCGTGCTCTTCGAGCCGTCCGTCGTCGCCATCTCGGAGGAGACCGGACGAGTGCACGCGGTCGGCGCGGAGGCCAAGCGCATGATCGGGCGCACGCCCGCCTCGATCAGGGCGACGCGGCCGCTGCGTCACGGCGTGATCGCGGACTTCGAGGTGACGGAGGAGATGCTGCGTCACTTCATCTCGAAAGCCGGCGGCTCGCGGTTCACGTTCGCGCGGGTCGTGCTCTGCGTGCCGAGCGGGATCACCGACGTCGAACGCCGAGCGGTCGACGAGGCGACGCGCGCGGCCGGCGCCCGCTCGGTGTACCTGATCGAGGAGCCGCTGGCGGCCGCGATCGGGGCAGGCCTTCCGGTGGCAGACGCCGTCGCGAGCATGGTGATCGACATCGGCGGCGGCACGACCGAGGTCGCCGTGATCTCGCTCGGCGGGATGGTCGTGTGGGAGTCGATCCGCGTCGGCGGCTACGAGATGGACGAGGCAATCGTCGACTACGTGAAGAACGTGCACAAGCTGCTGATCGGGCAGGAGACGGCGGAGGCGGCGAAGATCGAGGTCGGCTCCGCTTGGCCGACCGACGAGGACGCGGAGGCGAGCGTCGCCGGCCGCGACCTCGTCACCGGCTTGCTCCGCCGCGTGACGATATCGGCCTCCGACGTGCGGCGCGCGCTCGACCCTCCGGTCGGCAGGATCGTCGCCGCGGTCAAGGACACGCTCGAGCGGACGCCTCCGGAGCTGGCCGCCGACGTCGGCGAGCGCGGCATCGTCCTGGCCGGCGGCGGCTCGCTGCTGCGCGGGATCGGCGAGAAGCTCCGCAGCGAGGTGGGGCTGCCGGTGCAGCTCGCGGGCTCGCCGCTGACGTGCGTCGCGGAAGGCGCGGGCCGCAGCCTCGACGAGCTCGAGACGCTCGACCGTGCCGCGAAGGCCCAGCGCAAGACCCGCAGCAGGCGTTAGCCGCGCGGCAACCGCGCGAGCAGGCGCTTGACGGCAGTCTGCCGCCGCGGGGCCGGCGCCGCCAGGAACGCCGCCAGCCGCTCGGCCTCCGCCTCTTCGAGCGACACCGCCGCCTCGGCCACGCCGTCCGCGCTCCAGACGCTGAAGCGCACGTGCGGCTCTTCGGTCAGATAGCGCGAGACGCGAAGGGCCCGGCCGGCGTCGCGCGGGTGGGCGCGAAAGAACTCGACGAGCTTGCGGCGCTGCGGCGACGCGCACCAGGGACAGAAGCGGTACGCCGCCACGAGCTCCCCACCACACTCGGCACAGACGCGCATCCTGCCTCCTCGTCCACCGGAACCGTACTACGCACGGGCATGCGTGTATCGCTCCGGATCGCTCTCGAACTTCCTGCGGCAGCCGGCGCCGCAGAAGTAGTGGCGCTTGCCGCCGCGGTCGAGCGAGAGTGCCTTGCCGCGGTCGACCGTCATCCCGCAGACGGGATCGCGCGCGCCGCGGCGCATGGTGAGCGCGAACAGCGCGACTGCAACGAACGTGAAGACGATGTTCAGCACCGCGGTGTAGCTCCAGGAGATCCCGCGCTCCGTCACCGATTCGATCGACGGGCGCTCGGTCGGGACGAGGCCGAGCGCGCTGAAGAGGCCGTCGATCGCGAGCGCGGCGACGACGATCGCGCCGAACATGAGCGTGACCATCACCGCCGCCACGCGCGTGCCGTAGTAGCGCCGGTAGACGATCACCAGCGGAATGATGATCAGGTCGGCGTAGATGAACGCGATCACGCCCGAGAACGAGATCCCGCCGCCCCAGAGCACCGCCGCGAGCGGCACGTTCCCGACCGAGCAGACGAACGAGAGCACGGCCACGAGCGGCCCCACGACCACGTTCTCGACCAGCTGCACCGCGCCGCCCGTGTCGGTCAGGAACAGGCTGTTGAAGAACCCCTTCGGCAGCAGGGCGACGAAGCCGGCGATCAGAAAGCCGGCGCCGAGCTCGCGCCAGAGCATCGCCCAGTCGCCGCGGAAGTTGTGCGCGACGTCCGACCAGCCGTCGAGCGAGAAGACGCGCGAGCCGCCGGCCGAGTGGTGCTGATGGCCGGTGTCGGCGGCCTGGGCGTGCCGGCGGGCCTGCTCCTCCTCGCGCCGCGAGACGAAGAGGCGGACGCCGATCCACATCAAGACGATCAGCACCAGCCCGCCGGCGAACTCGGCGAGCGTGAACTGCCAGCCGAGGAAGACCCACATCACGATTCCGAGCTCGAAGACGAGGTTCGTCGACGCAAACTGGAAGACCATCGCCGACGCGAGGCTGGCGCCTTTCTGGAAGAGCGACTTGGCGATCGCGACCGCGGCGTAGCTGCACGACGACGAGGCGGCGCCGAGCCCGGTTGCGAGCGCGACGGTGCCGGGGCCGCGGCCGCCGAGCGCGCGCTCGAGCGACGGACGCGGCACCCACGCCTGCACGATCCCGGAGAGCAGGAAGCCGAGCACGAGCGCCCACCACACCTCCCACGCCATCTGCGTCGCGTTCCAGAGGCCCTGCGCAACCTGCCCGAGCACGTCCACGCCCTGACGCTAGCGAGCGAGGGATTCACCGCGTCGTCCAGCGGAAAGAGAGGCGCGATGGCGGACGGCCTGATCATCCTGGACGGCTGCACGTTCATGTACTCGGACCAGGCGGGTGACGTCGAGGCTCACGACGCCGAGGGCCTCTTCTACCAGGACGTGCGGCACCTTTCGAGCTGGCACGTCCTCGTCGACGGCGAGCCGATCGAGCCGCTGTCGAGCCGCCGGGTCGACTACTACTCGGCGAGGATCGTCGGGGGCGACGAGCGCCTGGCCGTGCGGCGCGACCGCTTCGTGAGCGAGGGCATGCACGAGGACGTCGTCGTGCAGAACCTCGACGCGGAGGCACGCGACGTGCAGGTCGAGGTCGCCTACGGATCCGACTTCGCGGATGTGATGGAGGCGCAGGACGGCGGCAACGGCGACGGGCGCCTCTGGGCGGACGCGAAATCGCGCTCGGTGACGCTCTGGCACGACCGCGAGGGCTACCGCCGCGGCACCGTCGTCACCTTCAACCGCAGCGGCCGAGTGGATGGCAGCCGGGCTCGTTTCCGGCTCCGCCTGCGTCCGCGGGAGGCGTGGAGCCTCTGTCTCGACGTGACGCCGATCGTCGACGGCACGCGTCGTCCGCCGATGCTGCGCTGCCGCGCCTTCCACGACCACGCGTCGAAGATGCCGGTCTCGCTCGACGAATGGCTCGCCGAGACGCCGGAGCTGGTGACCGAGCACGACGCCCTCTCGCACACATACCGGCAGTCGAACCTCGACCTCGCGGCGCTGCGGGTGCGCCCGGACAACGTGACGATCAACTGGGCGATGCCCGGCGGCGGCTTGCCGTGGTTCATGACGGTCTTCGGCCGCGACAGCCTGATCGCGTCGTACCAGGCGCTGCCGTTCCACGCCGACCTCGCGGAGACGGCGCTCGCGGCGCTGGCGGAGCTGCAGGCGACGGAATGGGACAACTGGCGCGACGCGGAGCCCGGGAAGATCCTGCACGAGCTGCGCCGCGGCACACTCGCGGCGCTGAACGAGATCCCACACACGCCCTACTACGGCAGCCACGACTCGACGCTCTGGTGGCTGATCGTGCTCGACGAGTACGAGCGCTGGACCGGCGACATCGGCTTCGTCCGGCGGATGGAGCCGCACGCCCGGGCCGCGCTCGCGTGGCTCGAGGGGCCGGCCGACCTCGATGCCGACGGGTACCTCGAGTACCGCAAGCGCTCCGAGTCGGAGGTCGCGCTCGACAACCAGTGCTGGAAGGACTCGCACGACTCGATCCGCTTCGCCGACGGGCGGCTCGCGGAGCCGCCGATCGCGACCTGCGAGCTCCAGGGCTACGCGTACGACGCGCGTCTACGCACAGCGCGCCTGCTGCGCGAGGTCTGGGGCGACGAGGAGGAGGCGCAGCGGCTCGAGCGCGACGCGGCAGAGCTGAAGCAGCGCTTCAATCGCGACTTCTGGGTCGCCGGGCGCGGCCACTTCGCGCTGGCGCTCGACCGCGACAAGAACCAGGTCGACTCGCTGACGAGCAACATCGGCCACCTGCTCTTCAGCGGAATCGTCGAGGAGCGCCGTGCCGCGGCGACGGTGCGCGCGCTGCTGCGCGAGGACATGTTCAGCGAGTGGGGCATCCGCTCGATGTCCGAGCGCGACGC
>Ga0126311_10000627_pt1 | contig 16429 bp, 15 predicted proteins | sample Plot61_FD_92539 | JGI IMG/M metagenome (GOLD analysis project Ga0126311, IMG submission 92539) | Serpentine soil microbial communities from UC McLaughlin Reserve, CA, USA - Plot61 | ecosystem: Environmental > Terrestrial > Soil > Grasslands | place: USA: UC McLaughlin Reserve, Lake County... | reverse complement strand
TAGGCCGTGATGCGGTCGCTGGAGCGGACGTCGATGACGAACTCGCCATGCTCGTCGATCGGCTCCCGGAACTCGGGGGCGTGGAGATCACGCTGGGAGTACGGCGCGTGCTCGAGCAGCTGGCCGTAGCGGTTGCGGTAGCGGTTGGGAGTCTCGATCTCGCCGGGCGTGTGGAAGCACAGCCACACCTGCTCGACCGGATCGGCGCTGATCCGGTAGGTCGTCCCGCGCGGGATGACCACGTAGTCGTGCGGGCGATACGGGACATCGCCGAAGATCGTCTCCACGGTGCCGGTGCCGTGGTGGATGAACAGCACCTCGTCGCCCTCGCCGTTGCGGTAGAAGCCCTCGCGGTCCTCGGTGGGCTTGCAGAGCGAGACCTCGATATCGGAGTTGAACTGCAGCAGGCGGCGGCCGTCGAGCCAGTCCCCGCCCGGCTCGATCACGTTGGTGTCGGTGAGCCGGTGCACGTGGGTGTCCGGCACCCACTCGTCGCGCTCGATCGCGCGGAACTCCCCCACCTCCTTCACCCGGCACGGCGAGTAGAGGTGGTAGAGGATCGACTCGTTGCCGGAGAAGCCCTCGAAGCCGAGGACCTCCTCGGTGAGCAGCGTCCCGTTCTCGCGGAACTGGACGTGGCGCTTGGCCGGGACCTTGCCGAGGGTCGCGTACCTCACAGGTTCCCCCTCAGCTCCTGCTCGCGCTCGATCGCCTCGAACAGCGCCTTGAAGTTGCCCGCGCCGAAGCCCGTCGCACCGTGGCGCTCGATGATCTCGAAGAAGATCGTCGGCCGGTCGCCCAGCGGCCTGGTGAAGATCTGGAGCAGATAGCCCTCGTCGTCGTGGTCGACGAGGATGCCCTGCCGGCGCAGGTCGTCGAGCTGGCCGGCAACCTCGGGCACGCGGTCGGGCACCTCCTCGTAGTAGGCGTCGGGGATCGGGAGGAACCCGACGCCGCGCTCGCGCAGCGCAGCCACCGTGCCGACGATGTCGCGCGTCGCCAGGGCGATGTGCTGGGCGCCGGCGCCCTCGTAGAACTCCAGGTACTCGTCGATCTGCGAGCGCTTGCGGCCCTCGGCCGGCTCGTTGATCGGGAACTTGATCCTGCCATTGCCGCTGGTGACGACCTTCGACATCAGCGCCGAGTACTCGGTCGAGATCGCCTCGTCGGAGAAGTGGATCAGCTCGACCATCCCGAAGACGCGCTCGTAGAAGCTCACCCACTCCTGCATGTGGCCGAGGTCGACGTTGCCGACCACGTGGTCGATCGCGACGAGGCGCTCGTCGCTTCGCCCGCCGTCGGCGACCGGCTCGTACCCCGGGAGAAACACGCCGTCGTACCCGGAGCGGTCGACGAATGTGTGGACGGTGTCGCCGTAGGTTGCGATGCTCGCCCGGCGCACCTCCCCGTGCACGTCGCCCTCGGTTTCCGGCAGGGCGACGCTACGCGCGCCGCGGGCGACCGCCTCGGCGTGTGCGTGGTCTACGTCGGGGACAGACAGCGCAATCGCCTTGACGCCGTCGCCATGACGAGCGTGATGGCGGGCGACCTCGGTGTCCGCGCACAGCGTGCCGGTCAGGACGAGACGGACGCGCCCCTGCTCGAGCACATGAGATGCCCGATCGCGGGTGCCCGTCTCGAGCCCGGCGTATGCCACCTGCCGGAAGCCATATGCGTGGCGGAAGAAGTAGGCGGCCTGGGCGGCGTTGCCGACGTAGAGCTCCACGTGGTCGATGCCGTGAAGCGGCATGAAGTCCGCGTCGGGGACAGGCGGCGGCGCGGGCCTGGTGGCGGTCTGGGTCGGCAACTCTCCTCCTCGATCGGCCGGTCGCTTTATGATTACCCGCTCAGCTGCATTTCTCAATGCCGATTCGTTGCGTATAGGGCCGTTTTAGGATGGCGCTCGACAAGATTGACGAACAGATCGTTGCGCTGCTGCGCGAGAACGCGCGGCGCTCGTTTCAGGACATCGGCTCGCGTGTCGCCCTGAGCGCGCCCGCGGTCAAGCGCCGCGTGGATCGCCTCGAGGAGGCGGGCGTCATCCAGGGCTACTCGGCGGTCCTCGACCACGCCGCCCTGGGCTGGACCACCCACGCGATCGTCTCGCTGTTCTGCGAGGGAGGGATGGCGGCCAGCGAGATCCTCGCGGCAGCCGGGCGCCACCCCGAGGTCGCCGCGGCCCACACCATCGCCGGCGAGGCCAGTGCCATCCTCCACGTCCACGCCCGCGATACCGAGCACCTCGAGCAGGCGCTCGAGCGGATCCGCGATGAGCCGGGAATCACCCGGACGCAGTCGCAGGTCGTGCTCTCGACCCTGTTCGAGCGGCCGGTCGAGTAGTCAGCCGATCGGGGTCGTCAGGCGGCCGAGGCCGTCGGCGGCGATCGTCACCTCGTCGCCGGGCTCGAGCCAGCGGTCGCCCTCCAGGGGGCCGAGCTCGAGCAGGCACCCGCGGTTGAGCGTGCCCGACCCGAGCACGTCGCCGGGCCGCAGGCGCGTGTCGCGGGCGGCATGCTCCACGAGCTCGAGCCACGAGAAGTGCTGCTCGGCGGCGCTTGTCCGCGTGAGCTCCTTGCCGTTGACCGCAGCCGTCGCCTCGACTTCCAGCCGGCCGTCGGCGTAGGGCAGCTCATCGGGGGTCACCAGCCAGGGCCCCAGCGAGACCGCGAAGTCCTTTCCCTTCGCGGGCCCCAGGCCCACCGTCATCTCGCGGGCTTGGACGTCGCGCGCGCTCCAGTCGTTCAGCAGGGTGAAGCCCGCGATCTCCGCGTCCGCGCCGATCACCGCGGCGATCTCGAGCTCGAAGTCGAGCATCGAGGTGGCCGCCGGCCGGGTCACGGGCTCGTCCGGCCCGTGGACCGACGCCGTGTTGGAGAAGTAGAACGTCGGCGTCTCGTACCAGGCCTCCGGCACCTCTCCCCCGCGCCGGCGCCACCCCGCGGTCACGTGGCCCTCGAACGCAAAGAAGTCCCGGACGCTCGGGGGCTCGAGAACGGGCGCCAGCAGCTCGACGTCGGCAAGCGCGTGCGCCACCCGCCCATCGGCCCGGCCCTCTCCGGCCAGCCAGTGCAGCATCGTCGCGGCCTCCTGCGAGATCACCTGCTCGCCTTCGATGCGACCGACCTTGGCCGGCCCCCCGGGCTGCCTGTAGGTCACCACGCGCACGCCGCAATGCTCGCACGAGGCCGCGGGCCCGGCGTGGCCGGCGTGCGGCTAGTCCGAGCGGCGTCGCGCGAAGTCCAGCAGCGCGTCCAGGTCCTCGAAGTGAAGCTCCGCGCGCACGCCCTTGCCGGTGGCCTTCACGCGAACCCCCGTGCCGAGCGCGGACTCGAGCCGCTCCTCGGCCTCGCGCAGCGCCTCGACCTCGTCGGGGTGCGGCACGGCCCGCGGGGTCGCCGGTGTGCCCTCCTTGGCGCGGCGCTCGGTCTCTCGCACCGACCAGCCGTTGACGGCCGCGGCGCGAGCGAGCCGCTTGCGCGCGGACTGGCTTCGCGCCTGGAGGACCGCCCGGCCGTGGCCCTCCGACAGCTCGCCGGTCTCCAGCAGCGTGAGCGCCTCGTCGGGCAGGTCGAGGAGCCGGATGAGGTTGGAGATGGCGACCCGGCTGCGCCCGAGCCGGCGCCCGAGCTCCTCCTTGGTGACCCCGAGCTCATCGACCAGCGCGGCGCAGGCCCGCGCCTCCTCGACCGGGTTGAGGTCCTCGCGGGCGACGTTCTCGATCAGGGCGGTCTGGAGCCGCTGGGCCTCGTCGTCGTCGCGAACGAGCGCGGGAACCACCTCGATCCCGGCGTGCTGGGCGGCGCGCCAGCGGCGCTCGCCGGCGATCAGCTCATAGCGGCCGTCGGCCAGCGGGCGCACGATCAGCGGTTGGACCACGCCTGCGTCGGCAAGCGAGCGGCCGAGCGCCTCGATCGACTCGGGGTCGAAGCGCTTGCGCGGCTGCGCGGGGTTCGCCTGGATCATCCCGACGGGGATCTCACGGTAGGCGGGCTCCCCGATGCCGCTCTCCGGCAGGATCGCGGCGAGGCCGCGGCCCATGCCCTTGCTGGTCATTGGCATCCCTCCTGACCCTGCCCTCGCATTGGATCGCTCACGCCGCCTCCTCGTCCCCAACCCTCAGGTCAACCTCGACCTCAGGGTTGCGCTGAACCGCCACCACGCTCGCCTGCTCGCGCCTCGCGAGCTCGGCGGCCAGCTCGCGATATGCACTGGACCCGCGCGACGCCGGAGCGTGCTCGAGCACTGGTACGCCGAAGCTGGGGGCCTCGGCGAATCTGACGCTGCGCGGGATCACCGTCTCGAAGACGAGGTCGTGAAAGTGGCCACGCAGCTCGCGCTCGACGTCCTGGGCGAGGCGCGTGCGATCGTCATGCATGGTGATCACCACCCCGGTCAGAACCAGGCTCGGGTTGAGCTCGGTCCGCACGAGGCCGAGCGTGTCGAGGAACTGCACCAGCCCCTCGAGGGCGAGGTACTCGGCCTGGACCGGGACGATCACCCGGTCGGCGGCGACAAGGGCGTTCACGGCCACCGGTCCCAGCGACGGCGGGCAGTCGAGCAGGGTCAGCTCGAAGCGCTCGCGCACCGGTCCCAGCGAGTCGCGCAGGCGGCCCTCGGAGCCCTCGATCCGCGGCAGCTCGACCGAGGCGCCCGCGAGGTCCCGGCTGGCCGGGACCAGCCACAGGTTGTCGGGACCGGCGGGCCGTGCGGCCTCCGCGACCGAGGTCTGGCCGACGATGCAGTCGTAGGACGAGGGCCGCGCGTCGCGGTCGCTGCCCAGCGCGACGGTCGCGTTGCACTGCTGGTCGAGGTCGACGAGCAGCACCTGGCGGCCCTGCGCGGCGACGCAGGCGGCGGTGTTGACCGCCGTGGTGGTCTTCCCGACTCCGCCCTTCTGGTTGGCGACCGCGTAGACGAGTCCCATCGCCCCCGAAGATAGAGGCGCTACCGGTCAGTCGGCGCCGAGCGGGCGCTTCTTGGCCATCCCCGGGCGCCGCGGCAACTCCTCCGGCGTCGGGCCGGCCTTCGCGTAGACGTAGAGATGGCGGTGCTCGAAGCCCGCGAACTCGGCCATCGGACGCACGGACTCGAACCGCATCGCGACGCGCTCGCCGGCCCGGTCGGCCTCGGCCTCCTCGTCGGCGTCGCGGCGCCCCTTCCAGGCGACCAGGACGCCGCCCTCCCGCAGCAGCGGCGAGGCGAGCTCGGCGAGCGTCGCCAGCCGCCCCACCGCCCGTGCCGTCACCGCGTCGTAGGCCTCGCGCCCGCCCTCCGGCCAGGCTTCGCGTGCCCACTCCTCGGCCCGGGCGCAGACCACCCGCGCGTTGTGCACGCGCCCTGCGTCGAGCGCGGCGCGCATGAACTCGCACTTCTTGGCGGTCGCCTCGACGAGATCGACGTGGGAGGCGCGGAGCGCCGCCGCGAGCGCGATGCCCGGAAAGCCCGCGCCCGCGCCGACGTCGGCGACGCGCTTCGACGCGGCCAGCTCGGGCACCACGAGGCCGCTGAGCGAGTCGAGCGCGTGCGTCCGCCACGCCTCGTCGGGGTCGCGGACGGTGGTCGGCGAGCGCGGATCCGTGGCGACGAGGTCGAGCACGGCCCGCAGTCGCCGCTCGCCGTCCGCGCGAAGCAGCTCGCGCGGGTCGGGCTCGCTATCGGGGCCGCTCAATCGCCCAGCAGCGGGGCGACGATCACGCAGCGCTCGGGCTCCTCGCCCTCGCTGAAGGTCTCGACGCCGGCACGCTCGACCAGGTGGTCGTGCACGATCTTGCGCTCGGTGGGCGTCATCGGCTCGAGCTCGATCTCCTTGCCGGAGTCGAGCGCGCGCTCGGCGGCGCGGTCCGCCTGGCGCTCGACCAGCTCGCGGCGGCGCTGGCGGTAGCCGGCCGCGTCGACGACCACGCGCTTGCGGTCCTGGAGGCCCTGGAAGGCGGCGCGGTAACAGAGGAGCTGCACGGCGTCGATCGTCTGGCCGCGGCGGCCGATCAGCAGGCCGACGTCCTCCGCGTCGATCGAGCCGACGATCTGGTCCTCGTCCTCGTCGACCTCGACGTCCCCCTCGAGCTCCAGCGCGTCGGCGACTTCCTCGAGGATCGCGCGCACGCGCTCGGCGGGCTCGGCCGGGATGGTCTCCACTGCCCCGTCTTCAGGCACGACGCGAGTCTATTCGGGCGGAGGCGAGAAGGAGATTGCGAATCGGCGTCGAAGTCGTGGGAAGAGGGCTTAGTTCGGCTCCGCCCCACTCCGTGCGTGAGCAGCCCAGCTGCGCCTGCGTGCGTGAGCCGCGCCCTACTTGCGCTTCTTGCGCTTGCGCGGAGGCGGGGGTGGGGGTTTGGCGGCCTTGGCCTGCTGGGGCGTCAGCACCTCGGGCGCCGGCCAGAAGGTCTTGACCGTGTACTGCTGGCCGATCGTCCAGATGTTGGTGGTGATCCAGTAGACGATCAGCCCGGCCGGGAAGTTGATGATGAACGGGGTGAAGATCACGGGCAGGGCGAAGAGCATCACCCGCTGCGCGCCCTCGGCCTGGCTGGCCGAGACGGCCATCGAGGCGACCATCGTCACGAAGTAGAGGACGATCATGATCACGAGGGTCGCGCCCTCGACGGGCTCGGCGAGGTTGGGGATGCCCAGGAAGCCGGGGTCGCCGCTGGCCTCGAGCTGGGCCTGGAACGTGTCGCTGCGCAGCAGCTGGAAGAGCGCGAAGAAGACCGGGAGCTGGAGCAGCAGCGGGAAGCAGGAGGCCAGGGGGTTGATGTTGTTGCCCTTGTAGAACGCCATCAGCTCGCGCTGCTTGCGCTGGGGATCGTCCTTGTAGCGCTCGTTGAGCTCCTTGATCTGCGGCGCGTAGGCCTGGAGCGAGCGCATCGACTTGATCTGGCGCAGGGAGAGGGGGAGGATCACGATCCGCGTCACGAACGTGAGCAGGATGATCGCGATGCCGTAGCCGAAGCCGACGTCCTCGGCGAAGAAGGTGAGGACCGAGTCGGCCGCGTCGATGATCGGCTGGAGGATGTTCGCGAGGGGGAGGAAAATCTGGCCAAGCGTGTCGATCATGCGTGCCTGCCGTGGACGTGCCGGCGCGACGACCGCGGCGGCGGCACCTCGTCGACGCCTCCGGCGCTGAAGGGGTTGCAGCGCACCACCCGCCAGGCGGCGAGGCCCGAGCCGCGAACGATCCCGTGCCTGCGGATCGCCTGCTCGGCGTAGGCCGAGCACGTCGGGTAGTAGCGGCAGCGAGCACCGAAGAGCGGTGAGATCAGGCGCTGGTACGCACGAATGGGCAGCAGCACCAGCCACACGAGGGCCGCGCGCAGACGGGCGAGGATGTCACCGGCGCGTTTCACGTTTTACGCGGCGCCTTCCGCGCCGGCCTCGCCGAGCAGCTCGCGCAGGGGCGTCTCGACGCCCCCGGTGCCCTCGCGCTCGACCAGGCCGGCCACGTCGGGGCGCGCGACGAGCACGAAGTCGTGGGAGTCGGGCAGGCCGTCGCCGAGCTGCCAGAAGGCCTCCTTGAGCGCACGCTTGACCGCGTTGCGCTCGGTCGCGCCGCCGACCTTGCGGCTGACCGAGATCCCGAGGCGGACATCGTGGTCATCGTCGTCCGAGCGCGGGAACGCGTAGAGGACGAGGAAGCGGTTGCCGTGCGAGCTGCCCTCACGATAGACACGGTCGAAGTCGCCGCTGCGGGAGAGGCGCCCCCGCCTACGGCCCTCACCTGGCGGAGGGCTCATCCCTACGGGGTGAGCCGCTTGCGGCCCTTGCGGCGGCGGCGCCTGATGATCTCGCGGCCCGACCGGGTGCGCATGCGGGCTCGGAACCCGTGGGTGCGGGCTCGCTTGCGCTTCTTGGGCTGGTAGGTCCGCTTCAAGGTGATGCGCCGCGGGCCGGAGGGGCCGCCGTTCGGTGCGCGGGCGACGGCCAGTATAGGAGCCGGCGCAAGCCGGCGTTTCTTTTCCGCGCGAAATGCGGCGAGTGCTCCGGGGGCGGCGGTGGGCCGGACCTATAGTCGCCGGCAGTGGCTTGGCAGGCGTCCTCGCAAGAGATTCAAACGATCTGGGAGGGTGCGCGAGACGAGTTACGCGCGTCCGTCCCGCCTGCCACCTTCGAGCTCTGGCTCGCGCCGCTGGCGCCGGTCGGAGTCCGCGAGTCGAACCTGCTGCTGGGCGCACCCGGCTCCGTTCGGCGCTGGGTCGAGCGCCGCTACGCCGAGCGTGTGTCGGAGGCGGTGCGCAACCAGGCCGGGGAGCTGACCGGCGTCACGTTCGTCGACCCGCAGCCTGGCGGAGGCGCGGCGGCGGAGGCGGAGGCCCACGCCCCCACCTCGCTGCCGCTCGATCCCGCCCACACCTTCGACCGATTCGTGATCGGCCCGGGCAACCGCCTGGCGCACGCCTCGGCCCTCGCCGTCGCCGAGCTTCCCGGGGAGGCCTACAACCCGCTGTTCCTCCACGGGCCGCCGGGGCTGGGCAAGACCCACCTCCTTGGGGCGATCGCCGGGTATCTGCGGCGAATCCACCCGGGGCTGGAGGTCCACCTGACGACCGCCGAGCGGTTCACCAGCGAGTTCGTGACCGCGCTTCGCCACGAGGGCCCAGAGGGGTTCAAGAAGCGCTACCGCAACCTCGACGCCCTGCTGATCGACGACGTGCAGGTCCTCGAGGGCAAGGCCCGGACCGAGGAGGAGTTCGTCCACACCTTCAACGCGCTGTTCGCCGCCGGCAAGCAGATCGTGATGTCCAGCGATCAGCCTCCCCAAGCGCTGGCGCAGCTCGCGCAGCGACTGCGCGACCGCTTCCAGTGGGGACTGACAGTCGAGCTCGAGCCGCCCGACCTGCGCACCCGGATCGCGCTGCTGTGGAGGATGGCGGCCGCCTCGGCTCCCGACCTCCCGGATCCCAAGGCACTTCAGGAGATCGCCGGCCAGGTGCCCGGCAATGTGCGCCTTCTGGAGGGCGCCATGACCCGCGTCGTGGCGCTCTCGTCGGTAATGAGCGAGCCGATCACCAAACCGCTGGTCGAGAAGGCGTTGCGGCCCGGCTCCAGCGGGGTCGCCAGAGACGACGCCGGGGTTGCCCCCAGCATGGCCGCGATCCAGGAGGCCGTCTCCTCCGTGCTCGGGGTTCCCCGCTCCGACCTGGTCTCCGCGCGCCGTACCGCGCGGATCGCCCGGGCGCGCCAGCTCGCCATGTACCTTGCTCGCGAGCTCACCTCCCTGTCGCTTGCCCAGATCGCCCGCGAGTTCGATCGCGACCACACCACCGTCCTGCACGCGGTCCGCTCGGTCTCCAAGCGCCTCGAGCCCGGCTCCTCGGAGACCGAGGCCATCCACCGCATCAAGGCCGACCTGGGGAAAACCTCCGGAGGCGAGTCTCGACCCGACCGGCCCGCCAACACCGAAGACGGCGACTCACAGGGCTGATCCACAGCCACACCCGGCTTGTCCAAGCGACGATGCCGCTACTTTCCACCGCCACCCACACCACTGATACATCTGATCCAAGTAGGAAGATGAGAAGTCTGGCCCAATGAAGCTCTCCACCTCCCGGAACAACCTCTTCGAAGCCCTCCAGCTCGCCGGCCGCGCGGTCTCCAGCCGCAGCACCCGTCCCTCGCTCGGCGGCATCCTGCTCGATGCCTCCGGCGGCACGCTCACGTTGCGCGCCACCGACATGGAACTCGGCATCTCCCTCGCCCTCGAAGACGTCCATACCGAACAGGACGGCACGGTCCTGCTGCCGGGCCGGCTGCTTGTCGACGTCGTGCGCAGCCTTCCCGACGGCGAGCTGACGCTGGCGCTGCGCGCCGAGCAGCGCGACGTCGAGCTGACCGCGGGCAGCGCGCGCTTTCACCTGCGGACGCTCGCAGCGGAGGACTTCCCGCGCCTGCCCGAGGCCGACGGCGAGCCCGCGAAGCTGCCGGCCGCGCCGCTGGCCGAGACGATCGAGCGCGTCGCGCGCGCGGCGTCGCGCGACGAGGTGCGCCCGATCCTCACCGGCGTGCTCGTCCAGGCCGAGGGCTCGACGCTGACGATGGTGGCGACCGACTCCTACCGGCTGTCGGTCAAGCACACCGAGCTGGAGTCCGGCGAGCTCGCCGGGGCGCTGGAGGCGAACGTGCCGGCCCGCGCCCTGCGCGAGCTGGCGCGGATCATCGCCTCGGAGGAGGTCGACGAGGTCGAGATCGCGATGTCCCGCAACCAGGCGATCTTCCGGGCCGGGGGGGTCGCCCTCAGCTCGAGGCTTATCGAGGGGCAGTTCCCCAGCTGGCGGCAGCTCGTGCCGGAGTCGTTCGACCACGAGGTCCGGCTGCCGCGCGAGGAGCTGCTCGACGTCACGCGCAGGGTCAGCCAGCTGGCGCAGCGCAACGCGCCGCTGCGGCTGGCGCTCAGCGAGGGCGAGCTGACCGTTGCGGCCGAGACGCCCGACATCGGCGATGCGAGCGAGGCGATGCCCGCCCCGTATTCGGGCGAGCCCATGGAGATCGCCTTCAACCCGCAATTCTTCATCGAGGGCGTCGACAGCGTCGACGGCGACGAGATCTCGCTCCAGGTCTCGTCGCCGCTTCGTCCCGGCCTGCTGCGCCCGATCGGCACCGAGGACTTCTCGTACCTCGTGATGCCGATCAGACTGAATACGTAGGGCCCCGCGGTGCTGGTCCGCCGCCTGCGAGCGCTCGGGTTCCGCAACCTCGCCGACGCCGAGGTGGAGCTCGGCGAGGGCGTCAGCCTCGTCTGGGGAGCGAACGCAGCCGGCAAGACCAACCTGCTCGAAGCCCTCTACCTGTCCTTGGCCGGGCGCTCGCCGCGGACCCGCAACGACCGCGAGGCCATCGCCTTCGGCAGGCCTCTGGCACGGGTCGAAGCCGACGTCCTCGACCGGTCGACGCCCGGCGACGCAGGCGATCAGCGCACCTTCCTGTGCGCGGTCGAGCGCAGCGGCGATCGCCGGCACCACCTCGACGGGCACGCCCTCGGCCCCGACGGCCACGAGCTGCGGCCCTCCCTCTCGGTGTTCATGCCGGACCGCCTGGTGCTCGTCAAGGGCGCCCCGGCGGCCCGCCGGGCGCATCTCGACCGGCTCTGCGCAGCTCTGTGGCCGGCGCGCACCGAGGCGCGCCGACGCTACTCGCGGGCGCTCGCGCAGCGCAACGCGCTGCTCGGCCGGGTTCGTGCGGGCCATGCGGACGCCGGGGCGCTGGACGCCTGGGACGCCGAGCTGGCCGGCGCCGGCGTCGAGCTGATCGCGATTCGCGCCGAGGCCGTGGGGGCGCTGGGCGATCCGTTCGTAACGGCGGCCGCGGAGCTCGGACTGGAGGGCAGCGCGCGAATCGCCTACCGGCCTCGAAGCGAGGCCGAGACCGTTGACGCCCTGGCCGAGGAGCTGGCGGAGCGGCGCGAGCCCGACCTCGCCCGCGGCTTCACCACGCACGGCCCGCACCTCGACGAGGTCGCCATCACCCGCGGCGACCGCGCGCTTCGCCGCTATGGCTCCCAGGGCGAGCAGCGCCTGGCGCTGCTGGCGCTGCTGTTCGCCGAGCGCGAGGTGCTGCTGGCGGAGGGCCGCCCGCCGCCGCTGATGCTTCTGGACGACGTCACCTCGGAGCTGGACCAGGATCGCCGGCGGATGCTGTGCGAGCGGCTCGTCGCCGGCGGCGGCCAGGCGCTGGTCACTGCCACCGAACCCGACCAGCTGCCCCCGGAGTGCCCGCGCACCGAGCTGGGGATGCGCGAGGGCAGCGTGATCGCCCCGGTCGCGGACACCGGCGCGGAGGCGGCGTGAGAAGCGGCCGGCCACGCAGGTTGGGCTCGGCCCTCGGCGCCGTGCAGGCCGAGGCCGCGCCGAAGACCCTGCTGGCCGCGGTCCAGGGAGCATGGCGAGAAGTCGCCGGTGAGGCCGTGGCGGCCCAGGCCGAGCCGGTGAGCGAAAAGGAGGGCGTGGTGACCGTCGCCTGCCGGTCTTCCACCTGGGCTCATGAGCTCGATCTGATGGGTCCTGACCTCGCCGAACGGCTGCGCGCCGAGCTTCCGGCCGACGGCCCTGCGAGCGCCCTCGAGCGACTTCGGTTCACCGCCGACGCCGCCCGCCATCGAGACTAACGGCACAAGTGAGGCTTATGCGTGGTTTGCAGGGCTTTTGTGACAGCTCACCGAGCTGTCCGAGGGCCGAAACTGCTATCCTTTATGTGAACTTCGACGGAGGCCCCGCCACCGTCTTCCCCGCGCGAAGCGGGGTCTTTTCTGTCGGGGTCTCCCATCACCATGGGGCAGGTCCCGACCGGGCCTCGAAAGGGCCCGAAACCGGCCTGTGACCGAAAGGAATTAGTGGCAGAAGCTACGAACGCCGCCAACGACAAGGCGGCGTCCGCGAAGAAGGGGGCCTCGACCGCAAAGGACAAGGCCCCGGCCAAGGGCAAGGGGCGTGCGAAGAAGGCCGCCGGCGACAACGGCTACACGTCTGGCGAGATCACGGTTCTACGCGGCCTCGACCCCGTGCGAAAGCGCCCGGGCATGTACATCGGCTCGACCGGCCCCCGCGGCCTGCACCACCTGGTCTACGAGGTCGTCGACAACTCGGTCGACGAGGCGCTGGCGGGCCACTGCGACAAGATCGAGATCAGGATTCACCCGGACAACAGCGTCACCGTCACCGACGACGGGCGCGGGATCCCGGTGGACGAGCATCCCGAGGAGAAGCGCCCGGCCGCCGAGGTCGTGCTCACCACCCTGCACGCCGGCGGCAAGTTCGGCGAGGGCGGGGGCTACAAGGTCTCGGGCGGGCTCCACGGCGTGGGCGTCTCGGTGGTCAACGCGCTCTCCGAGCGCCTCGAGCTCGAGGTGTGGCGCGACGGCCACAAGTGGCGGCAGAGCTTCACCCGCGGCGACCCCGACGGCGATCTCAAGCGCGCCGAGAAGGTCAAGGGGACGGGCACCACCATCAGCTTCCTCCCGGACGCCGAGGTCTTCGAGACCCTCGAGTTCGACTACGAGACCCTCGCCGAGCGGATGCGCGAGACCGCCTTCCTCACGCGTGGCCTGAATATCGACCTGATCGACGAGCGCGGCTCCGGCCGGCGCGACACCTTCCACTACAAGGGCGGGATCGTCGACTTCGTCGCGTTCCTCAACGAGAACACCGATCCCCTTCACCGCAAGACCGTCTTCTTCGACAACGAGACCGACGACGGCCAGGTCGAGATCGCGATGCAGTGGAACTCCTCCTATCAGGAGTCCGTGTTCTCGTTCGCCAACAACATCAACACCCACGAGGGCGGCTCCCATCTCTCAGGCTTCCGCTCGGCGCTGACGCGAACGCTCAACGCCTATGCCCGCAACAAGGGCCTGCTGAAGGAGAAGGACCCCAACCTCAGCGGCGACGACGTCCGCGAGGGCCTCACCGCCGTGATCTCGGTGAAGCTCTCCGACCCGCAGTTCGAGGGCCAGACGAAGACGAAGCTTGGGAACCCCCCGGTCGAGGGCCTCGTCAAGGAGACCGTCAACCGCAAGCTCGGCGAGTTCCTCGAGGAGAACCCCGGCGAGGCCCGCCGGATCCTCCAGAAGGCGGTCGACGCCGCCCGCGCCCGCGAGGCGGCGCGCAAGGCACGTGATCTCACCCGTCGCAAGTCGGCGCTCGAGAACTCGACCCTCCCCGGGAAGCTCGCCGACTGCACCGTCCGCGACCCGGCGCTGTCCGAGCTGTTCATCGTCGAGGGCGACTCGGCCGGCGGCTCGGCGAAGCAGGCGCGCGATCGCAACACGCAGGCCGTACTGCCGCTGCGCGGCAAGATCATCAATGTCGAGAAGAGCCGGATCGACAAGGTCCTGCAGAACAACGAGATCCAGGCGCTGATCACGGCGATCGGCACCGGCGTGGGCGACGAGGAGTTCAACCTCGACGACGCCCGCTACCACAAGGTGATCATCGCCACGGACGCCGACGTCGACGGCGCCCACATCCGGACGCTGGCCCTGACCTTCCTCTACCGCCAGATGCCGCAGCTGATCGAGGCGGGCTATGTGTTCATCGCGAAGCCTCCGCTGTACCGGATCAAGAACGGCAGACAGGAGCTCTACGTCGAGAAGGAGTCCGAGCTCGAGGCGCTTCTGCTGCGCGACAAGCTCGAGCAGTTCGAGCTGGTCGACGCCGACGGCAAGAAGCGCAAGCTCACCGAGGCCCGCTGGCAGCGGTTCAACCGGCGCCTGAAGGAGTACGAGGGCTGGGCCGACTCGCTACAGGCGGACTTCGGCCACGAGGCGGTCCGGTTCCTGGCCGAGTCGCAGATCCTCGACGCCGGCGCGGAGACGATCTCCGACGTGAAGAAGCTGATCCAGGCCGAGGACCCGGCGGAGGAGCCGTTCGAGACCGAGCTGGTCGCCTCCTCGAAAGAGCGGCTCGAGGTCAAGGCGATCCACCGCCGCGACGGGCTGGCCCAGACGCACGTCCTGCCGGCGGCGCTGTTCGAGTCCACCGACTACCGCCACCTCGTCGAGGTCCACGCCGAGCTGCTGAAGCAGGTCGGTCGCCCGCCGTTCAGCGTCACTCTCGGCGAGCGAACCCGCGATGCCGACTCGTTCGCCGAGCTGCGCCGCGCCATCCTCGAGCTCGCGCGCCACGGCGTCACCATGCAGCGGTTCAAGGGGCTCGGGGAGATGAACGCCGACCAGCTGCGCGAGACCACGATGGATCCCGAGAGCCGGACGCTCCAGCGCGTGACGGTCGACGAGTCCGGCGCCGAGGCCGCGCGCGTGTTCACCGACCTGATGGGCGACAAGGTGGAGCCGCGCAAGCTGTTCATCGAGAAGCACGCCAAGGACGTGCGCTTTCTCGACGTCTGATGGAGGCCGGCAACCTCGCAGCCCTGACGGGCAACATCGAGGAGCGCGAGCTCACCCAGGAGATGCGCTCCTCCTACCTCGATTACGCGATGAGCGTGATCGTGGGGCGGGCGCTCCCCGACGTTCGCGACGGCTTCAAGCCGGTGCACCGCCGCGTGCTGTACGCGATGCACGACCTCGCGCTCCAGCCCAACCGGCCCTACCGCAAGTCGGCGTTCATCGTCGGCGAGGTGATGGGCAAATACCACCCCCACGGCGACTCCGCGATCTACGACACGCTCGCGCGGATGGCGCAGGACTTCTCCCTGCGATACCCACTAGTCGACGGCCAGGGCAACTTCGGCTCGATCGACGACGATCCCCCGGCGGCCATGCGATACACCGAGGCGCGGCTGGCGCGGCTCGCGACCGAGATGCTGCGCGAGATCGAGTCCGACACCGTCGACTTCGGCCCCAACTACGACGAGTCGCAACAGGAGCCCCTCGCCCTTCCCAGCCGGTTCCCGAACCTCCTGGCCAACGGCGCCGCCGGGATCGCGGTCGGGATGGCGACGAACATCCCGCCTCACAACCTCACCGAGGTCATCGGCGCGGTGAAGGCCTACATCGACAACCCCGACATCGACCTCGCCGGCCTGATGGAGCACGTCAAGGGCCCCGACTTCCCCGGCGGCGGGATGATGAGCGCCGAGGGCATCCGCGACGCCTACGCCTCCGGGCGCGGCAGCGTGAGGATCCGGGGCCGGGTCCACACCGAGCCGCTGAAGGGCGGCAAGGACGCGCTGATCGTCTCCGAGCTGCCGTTCATGGTCAAGAAGGGCGGCGACGGCGGGCTGATCCAGAAGATCGCCGACCTCGTGCGAGAGAAGAAGCTCGACGGGATCTCGGACCTGCGCGACGAGACCGACCGCTCCGGCATGCGCCTGGTGATCGAGCTCAAGCGCGGCGCCGACCCCAACATCGTCACCAACAACCTCTACAAGCGCACCCAGCTGCAGACGACGTTCGGCCTCAACATGGTCGCCCTCGTCGATGGCGTCCCGCGGACGCTCTCGCTGAAGGAGCTGATCCACCACTACGTCGTCCACCAGCGTGAGGTCGTCACCCGCCGGACTCAACACGAGCTGCGTCGCGCCGAGGCCCGCGCCCACATCCTCGAGGGCCTCCTCGTCGCGCTCGAAAACCTCGACGCCGTCATCGAGCTGATCCGCGCGTCGGCCGACACGGACACGGCGCGCGCTGGGCTGATGGAGAAGTTCGAGCTGTCCGAGGAGCAGGCGCAGGCGATCCTCGACATGCGCCTTGCGCGGCTCACGGCGCTCGAGTCCGACAAGGTCCGCGAGGAGCACGCCGAGCTGGTGAAGCTCATCGGCGAGCTGCGCGCGATCCTGGGCGACCCGGCGCGGATCGACGCCCTGATCGTCGAGGAGATCGACGCGATCGAGCAGCGCTACGGCGACGAGCGGCGCACCGAGATCACCCTCTTCGAGGGCGACGTTGACATCGAGGACATGATCGCCGAGCAGCAGATGGTGATCTCGATCACCCGCTCCGGTTACGTCAAGCGGCTGCCGCTCGCCACCTACCGCCAGCAGCGCC
>Ga0126311_10000626_pt1 | contig 16431 bp, 8 predicted proteins | sample Plot61_FD_92539 | JGI IMG/M metagenome (GOLD analysis project Ga0126311, IMG submission 92539) | Serpentine soil microbial communities from UC McLaughlin Reserve, CA, USA - Plot61 | ecosystem: Environmental > Terrestrial > Soil > Grasslands | place: USA: UC McLaughlin Reserve, Lake County... | reverse complement strand
GCGTGGTTGAGCGTGAGCACGACCTTCGGCACCGTCGCCGTCGCCATCGCCTCGACGAAGCGCGCGCCCGCGCGGATGATGCCGGAGTGCTCGGCCTCCGCGCCTATCATGAAGCCCGAAACGTCCTGCACGAAGAGGAGCGGCGTGCGCTGCCGGTTGCAGGTCTCTATGAAGTAGGCGACCTTCTCGGCGGACTCCGTGTAGATGATGCCGCCGAACTTCGGCGGCTTGCCCTTCTCTTTGACGAGCCCGCGGCCGTTGGCGATGACGCCGACCTGAATCCCCTGCACGCGCGCGTGGCCCGTAATCATCTCGCGCGCGTAGTCGGCCTGAAACTCGTCGAGGTGCCCGCCGTCGAGTATGCAGTTGAGGACTTCGCGCGCGTCGTACGGGTGGCGGTGGTCTTCCGGCAGAATCTCGTAGAGGTCTTCGAGCGGGCGCGCGGGCTCTTCACTGTCTATGACCGAGACGCGCGGCATCTCCGGCGTCGGCAGCTCGGAAATGACCTCCCGAATCTTCGCGATGCACGCCTCGTCCGACTCGACGCGGTAGTGCGCGACGCCCGAAATCTCCGTGTGCGTGCGCGCGCCGCCCAGAGTCTCGTTGTCAATCGTCTGGCCCGTCGCGCCCTTGACGAGGTTCGCGCCGCCGAGCCCCATGAACGAGGTCTTCTCGACCATGATGATGATGTCCGAGAGCGCGGGCAGGTACGCGCCGCCCGCGACGCAAGGCCCCATCACCGCCGCCACCTGCGGCACGCGCAGATACCTGCGCATGATCGAGTTGTAATAGAAGATTCGCGCCGCGCCGTACTGGCCGGGGAAGACCCCGCCCTGATACGGAAGGTTCACGCCCGCCGAGTCAACCAGATAGATAATCGGCACGCGCGACCGCATCGCGATCTCCTGCGCGCGCAGGATTTTCTTTATCGTCTCGGGCCACCACGAGCCCGCCTTCACGGTCGCGTCGTTCGCGACGACCACGACCTCGCGCCCGCCGACGCGCCCCACGGTCGTCACCACGCCCGCCGCGGGCGCGCCGCCTTCGTACTGGTCGTAAGCGACGAGCAGCCCTATCTCCTGCGAGTAAGAGCCCTCGTCCAGAAGGAGCGCGACGCGCTCGCGCGCCGTCAGCTTCCCCTGCCCGTGCTGCTTCCTGACCTTGTCCGCGCCGCCGCCCGCGCGGAGCTTCTCTTCAAGCTCGCGCAACTCCGCGTCGAGCCCGCGCAAACGCGAGCCCTTCCCGGCGCGTGCCTTGGGTGCATCAATACTCATCTCGTCTTCACACCGTCGCCCCTCCCTCGCCCGGACGGGCGCGCGGGCTTGTGACTCATAAAATTCCCAGAACTTTGAATTGACTGCAAAATATCACAGCACGCGACGCTAAAACAATTAAACGCCGGGAGCGCGGGCATCCCTGCCCGCCAAAGCGTGCCGGAGCACGCTTAGCAGTGAAGCGCCGTAACTCAAGCGTTGTGTCGCGGCGGTTCTTCATCTTCGCGGCTTCGCCGCTCAAGGCGGGCAGGGATGCCCGCGCTCCCAGCTAAGTCGTTGAAAACGCACGGCGGTTACAAAATCGGGTCGAAATAAGGTAAACTTTCGGCCCTGCACCCAAGTAAGTCCGGGACACTTGAGCCGTAACAGACTTTCTCGACCGACCGAGTTGGAGGACTGTATTTGGCAGCCGCCGCATTCTACGACCTCGAAGGCACGCTCGTGAGCACGAACCTCGTGCACACGCTCGGCTTCTACGCGCGCAACCAGCAGGGGATTCTCCGCTCGATTAGGAAGAGCGCGACGACGCTCGTCAGCATCCCCCTCTTCGCCGTCGCAGACTCCTACAGCCGCATGGTCTTCAACGACATCTTCTTCCGCCGCTACAAGGGCGAGACCGAAGACCGCCTCCGCTTCTTCACCGAAGACCTCTTCGAGAACGTACTGAAGCCCGCGGTCTTCCCCGGCGCGAAGACGCTCATACGGAAGTCACGCAGCCTCGGACTCCGTCAGGTAGTCATCACGGGCGCGCTCGACTTCTCCGTCAAGCCCTTAATGGAATACCTCGGCGTGGACGACTTCGTCGCCAACCGCCTTGAGTTCGTCAACGGCGTCGCCACGGGCAGACTCCTCCCGCCCGTGCTCGCCTCCGCGACCAAGGCTTCGTGGATTCGCACATACGCCGAGCGCGAGGGGCTGAACCTGAGCGAGTCATACGCCTACAGCGACAGCATGAGCGACCTGCCCATGCTCTCAATCGTCGGCCACCCCGCCGCCGTAAACCCCGACATGCGCCTCCGCCAGACGGCGCTCCACCACGACTGGCCGATACTTAATTTAAAGTGATGAGTGATGAGTGATAAGAGAAATGCTCTTACTCATCACTCATCACTCATCACTCATCACTTATAAAGATGGCCCTACAGCTCAGAAAAAAAGTCCACGAGTCGGTCGTGCACATCGACCGCGACAGCGCGCCGCGCATCATCTCTTCGGGGATGGATTTTCTTCTGGAAGACCTGCCCGTCGGGACGCGCGTCATATACCCGAACGCGCCGATGAAGGGCTTGCCCAACCGAGAGGCCGCGATACGCTACGCCTTAAACCACCCGCACGACTGCGACCCGCTCTACGCGCAGTTGGAGCCGGGGATGAAGGTGACCATCGCGATTGACGACCTCTCTATGCCGCTCCCGCCGATGCGCACGCCCGACATACGGCAGACCGCCCTCGAAATCCTTCTCGACCTTCTGCACGCCAACGGCGTGGACGACGTTCACCTAATCATCGCCATCTCGCTGCACCGGCGCATGACCGAGTGGGAGATAAAGCGCATGGTCGGGCAGCGCGTCTTCGACGAGTTCTGGCCCGACCGGCTTTATAATCACGACGCCGAAGACCCGGACGGCATGGTCGTCTTAGGCGAGACGCGCCACAAGGAGAAGCTCAGCATCAACCGGCGCGCGGCCGAGAGCGACCTGCTCATCTACCTCAACTACAACTTCGTGCCCATGAACGGCGGGCACAAGTCGGTCGCCGTCGGCCTCTGCGACTACGAATCCCTGCGCCCGCACCACGAGCCGAAGACCATTCTCGACTCCGACAGCTACATGGACCCCGGCAACTCGGAGTTGAAGCGAAAGATAGACCGGCTCGGCAAGCTCGTGGACGAGCACGTCAACGTCTTCCACATCGAGACGACCGTCAACAACCGCATGTTCAAGGGCGAGCTCTCGTTCCTGACGAAGAACGAGGACGAGTTCTCGGCCTACGAGCGCATGAAGTACGAGGCGATGCGCTTCACGATGTCGAAGATGCCGCTCGCCGCCAAGCGGAAGATGTACAACTCGCTCACCTCCGACTACGAGATGATAGCCGTCGAGGCGGGCCGCACAGAGCCCGTCCACGACCGCATCATCGCGAAGTCGATGCAGCAGTACGTCGTGCCCGTCGAGGGGCAGGCCGACATACTCATCTGCCCCATCCCCGAGATTTCGCCCTACAACGTCTACTCGTCCCTGAACCCCCTGCTCGTGCAGGTGATGGCCCTCGGCTACCACTTCAACATGTACCGCGGCAAGCCGCTCATCAAGAAGGGCGGCACGCTCATACTCCACCACCCCTGCTACGACGAGTTCGACCACGAGCAGCACCCGAGCTACATAGAGTTCTTCAACCGCATACTCCCCGAGACGCGCGACTCGCACGTGCTCCGCGAGAAGTACGAGCGCGAGTTCGCGACCAACCCGTCTTACATCGAGATGTACCGGCGCGGCCACGCCTACCACGGCGCGCACCCTTTCTACATGTGGTACTGGGCCGAGAACGGCCGCGCGCACGTCGGCCGCGTCATAGCCGCGGGCGCGGAGAACGCGCACGTCCCCGCCGCGATGGGCTGGGAGAGGGCCGACAACCTCACCGAAGCCATCGCGATGGCCCGCAGCTACATGGGCCGCTCCGCGCAGATAACGATGCTCCACCAGCCCGTTATCGCAATCTGCGACATGAGTTAGAATACGGGGCCGGAGGTTTTAAGCCATGAGCACGACGACACGCCTGATTACCGCCGACGAGCTGCTCGTCATGCCCCCATACGACGAGCACGGCCGCCAGTGCCGTTTTGAGCTAATCAGGGGAGAGTTGAAAGTCATGTCTCTCGGCAAGCCCCTTCATGGCGTCATCTGCGCGAGAGTCGGCGCCGCGCTGTTTAATTTTGTCGATGCGAACGACCTCGGCATGGCCTTCGGCGCGGAGACCGGCTTCGTCGTTGAGCGCGACCCGGATTCGGTCTTAGGGACGGACGCGGCTTTCGTGAGCCACGAGCGGCTGGCCGCCGTCGAGAGTTTTGAAAAGTTCTTCCCGTTTGCGCCAGACTTGGCTGTTGAGGTGTTGAGTCCGGGTAACACCGTCCGCGAAATAAACGAGAAGGTGTCTATGTACTTCGCCGCAGGCTCGCGTGCCGTGTGGGTCTTTAATCCGAAGAAGAAGACGGCGGCGGTTTACAGTTCGCCGTCGGACGTTCAAACCCTGAACGAGCATGACAGGCTCGAAGGCGGCGAGGTGCTGCCGGGTTTTAAACTCGAACTCTCGAAGCTGTTCGCGGTCGGGAAGAAGTGAGTCGCGGCCGTAGTTTGACCAAAGATGAAATTATCGCCCACGGAAATCTATAACGGCCGGAAGGTCTTCATCATCGGCGCGACCGGGTTCGTCGGGAAGGTCGCGCTGTCGCTGCTGCTCGACCGCTTCCCCGGAATCGGGCGCGTCTACGTCACCGTGCGCGCCCGCTCGAAGGAGGAGTCGGAGACCCGCTTCTGGAACAACGTCATCACGGCCCCGCCCTTCGACCCGCTGCGCGAGCGCTACGGCGGCGCCTTCGAGGACTTCATACGCGACAAGGTCAGGCTCGTCAACGGCGACATAAGCGAGGACAACCTCGGCTTCACCGAAGAAGAGGCGCAGGCGGTCGCCGACGACATAGACGTGCTCATCAACAGCGCGGGCAACGTCACGTTTAACCCGCCGCTTGAGAGCGCACTCCGCACGAACGTCGTCGGCACGCAGAACGTCATCAGGTTCGTTAAGCGCATGAAGCGGCCCGCGCTCGTGCACATCTCGACCTGCTTCGTCGCGGGCAACCGCTCCGGCCCCGTCTGGGAGAGCGACCCCGTGCTCGGCTACTTCCCGCGCAAGGAGGAGCTTCCCGGCGTCGAGTTCCACGCCGAGCAGGAGATACGCGACTGCGCGCGCCTCGCCGAGCGCGTCAAGGAGGAGGCGAGAGACGCGCTTCAGGCCGCGCGCTTCAAGGAGCTTGCGCGCAGGCGTCTGACGGACGAGGGCCGAGACCCCGACGACCTCGACGCGATGGGGCTCGCCGTCGCGCGCGAGCGGAAGGTCTGGACGCGCGAGCGCCTGACCGAGTTGGGCACCGAGCGCGCGACCTTCTGGGGCTGGCCCAACATCTACACCTACACGAAGAGCCTCGGCGAGCAGCTCGTCGCCGCGGAAGAGGGCGTCAACCGCACAATCGTCCGCCCGTCAATCGTCGAGTCGGCCAAGGACTACCCATTCCCCGGCTGGAACGAGGGCTTCACGACGACCGCGCCCGTCATCTTCATCGCGCTCAAGGGGCAGCAGCAGATTCCCGTCAACGACAAGCTCATACTCGACATCACGCCCGTCGATCAGGTCGCCGCGGTCATGCTCGCCGCCGCCGCCGAGGCGATGGTGCGCGAGCCGCGACTCGTCTACCAGGCCGCGACCGGCGACAGCAACCCGAACACGTTGGAGCGAATCGTCAACCTCGTCGGCCTCTACAAGCGCAGGCAGTTTCAGGAGAAGGAGACGGGCTTCAAGCTCCTCAACGAGTTCGTCGCGCGCATGGAGACGAAGCCGGTCACGCCCGCGCGCTTCGACGCGATGTCCACGCCGATGGTCAACGCGGCTGCGAAGAGGGCCTCGTCACTCCTCGAACGCGTGCGCCCGCGCTGGGGCGGCGGCCGCGTCACAGACATCGTTGACCGCGCGAAGGCCGCGGTCGAGCGCGTCGAGGAGGTGACGCGCGAGACGAAGGAGGCGTTCGAGCTCTTCCGCCCCTTCATGATAGAGAACGAGTACATCTTCCGCGCGGACAACGTCCGCTCGCTCTTCGCGCAGATGCGCGTCGAGGAGCGGCAACTCCTGCCCTGGCACCCGGAGAAGTACGACTGGTACGACTACCACATGCACGTACACTTCCCCGGCCTCAAGAAGTGGGTCTTCCCCACGCTCGAAGAGGACATGCGCGCGCAGCCCAAGCGCACCTACACCTACCGCGACCTGCTCGAACTCTTCGAGACCTCGGCCAAGCGCTACTCGACGCGCGTGGCAATGCGAATAGAGCGCGACGGCCAGCAGGAGCGCTACACGTACGCCGACATACACGAGCTCGCCACGCGCGCCGCCGGATTCTTCGCCTCGCAGGATGTTAAGCCCGCAGACCGAGTTTTACTGGTAAGTCATAACGCGCCCGAGTGGGGCATAAGCTACTTCGGCGTCCTGAAGGCGGGCGCGACGTGCGTACCCGTTGACCCCGAGAGCAAGACCGAAGAGCTTATCAACTTCACGCGCGCGAGCGGGGCCACGGGCATCATCCTCGGCGAGAAGGCCGACGACGAGCACCCCGACCTTCGTCAACAGTTGACCGCGGCCGGCCTTGACGCGCGCGTCTGGCGCTACGAAGTGATATTCGAGCTGACCGACGAGCAATCCGAGGACGGGCGCATCGCCCTTCTGCCCGCGAAGGTCTCGCCGAACACTGTGGCCTCGCTCATCTTCACTTCGGGCACGACGGGGCAGCCCAAGGGCGTGATGCTCTCGCACAAGAACCTCACGAACATGGTCTCGATGCTCTCCTCGGTCTTCGAGATGGACACGGGCGACGGCGTGCTCTCCGTCCTCCCGCTCTACCACACGTTCGAGTTCTCGACCGGCTTCCTGACGCCCTTCAGCCGCGGCACGCAGATAACCTACCTCGCCGAGTTGAACGGCGAGGAGCTGGCGCGCGCGATAAAGAACAGCCACGTCACGGGCATGGTCGGCGTGCCCGCGCTCTGGGAGCTGCTGCACCGCCGCATCATGTCGCGCCTGCGCGAGCGCGGCGAGTGGATAGGCAACGCCGCGGAGCTGCTGATGCGTTTCAACAGCCGCCTGCGCGACAAGACGCCTCTGAATCTCGGCGGCGTCATCTTCCGGCCGATACACTCGGGGCTCGGCGGCCAGATTCGCTACCTGATAAGCGGCGGCTCGGCGCTGAACGAGAAGATAAAGCGCGACATGCACGGGCTCGGCTTCACCATCCTCGAAGGCTACGGGCTCACCGAAGCCTCGCCCGTGCTGACGGTGACGCGCCCGCAGAACGCTTTGAACGCGACTTCGGTGGGCAAGCCGCTCCCCGGCGTCGAGATTCGCATAAGCGACCCGGACGCGTCCGGCGTCGGCGAGGTCATCGCGCGCGGGCCGAACGTCATGCTCGGCTACTACCAGAACGAGCAGGCGACGCAGTCCGCGCTCGTCAGCCGGTGGCTCCACACGGGCGACCTCGGCCGCCTCGACGACGACGGGCAGCTATACCTCGTCGGCCGCTCGAAAGAGATAATCGTCGACACGAACGGGAAGAACGTCTACCCCGACGAGGTAGAGGAGCTTTACAAGGACTCGCAGTACATAAAGGAACTCGGCGTGGTGGGACTCCCCGACGGCATCGGCGAGAAGGTCGCGTGCCTCGTCTTCCCCGACTACGACGCGGACATCGGCCTCCGCCGGGACGAAGTCCAGCGGCGCGTCGAGAACCACTTCCGCGAAGTCTCCTCGTCGCTCCCCTTCTACAAGCGCGTCAAGTCGCTCTACTTCACGGACGAGGAACTCCCGCGCACCGCGACGCGCAAGGTCAAGCGCCGCGAGGTCGTGCGCCTCATACAGTCGCTCGAAGAGTCGAAGCGCGCAGGGATAACCGAGAAGACCGCGCCGCGCGAGCGACACCACGACGCCGACTGGCTGCTCGGCCTCGTCGCGCACGTCTCGGGGCGGCCCCGCGCGCAGGTCACGCTCGACTCGCGCCTCGGCGAGCTGGGCTTCGACAGCCTCATGTTCGTCGAGCTCGCCACCGCGATAGAGCAGGCGGGCGGGCAGCTAATCTCCCCCGACACCTTGAACGAGGTCGTGGACGTTAGGGAGCTTTACTCGGTCGTCAGGCGTCGCGAGTCCGCGGCGACGAAGCGCGCGGCAGAGGCGCGCGCCGAGGAGGACGCGCGGCAGGCCGAGAAGGAGATTTACGTCCCCTCCCTCGTGCGCACCATCGGCAACCGCGGCATAGACATCGTACAGCGCCGCTTCTACGAGAACGTCTTGAAGGCGCACGTCGAGGGGCAGTCGAACATCCCCACGCACACTAACTTCATCGTCGCCACGAACCACACGTCGCACTTAGACACCGGCCTCATCAAGTACGCGCTCGGCGAGTACGGCCGCGACGTGGTCGCGCTCGCCGCGGCCGACTACTTCTTCGACAACCGGTACAAGCGCGCGTACATGAACAACTTCACGAACATCGTCCCCATCGAGCGTTCGGGGAGTCTCAGGCAGTCGCTCCGCCACGCGCGCTCGTTCCTCGAACGCGGCTACGCCGCGCTCATCTTCCCCGAAGGCACGCGCTCGATGACGGGCCAGATGGCCGAGTTCAAGTCGGGCTTTGCCTACCTCGCGCTCAACACGCGCACGGGGATTCTGCCCGGCTACCTTTGGGGCACGTACGAGGCTTTCCCGAAGGGCTCCACGGTCCTCAAAAGCCGCGAAGTCGGCGCGCGCATCGGCCGCTTCCTCTCGCCCGAAGAGCTGGAAGAGTTGACCAAGGGCATGCCGCGCGCCGAAGCCTACCGGCTCGTAGCCGCGCTCGTGCGCCACGAGATAGAGAACCTCCGCGACGGCACGCGCCACGCCTTCGACGCGACCTCGCTCCGCCGGCGCTGGAAGGCCGAGCGCCGCCACAACGGCCACGCCGAAGAGGCCCACGACGAGGGCGAGTTGGCGACGACCGGAGACTGACCGGAGAAGCGGCAGGCGTCGCGTTGGCCGGGCCTAATCGCCTCCCGCTGTTCTTATGGCAACGACGAAAAAGGTAACGGCCAAGAAGGCCGCGACGAAGACGAAGAAGGCCGCCGCGTCGAAGACGACCGCGGTCGCGCGCAGGAGTCGCCCCGCGACGCTCGTGACGGGCGGGACGGGCTTCCTCGGCTCGCACCTCGTCAGGCTGTTAGTTGACGCGGGCGTGAAGCCCCTGCGCGTGCTCTCTACTTCCGCGCCCGCGTGGCTCGAAGAGGCCGGGATAGAAGTCGTAGAGGGTTCGATAACTTCCGCTGATACGGTCGCGCGCGCGGTCGGGGGCGTCGCGGAGGTCTACCACCTCGCGGGGCGCGTCTCGCGCGGGCCGGAAGACGCGCACTTGATGTACAAGCTTCACGTGGACGGGACGCGCGTGCTCTGCGAGGCCGCGCGCGCCGCGGGCGTCAAGTCAATCGTGATGGCCTCGACGAGCGGGACGATTGCCGTGACCGAAGACGGCGACATAGTGCCCGACGAGGACTGGCCCACGCCGCTCGACATCATCTCTCGCTGGCCCTACTACGCGAGCAAGCTCTACCAGGAGCGCGTCGCGTTGGAGAACTTCTCGGGCGACGGCCGACGCCTCGTCATCTTGAACCCGAGCCTCCTGCTCGGCCCCGGCGACGAGCGCCTTAGCTCGACGAAGGTCGTGCTCGACTTCCTCTCGCGCAAAATCCCCACGGTGCCCAAAGGCGGCCTGAGCTTCGTGGACGCGCGCGACGCGGCCGCCGCCTTCGTCGCGGCGATGCGCGGCGGCCGTCACGGCGAGCGTTATCTTCTGGGCTCCGCGAACTGGACTTTCGACAGGTTCTTCAAACGGCTCGAACGCATCACGAAAATTCCCGCGCCGTTCGTCTCGCTCCCCTCGAAGCTCGCGGTCGCGGGCGCGCGCGGAATAAGCTCTCTCTTCAAGCAGTGGAAGCTCGCGCCGCCCGTCGAGCCGAGCGAGATAGAGATGGCCGGATATTTTTGGTATTTGGATTCGTCGAAGGCCGAGCGCGAATTAGGCTTCACGCCGCGCGACCCGCAGGAGACTCTGCTCGACACCACGACATACGTCCGCGAGAACTTCCTCGGCGGCGCGGCCTTCGGCAAGGCCGTCTGAAACAGACCCGCTCACCACCGTCCGCGGTTCTGTTCGCGCGTTTAATGCGGCGCTCATTCGGGTGCGACCCTACCCTGGGAGCGCGGGCATCCCTGCCCGCCTTGAGCGCTTTAGCGCGAAGACTGAGAAGCGCCTTCATTCCAGATTGAATGAAGGCGCTTCATCGCTAAGCGTGCTCCGGCACGCTTCGGCGGGCAGGGATGCCCGCGCTCCCGGCTTTAAGTCGCGTTCTAGTGTGCGCCGCTGTAATCGGCCGCGCATCTCACAGGCAAGGCGCGCGGCAACATCTCAAACTCGGCGGGCAGGCGGCCCACCAGCTCTCCGTCAACTTCAAGCTTGACTTCGTCGCCGGACGCGGCGCGCGCAGAGACTCGGCGCGCGCGCGCGTGATTTACTTCGCTCATGCCGAGGTGCGTGCCGAGGTAGAGCCGGTATGAGTTGGTCAGAATCTTCACGGCGCTCACGTCGCCGACGGCGATCACGTCGAAGAGCCCGTCGTCGAGCTTCGCGGTCGGGGCTATCTTCATGCCGCCGCCGAAGTAGCGCGCGTTGGCGACGCAGAAGTTCGCGACCGTCAACTGCGACTCCGCGCCGCCGTCGAGCGAGACGCGCACCGAAGGCTTCTCGAACGTGAGCGCGGACTGCAAGGCGGCGGCCGCGAAAGAGAGTTTGCCGCCGAGCAGGCGAGCCGCGCCCGCCGGGAGACCCCCGCGCGACTTCACGCGCCTGATGACCTCGCCGCCCATGCCGAACGACGCGACGTTGACGAAGAAGCGCGACTCCTCCTCGCCGCGCGCGTTCGTGTACGTGACGCGGCCCGCGTCGAGCGCGCGCGTCTTCCCTTCGCGCAGACGCCGCGCCGCGTCGGCCGCGCGCGCCGGGACTCCGAGCGTGCGGCGGAAGTCGCCGCCCGTCCCGCTCGGCAGCACGCCCAACTCCGCGCCACAGTCCGAGCGGAGTATCCCGTTCGCCACCTCGGAGATAGTCCCGTCGCCGCCGCAAGCGATTATGAGACGGCCCGCGCGCGACTCGCGTTCCGCTATCTCTACGGCCCCCCCGCTCCGCTCCGTAAACGCGACGGCGAACGCGCCGAAGTGCGTGCGCAGCTCGCTCGCGAGCGCGGCCCACGCGCGCCCCGTAGCGCCGCCCGCCGAAGCCGGGTTAACTATGACGAGTGGGAGCGTTGACATTTTCGATTTCCGTTTTCTGATTCGCGATTGCGGCGCGCGCGGCTTCCAAAGGCAGCGAGGCGCGGTCTTGCTCGCCCAGCTCGGCTATCTTCGACATGACGAAGCCCGCGATCTCCATGTAGGTGCGCGCCGAGTCGCGGCGGTCGTAGAACTCCGTGAAGTCGAGCGGGGGGCCGAAGCGGACGCGAATCTTCTCGCCGCCGCGCCAGTTGCCGAGGACTTGGCGCTTGAGGTCGTTGCTCAAGCCCGCGACGAAGACGGGCAGGACTTGCGGGCGCGCGTCCTTTATCAACTTGCCGACGCCGGGCTGCGGGCGCAGGTACGAGTAGGGGTCTGAGTTCTTGTTGCGCGTGCCCTCCGGGTGGAAGCCTACGACGTTTCCCGCGCCGTCGCGGCACAAGTGTGCGAGCAGGCGCATCGAGAACTTGTCGAACTCCCTCTGCTCGGTCTTGGGGTTGTCGCCGCCCGCGAAGAAGGGCGGGAACATAGACCACCAGCCCATTATTAAGTTGACGAAGAGCCCGCCCGGAGTGTCGTAGAAGAAGCGGCCGCGCACGGGGAAGAAGAGCTGCTTGCGCCAGCGCGTCCTTCGGAAGATGACCGTGGAGACGACGTACATGTCGAAGAAGGAGCGGTGGTTCGCCACGAGCAGCACGGGGCGGTCGCGCGAGACAGACTCGACGTGTTCGAGCCCCGTCACGCTCATGAGGTTGTAAGTGCAGGCGTGAATCCAGCCCGCGCCGAGGGTTCTTTGACAGAAAGTCCAGAAGCGCTTCCAACGCCCGCGGTTCATGCGCCACGTCAGCCCGAACGCGAACCGCTCGAACGGCGACAGCACGGCCAACTCCTCCGCCGCCGGCACGGGGGCAGGGGGTTCCGCGTCGTCCTTAACCTCGACAGTCGTTTCCGTCCGGGCCTTCATCTTTGAAGGTTTAAAGTTAATAGACGGCGGGGAGTCGTGCAAGCCAAACAGAACCGCGGGCGGTGGCGGGCGGTCCGCGAGTTACGCCGAGAGTCTTCTTCGCGTATCTCACGCCCGCCCGCCGCCGCCCGCGGTTCTGTTCCTAGTCTATCGAGAAGTACTTCGCCTCCTCGTGGTGGATGATGATGGCGGAGGTGGACTGCTCGGGGACGAGTTGGAACTCTTCGCTCAGCTCGACGCCGATGCGCTCGGGCGCGAGCAGCTCGAAGAGCTTCGTCTGGTCTTCGAGGTCGGGGCACGCCGGGTAGCCGAAGCTGAAGCGCGAGCCCTGGTAGCCCTGGTGGAAGAGTTTCGCGAGTTCCGGCGCGTCGCGTTCGGCGATGCCCAGCTCTTCGCGGACGCGCTTGTGCCAGAGTTCCGCGAGCGCCTCGGCCGACTCGACCGAGAGGCCGTGGAAGTACAGATAGTCGGAGTAGTTGTCCGAGCGGAAAAGCTCCTGCGCGTACTCGCTCGCGCGCCGCCCTACGGTGACGAGCTGGAACGCGACCACGTCAACGCGCCCCGACTCCTTTGACGCGAAGAAGTCCGCGAGACACAGGCGACGCCCGCCGGGCTGGCGCGGGAAGGTGAAGCGCGTGCGCTCCGTGCGTTCGTCTTCGTGGTAGACGACGAGGTCGTTGCCCTCGGACTGGCACGGGAAGTAGCCGTAAGTTACCTGCGGCACGAGAAGGTTCTCGCGCTCCGAGTGTAGCTTCAGCTCGTCGTAGACGGGCCGCACCTTCTCCGCGACGAAGGCGCGGTACTCGTCCGCGGACTTGCGCCCCTGCTTGAACTGCCACTGCCCTTTGAAGAGCGCCGTCTCGTTGACGAAGCGGAAGACGGTTTCGAGCGGGACGTGCTCGACGACGCGCGAGCCGTAGAAGGGCGCGCGCGGGATGGGCGCGTCGGGGTTCACTTCGGAACGCGTGGTGTGCGAGGCGGCCTCGCGCGACTTCAGGACGCCGCGCGGGCGCGCCGTGCCGCGGCGCACGCCGTGCTTCGCGTCCTCGCCCACCAGCTCCTCTTCGTCTTCAGAAGTCTCGGCCTTCGACGCGCCGTTCCCCGCCCCCGCCTTCGCCGTCGCGGCCTTCGCCCTGTTCGTTTGCGCCCCCACCTGCGCGCCCGAGCCCGTCAGCGCGTCCATCGTATGCAGGCCGTCGAAGGCGTCGCGCGCGTAGAAGAGTCGGCCCTGGTAGAGCGACTCCAAGTCCTCCTCGACGTAGCGCCGGGTCAGGGCCGCGCCGCCCAAAACGACGGGCACGCGCAGGCCGCGCTCGTTCATCAGCTCAAGGTTCTCGCGCATGATGAGGGTGGACTTGACCAGAAGCCCGCTCATGCCGATGGCGTCGGCCTTGTGCTCTTCGGAGGCCTGTAGAATCGCCTCGACCGGCTGCTTGATGCCGAGGTTGACGACCTTGTAGCCGTTGTTCGTGAGGATTATGTCCACGAGGTTCTTGCCTATGTCGTGAACGTCGCCCTTCACGGTCGCGAGCACCATCGTCCCCTTCGCCGTCGCCCCGCCCTTCTTCTCCATGAAGGGTTCGAGGAAGCGCACGGCCGCCTTCATCACCTCGGCCGACTGCAACACGAAGGGCAGTTGCATCTGGCCGCTGCCGAAGAGCTCGCCGACCGTCTTCATGCCGTCGAGCAGGACGTTGTTGATGATGTCGAGCGCCGGATGACTTTCGAGCGCGAGCCTGAGGTTGTCTTCCAGGCCCACCTTCTCGCCGTCAACGATGTGGAGCTTCAGGCGCTCTTCCACGGGCAGGTTGCTGTCAACCTTCTGCTCCTTCTTCGCCTTCGCCCCCTCGAAGAGTTTGGTGAACTCCGCGAGCGGGTCGTACGTGCAAACGTCGCCCTCGAAGCGCCGCTCGTCGTAGATGAGCTGGCGCGCGACTTCGCGCTGGCGCTCGGGGATTCGGTTCAGGGGGACTATCTTCGACGCGTTGACGATTGCCGAATCCAACCCCGCCTCGACCGCCTCGTGGAGGAAGACGGAGTTTAAGACGACGCGCGACACCGCGTTCAAACCGAAAGAGACGTTCGAGACGCCGAGTATTGTGAAGCAGCCCGGAAGCTCCGCCTTTATCCTGCGCAGAGACTCGATGGTCTCGGCGGCGTTGCGGCGGTCTTCCTCGATGCCGGTCGAGATGGGGAGCGCGAGCGGGTCGAAGAAGATGTCTTGCGGGGGGAGGCCGAGTTCCTTCGTCGCCTGCTCGTACGCGCGCTTGGCGATCTTCAGCTTGCCCAGGGCCGTGCGCGCCATCCCCTCCTCGTCAATCGTGCCGACGACGACCGACGCGCCGAACTCCTGCGCGAGCCCCACGACCTTCTTGAAGCGCGGCTCGCCGTCCTCGTAGTTCGTCGAGTTGAGTATGGACTTGCCGCCCGCGTGCTGTAGGCCCGCCTCCATCTTCTCCCACTCGGTCGAGTCGAACATGAGCGGGATTCGAACCTGCGTCACGAGGCGCGACGCCAGCTCGTGCATGTCGCGCACGCCGTCGCGCCCGACGAAGTCGACGTTAACGTCCAGGACGTGCGCGCCCTCGCGCTCCTGCTCGCGCGCGAGCGAGACGAGCCCGTCCCAGTCCTCCGCGTTCAGCATCTCGCGCATCTTCTTCGAGCCCGAAGCGTTGACGCGCTCGCCGACGATGAGGAACGAATTGTCCTGCGCGTACGGCTGCTGTGAGTAGATGGAAGAGGCCGCGGGCACGACCGGCGCGACGCGCTCCCTCGGCTTGATGTCTTTGACTCGTTCGGCCAAGAGCTTGATGTGCGCGGGCGTGGTGCCGCAGCAGCCGCCGACGACGTTAGCGCCGAAGTCGCGCGCGAAGTGCTCGACCTGCGCGGCGAAGGTCTCGGGCGTCTCGTCGTAGTGCATCTTGCCGTCTTTGACTTCGGGCAGGCCGGCGTTCGGCAAGACCGAGACGGGCAGCCGCGCGTTCTCGCACAGGTAGCGGAGGCTCTCCGTCATGTTGCGCGGCCCCGTGCCGCAGTTCATGCCGATAACGTCAATCGGGAAAGGCTCCAGCGCCGTGAGCGCCGCGCTTATCTCCGTGCCCGGAAGCATCGTGCCCCACGGCTCGATTGTGACCTGCGCGAAGACGGGCAGGCGGCGGCCCGCGCGCTTCAGCTCCGAGAAGACCGCGGCCAGCGTCGCCTTCGTCTGAAGCAAGTCCTGACAGGTCTCTACGATGAGAAGGTCAACGCCGCCTTCGATGAGGCCGCGCGCCTGTACGGCGTAGGCGGCCTTCACGTCGGCGTAGGAGATGTGGCCGAGCGTCGGGGATTTCGTGCCCGGCCCCATCGAGCCCGCGACCCAGCGCGGCCTGTCCCCGGTTGAAAAATCCGACGCGATGCGGCGCGCGAGCTGCGCGGCCTTGAGGTTCAGCTCGTAGGCCATGTGGCCTATGCCGTACTCGTCGAGCACGTAAGGTATGCCGCCGAACGAGTCGGTCTCCACGACATCGCAGCCGACTTCGAGGAAGCCCGCGTGTACGCGCTCGACCGCCTCCGGGCGGCTCACGAGCAGGTACTCGGGGCAGCCCTCGAACTGCGCGCCGCCGTAGTCGTCCAACGTAAGGTTCTGCACCTGAAGGTTGGTGCCCATCGCGCCGTCGAAGACGATGACGCGCTCTTTTAAGGTCTCAAGTAAATCGCTCATGTGTTTGATAGCTGATGGCTGTCGGCTATTAGCCGTCAGCTAATAGCTCAAGAAAAAGCCCCGCGCCAAACAACGCGGGGCTTTCGTCCGGAAGCCTTTTTTTAACGCGGCTCATTCGCGAGGCGCGCCGAGCTGTTTAGCGGTTTATTTTACGTGGCCGCAAGTCGCCTTAACTCACCACGTTCGCATTCGTATTGAAACACCGTAAGACATAAGTGTCAAGAATAGGCCGGGAGCGCGGGCATCCCTGCCCGCATTGAGCGCGAAGCGCGAAGACCGAGAAACTCTAAAGCTCAAGGTCGAGTTAAAGCGTTAGGCGTCAAGCGTGCAGTCGCACGCTTCGGCGGGCAGGGATGCCCGCGCTCCCGGCGGTTACATGATTT
>Ga0126311_10000625_pt1 | contig 16434 bp, 20 predicted proteins | sample Plot61_FD_92539 | JGI IMG/M metagenome (GOLD analysis project Ga0126311, IMG submission 92539) | Serpentine soil microbial communities from UC McLaughlin Reserve, CA, USA - Plot61 | ecosystem: Environmental > Terrestrial > Soil > Grasslands | place: USA: UC McLaughlin Reserve, Lake County... | reverse complement strand
GGTGAGTTCCCCCTGGTTGCTATCGGCGGGATTACGATCACCAACGCACGCACCGTGATCGACGCCGGCGCCGACTCCGTAGCCGTCATCAGCGCCCTCCTTTCCGGGCCAGACATCACTGAAGCAACAAAAACCCTGTTCGAATCCGTGCGACAAACATAATTTTCTTGCGTTTATCATTGTTATGCGCGAAAATCGCAACGATTTGAAGGTATGGTCTCCTTCGAGCGGCTCTCCCTTCCAGCAGTTCACGTAAAATCCTATGAGTTTCTTTGATTTACCGCCCATTATTGAGCGAATGCTGCTTGTCTCCGACAAGATCAGCGATCTGAATTTCTCCGTTGGCCAACTGCCACAGGTCGAAATCAATGGCAAGTTAACTCCTGTCCAGCCGCTCGGGATGCAGAAACTCACGCCCTACCAGACCGAGATCATCGCGATGACCCTCATGCACGGCAATCCCGATGCTGCCGAGCGTCTCGCACGCACCGGCACTGCGGACCTGAGCTATTCGCTCCCGTCGCGTGCGCGGTTTCGCGTCAACATTTTCCAGCAGCGCGGGGTCTACTCGATCGTCATGCGCGTGATCCCGACGGACATTCCCACGGTGCGCTCTCTTGGTCTGCCGCAGCAGTTAGGAGACATCGCCGAGCTTCGCAATGGTCTCGTGCTCGTGACTGGTCCAACCGGCTCCGGCAAGAGTTCAACTCAAGCCGCGATCATCGACATCATCAACGAGAAGAAGTACTACCACATCGTCACGATCGAAGATCCCATCGAGTATCTCCACCTGCACAAACGCTCGACGATTAATCAGCGCGAAGTCGGTCACGACACGCGTGACTTTCCATCAGCACTGCGAGCGACGTTGCGACAGGCGCCCAAAGTTATCCTGATCGGCGAGATGCGCGACTTCGAGACGACCGAGATCGCTCTCGAAGCGGCTGAGACCGGGCATCTCGTGCTTTCAACCCTGCACACGATCGACGCGTCCAAGACTGTCGACCGCATCATTGGTCTCTATCCCAAAAACGAAGAACAAGTGATTCGCACGCGCCTCGCGCAGACTTTTCGTTACATAGTTTCGCAGCGTTTGATCCCGCGCTCGGATGGAGGGGGTCGCGTGGCCGCCGTCGAGATTTTGAGATCTAGTCCGCGTACGCGCGAATACATCGAGACGGGCGAGCAGGAGGGCAAGTCGCTACTCGATGCGATGCGCGATGGAAAACTGGACGGCATGCAGGACTTCGACGCGGTTATCAAAGGACTGATCGAATCGAAAGTCGTATCTCTCGAAGACGGTCTCGCGTTCGCTACTAACCAAAACAACCTGTTGCTGTCGCTCAAAGGCATGACGGCTGCTGAGGATTTCATTCGCCGCGAAGTTGATGGCATGCCGGCAAATGCGTTTTCGGATTCCGGTTCAATGCTCGGCATGATCGAATAAGACGAGATGATTATTGTTTGCCAAAAATGTTCGACCCGGTTGCAGATTGACGACGAAAAGTCGCCACAGCGGCCATTCAACGTTCGCTGCCCGAAGTGCAACAACACTGTGAGTGCTGGTCCGGCGAACCCGGCAACTGAACAAAGCGCGCTCGCAGTTGGTGGATCTCCATCGACCGATCACCCGCGCTTCGAACAATCGACCGCGCGAGCCTATCAACCCGCGACAGCTAATACGGTTAATGAAACGACGACAAACGATGACACCGTGCGCATGATTGTTGATCTGCTGGCGAAGGGAAATAGCCGGCAGACAGACAATCCCATGGCGCGACCGACGTGGGACAAACGCAAGGCGTTGGTTTGTACGAGTGAATCCTATCGTGAAGTTGTCGCGCGCAAACTGTCCGACATCGGTTTCCAGGTGTTTGTAGCGGAAGAGACTCGTCAGGCAGTGGAGACGATGCGGGCCAACAAGATGGATCTGGTCTTGTTGGAGCCACAGTTTGACCAGGCGGAACAGGGTTCAGCGTTTGTGATTCGCGAGATCAATATTTTGCGTCCGCCGCAGCGACGCCGTTTATTTTTTGTGTTGCTGTCGCCGTCGTTGCGCACGATGGATGCGCACGCCGCTTTTCTCAGTAATTGCAACGCAACAGTGAACATTACCGACGTCGAAGATTTGCCGCGCATCATGGAAGTGGCGTTGCGCGAATACAACGAGCTCTATCGCGATTTCTATTCGGCGTCAGGGCTGACGGCTCTGTAAAACGCGGATTGCGCCCTTGCGCCTTTGCGGGCTAATCTTTAGCGCGCGTGGAACAAGCGGCTGCTCACAACCACACTCACAGACACCGGCGTGCGGGTGAAAGCTCGCGGCGTTTGCGTCTCGTGCTGGTCCTGACGGCGTTGTACATGCTCGCCGAAGTGATCGGCGCATGGTGGACGGGTTCACTCGCTTTGCTCGCTGACGCCGGTCACATGTTTACCGATGTGGCCGCGCTTGTTCTGGCACTCATCGCCGTTTGGTTCGGCTCACGTCCGGCAACTTCCAGCAAAACATTTGGTTACTACCGGCTCGAGATCATCGCTGCACTCGTGAATGGTGTGGCGTTGGTAGTGATCTCGCTCTTTATTTTTTATGGCGCTTACGAGCGTTGGCTGTCGCCGCCGGTTATTCGTAGTGGACCAATGATCGTTGTTGCGATCGGCGGTCTTGCCGTGAACCTTATTTGTGCCTGGATACTTCACGCTCGTCACGAAGTCGATCTCAACTTGCGCGGCGCGTGGATGCACGTCATGGGTGATGCCCTCGGCTCAGTGGCTGCGATTCTTGCGGGCGTTTGTATGTCGCTGTTTGGCTGGTACGCGGCGGATGCGGTGTTCAGTGTCGTGATTAGTTTGCTTATCATCTGGGGTTCGGTGAGATTGATCAAAGAGTCGACGAACGTGTTGCTCGAGGGAACCCCCGCTCATATCAACCTGGCCGCGGTGGAAAATGCGATTCTGGATACGAATGGTGTTGCCGATGTTCACGATCTTCACGTTTGGACCATCACTTCCGGACGCGAAGCACTCAGCGCGCACGTGATTCACGCCGACAGTATTTCGCAGCCTGACTTGTTACGAGAGTTGCGCACGAAACTTCACGATCGTTTTGGCGTGGATCACCTCACGATTCAGATGGAAACCCCCGATTTCGAAGACGAGACATTTCATTTTTGCCACGCGGGCACGGCGTGTTTTAGATCGGAAAGAAATTAACGGCACAAATGGAACTGAATCTCCTCCTGACTCTTGATCTGCGAGAACAAGCGGCACTGCAAGCGGCGCTCGTGACTCACGGCGCGCCCGGTGCACTCGTTACGCTTGCGCTCACGGGCGCGTGTCGCATCGCGTCGATAGACGAAGCGCGACAACTGCGCAAGTGGTTGGCTGAAGCGCGCACCGCGGGTGAAGCAGACTTGGCGGCGCTGCACGTAATCGAGAAGGGCTTGATTGACTTCGGTCTGTAAACCACAGATGACACGGATTGAACTCGGATATGGACGAAGATCTTTAGAGTTTGAGTTTGATGAGGGCCGGTTTTCTGTTCTCACTTCAGGAGTCACTAAAGAAACTGCGCTAAGTGATTTCGAAGTGGCCGCTGCTTTCGACTCTCCGATTGCTTCGCCGCCTTTAGACGAGATTGCCGGTGCGGATGATTCGGTGCTGATCGTTGTTTCTGACGCGACGCGCGCGACTGCGAGCGCGCAGGTTGTTAACCTGCTGGTGCGGCGCCTTGTTCAATCCGGTGTATCGCCGTCGCGCATGGCGGTGATCTTTGCCACCGGCATTCACCGGCCCGTCACTGAAAAGGAAAGCCGCGAGTTACTGACTCCTTTCATAACGCAGCGTCTGCGCATTCTTCAACACGATCCACACGACACCTCAAGACTCACTACTCTCGATATTAAGTATGAAGTCAACAGCGCGTTGAAAGAGTTCTCGCGTGTATTTCTAACCGGCGGGATCACGTTTCACTACTTCGCGGGATTCACCGGCGGTCGCAAATCGATCTGTCCCGGGCTCGCATCAGCGAAGACGATCGAAGCCACGCACATGCTTGCGCTCGATTTCGAACGTGGCGGTCGCAAACCAGGCGTCGGTACCGGACTCCTCGACGGAAATGCAGTACACGAAGAATGCGAACGCGTGGCCGCACTCATCGCGCCCGCGTTCAGCATCAACACGATCGTCAACGAAGACAAACGCGCCGTAAAAATGTTCTGTGGTGACTGGCGCCTGGCCCATCGCGCTGCTTGTGAGTATTACCTCGATCAGTACTCGGTAACGATTCCAGCGAAGCGTGATGTCGTGATCGCCAGTTGTGGCGGCTTCCCTCACGACATCAATTTGATTCAGGCTCATAAAGCGCTCGACATGGCGGCGCTTGCCTGCAACGACGGCGGTACGATAATCCTGCTTGCGGAATGCAGCGACGGCCTCGGGCGTCCGGATTTCCTGAAGTGGTTTGACGCTGCTGATTCGCGTGCACTTGAAGCGAGACTCGCCAACGGGTATGAAGTTAACGGGCAGACGGCATGGGCTCTGTTGACTAAAGCCGAACGTTATCGCGTCTGTTTGGTTTCAGAACTTCCGAGCGATCGGGTAAAACAGGTGCGCATGATCCCGGCGCCGTCGCTCGACGCGGCACTGGACCATGTGGCAGGCGATGGATTCATACTGCCGCGCGGCGCGGCTGTGTTGCCAAGAATCATATGAGGATCGAGCTCAAGACATGCACTGTTCGTAGTTGGGAATGGCGCGACCGCGACGCCATCGTGCGGCACGGGAACAATCGCAAAGTCTCGATCAACCTGCGCGATCGTTTTCCATATCCGTACACAGATCGCGACGCGCGCAACTGGCTCGATGCCGTAATAGGTTTTGAGCCGGAAACAAATTTTGCGATTGACGTAGCGGGTGAGGCAGTTGGTGGTATAGGCTACACGTTACTGCATGACGTCGATCGACGTTCCGCGGAGATCGGCTACTGGCTCGGTGAAAAGTTCTGGGGACGCGGGATAGCGACAGAGGCGTTGATCGCGGTGACGGACCACGCATTTGCAAACCACGATCTTTGTCGCGTATTTGCTCATGTATTCGATTGGAACCCCGCCTCAGCGCGAGTGCTGGAAAAGGCAGGGTATACATTTGAAGGACGTCTGAGAAAGAGCGTTACCAAGGAAGGTCAAACGATCGATCAGCTCATGTACGCGATGATCCGCGAGTAGGAGAACGTTATGAAACTGTTCATAGCCGGTCTTGTGCTTTTAGTTGCCGCTTTGTGTGTGAGTGCCCAGGAGGAAACAACGGGCGCTTTGACTGAGAAACGCGTACCGCTTTCTGAGGCGGCTGTAGCAATGGACGCTGCCGGCGCACCTGCGCTTGAAGCAACGTTGAGAACCACGGCGCTCAACGGTGCGCCCGACACGCCGGTGACGAACGTTCGCATGCTTGTCAAAAATAGAAGCAACACTGCTTATGCGTTTGTTTCGGGTTCGGTCACTTTTTACGATGCGGCGGGCGTGCGCTGCGGCGAAGGGATGTTCAAGGCCGGTGAGCTCGCGCCGGAAGAATCATTCGAGACTGACTCTCCCGGACTTCGCATTCGCTGTGAAGCGGCGAGCTGGCGCCTCGTGGCAACGAACCTCCTGCTTCGCATGCCGCCGAATGCACCAATCGGCGCGTTCACACGAGCGCCGGCGAATCTCGTCATCAGCATCGATGGCGAAACGCACCCGATTCAATTAGACAAGCCGCTCACGCTCACCCTCGGCGAGAAACGGCGCACAATCATCGTCAGCGCGCCATAAATGCTTTCAACGCTAATCGAGCTGCAACGACTAAAGCGTCTGGACCGCACGGGTTGGACCTTGCGTGGCTTGCCCAACGGTACCGAATCAGTGGCGGCGCACTCGTTTGGCGTGAGCGTGACCGCCATGCTGCTCGCCGATCGTTGTATTGCCCAGGGCGTGACGGTCAACGTCGAGAAAGTGCTACGCACCGCGCTGTTGCACGATTGGGCCGAAGCACGAGTTGGAGACATGCCGCGCACAGCCACGTTGTATTTTGGCGCGGCAGCGAGAAAGCAAGCTGAGACCGCAGCTTTCCTCGACGTCGTCAGCGGAGTTGACGCGGAAAACTCTTACGCAACTCTTTACGACGATTATGAGCAGCGTCAAAGTCTTGAAGCACGACTCGTGAAAGCCGCTGATGTGCTGGATCTATTGATCGAGGTGCTCGCACTCGAACGCGCCGGCGCGCAGGGGTTAGACGAGTTCTGGGAAGTCGCGGACAAGCCGGAATTCAATCTCGAAGGCGCCGCGGAACAGGTAGTGCAAGAACTTCTCGAATCGATTCTGAAGTCGCGTGGTGAACTGCATCACAATGTTTGATTTCTTGACGGACTTTTTCTCAGGCCTTACGTGGCGCAGCGTACTACTCGGAGTTCTTGTTTTTGTTGGTACCTTTTTTCTCAACCTCGGCATCGTCTCATTCGTTCTGGTCAAACTGCCTAAGGATCACTTCAAAAGCGATAAATCAAAGCGCGTCACTGGTTCAAACGCGACAATCCGAGTTTTGAAAGTGATCGGGAAGAACGTCGCGGGCTGGTTGTTAATCGCGCTTGGCATCGTGCTTTCCTTGCCCGGCGTTCCCGGTCAGGGATTACTCACAGTCCTGCTAGGTGTGATGCTCGTCGATTTCCCGGGTAAGGATCGACTGGAACAGAAGTTGTTAAGCAGACCGGGAATAATAAACACGATCAACCGTTTGCGAGGACGGTTTGGAAAGCCTGCGCTCGAACTCGATTAATGCCCTTTGCGCCTTTGTGCGAAACTCACTACAATTTCCCGATTCTCCGGCGTTTGACGTATGATTGGCGCCTAAGGCTGATGCTCAAATATTTCAACGCCTACAGAATGGTGCCCGCCCGTTTACTGCTGTCAGTCTTCACTGTCTCAGTGCTGTTGTTTAGTGCCGGGTGTGGTCTGTTCGGAGCGAAGAAAAAGATCCAGGTGCCGCAGCTTCTGGCTCCTTTGCGAGAAGCGAGCAAGCAGCAACTGATTAAGGAGATCAACCGTCTCTCGACTGTTGAGTCAATACACGGCAAGGTCGATATTCAGTTTGAAGACACGTCGTTTGCTTCGTTCGGAATTGCGGATCAATATCGATTAGTTGATGGTGATATCACGCTCCAACGACCCGGTAAGATCTATCTCGTCATTCAGTTCACCTTTATTGACATTGCGCAGATGGCGTCTGACGGCGAGCACTTCAGCGTTGCGGTGTTGAAGGGCGACGATAAGTACAGACGTTTCGTTAAAGGAACGAACAACGCCGACTACGGAAAACTCGACACTGACGGAACAACTGAAAAGACGAACGAGCAGCAGAAAAAACAGAAAGAGACTGTGAGCGCGCTAGCGAACCTGCGCCCACAGCACTTGACTGACGCATTCATGGTTCGGCCGATCGAGCCAAATAACTCTTTCATTTATACGCAGAGCGAGTTTTTTCAGGAAGAACCCGACACACGTCCGCAGGCGAAAAAAGGCGCACGCGTAATGCGCGGTTATTATCTCCTCGAAGAGGTTTCAACTGGCGACGGCGATACAAAGATATCGAGACGCTTTTGGCTGGATCGCGTGAATGGCATTCGGCTCGCGCGCGTGCAAAGCTACGACGACAAAGGGCGCTTGATTACAGACGTTTCTTATCACAATGAAAGAGTTCTGGGCAGCAGCGCCACAGCGTCGCTGCCGAGCCGCATTGAGATAACGCGGCCGCAGGATAAATATAAACTGAGCATTACTTATCAGGATTCTGCATCAGTTGAACTGAATCGGAAATACGGTCCGAAAGCATTTGTGCTTGAAAACAAGTGGCAGTTACCGGAAGTAGATCTCGATGCGCCCAACAACAAGGTAACAGTCAAATAGTAATCGATGAGAACTATTTTAAAAGCCGAAGATCTGGTGAAGGTTTATCGCATTGGCAAGGTTGACGTGCCGGCGTTGCGTGGGGTTTCGCTCGAGGTTCAGGAAGGTGAGTTTGTGGCGATCATGGGCCCGTCCGGTTGCGGCAAGTCGACGATGCTGCATCTATTAGGCGGATTGTTGACGCCGACGTCCGGTCGTATCGTGATCGATGGCGACGACATCACCGCCGCGTCAGACGCAAAACGGACCGCAGTGCGCCGCAAAAAAATCGGATTTGTTTTTCAAAGATTCAATCTTTTTCCGACACTCACGGCTGAAGGAAATCTCCGACTGGCGGAGCGAATTCATGGCAACGGCGGCGGCGATCCGCAACTCCGCCGGGACGTGTTGCGTCTGCTCGGGTTGGAAAACAAACTTCATCACAAACCGCTGGAATTATCAGGTGGCGAGCAGCAGCGAGTCGCGTTGGCGCGTGCAGTCGTGACGCGTCCGGCCATCGTTCTGGCAGACGAACCCACCGGAAATCTCGACTCCGAGAACTCCGCCCTGGTACTTAACATGTTCCAGGAGTTGAACTACCGCTTCAATCAGACCATCATCATGATCACTCACAACCCGGAAGCTGCGGCGATGTGTAAACGAATCGTGCAGATGCGTGATGGGCACATCGTAGAGCAAACTCCTTCGGTACGCTTATAGGTCATATAGTCCTATTATTGTGTTAGAATCAATTGACCCGCCAGCCGCGGTTCGCGTGGCTGTTTACTTGCAAGCTTGAGAACGTGCGAGGCCTTTTAACCACACTGAAGAAGATCTTCTTCTGGAATTACGCGCGCAATACCTGGCAATGGGATCTGCTTTGTGTGGTGATTTTAATATTCATTTTTTTGACACCATATTGGTGGTTTTCGAGTGGCGAACGGGCTCAGGGAATCGTGCATCAAAGCCCAGTTCCCAAAACCTTGGTGTTGACCCCGGAAGATGTTGGCAACGAACGAGATAAAGGTCAAATCAGGCAGCGTATCGAAGCTCTTACAGGACGCAAAGATTTTGAGGTGCTTGAGGTACGCCCGGTGCTCGATCCAGCAGGGAGGACACGTAGTTTCGAGGTTGACATCCGGTAGTCTTTCCCTATAATTGCGAGGTTTTTTGCGCGCCCTCCGCGAAAGGAGTAACTGAGTTAGGAGTATTTATGAAGAGATTGATTTCTTCGAGTCTAATGTTCGCTTTCATATTGTCGACACTCGTCTTAGTGACCCCGGCCACGACGAATGGTCAGGGAGCGGGCCTGGTTAGTTCTGTTTTGAGCCGGTTGGAGAAGAACCGTCAGAGTTTGAAGTCTTTGCGCGCCGGCATCAGCATGGTCAAGTACAATTCGCAACTCGGCGTTGAAGACAAATACAATGGTGTGGTGATTTACCTGCCCGGCGCCGGCCGGCAAGCCTCAGTCAGGATTGACTGGAGCAGCCCGCGACGCGAAGTGTTGGCAGTTAACAACAACAAATACACGATCTTCCGTCCAGCTTTGAACGTCGCTTACATGGGCGACGCTCGCAAGATGAGTGGTAAAGATGGAAAAGCTTCAGGCATTCTGGCGATGATGAATATGTCGCGCCAACAGCTCGAGGCTCAGTATCAGCCCGTGAAAGACGTTCGCGAAGAGACGTTGTGGGGTGGAGTCAGCACGATTCATTTAACCCTCGTTCCGAAGGGGAACGCCGGTTACAAGTATGCCGAAGTTTGGATTGATGCGGGCGGCATGCCGGTGCAGGCGAAGATTGTCGAGAAGAACGACGATTCGACCACAATGCGTTTGACGGGTCTGGAGAGAAATCAGAAGATCAATTCGGATGACTTTGATGTGAAGCTCGATTCGAACGTGAAGATCGTCAAGAGCTAACGGCGTCTAACAAATCAAAAGCCTGAAGGGCTCTGTCATATAACAGAGCCCTTCGTTTTTTGTGCCTTTTTGTGGCTGTGGTTGCATTGGACCGTCCGAGTCGCTATTCTTCGCGTCAATTGTTTGAGCGTACATGCGGAAGACTAAATTTCTAAAACTGAAGCTGCGTGAAGCCAGCTTTATCAGCCGCGCACTATTGTCCAGTCGACATCCGGTTCTGGCTCATCTTATCCCGATGCGTCGTTGTAATCTGGCGTGTGGTTATTGCAACGAGTACGATCATAATTCGAAGCCAATCGATCTCGCGATCGTCAAAAGCCGTCTCGACAAACTAGCGGATCTGGGAACGTCGATCGTCACAATCTCCGGTGGCGAACCGATGATGCATCCGGAGCTCGATCAGATCATTAACCACATTGGCGTGCGTGGAATGATCGCCGGCCTCATTTCGAATGGTTACTATTTCACTCCGGACCGTATCAACCGACTCAACAAGGCCGGTCTAGAATATCTACAGATTAGTATTGATAATGTTGATCCCGACGAAGTGTCGCGCAAGAGTCTGCGAGTGCTTGATAAGAAACTGCGCTACTTGTCCGAGTACGCTGATTTCCACGTCAACATCAATTCAGTTATTGGCGGCGGCATCAAGAACCCTGACGACGCTTTGGTTGTCGCGCGCCGCGCCGTTGAGCTCGGGTTCTCGACTACGGTCGGCGTGATTCACGACGTTGACGGTACTTTGAAGCCGTTGTCGCCGAAAGAAAAAGACATCTTCCAACAGGTCAAGAAACTCGGAAACAAAGATCACGCTCGCCTGAACTGGTTTCAGGACAGCATCGCCGAAGGCAAGCCTTACAACTGGCGCTGCCGTGCCGGCGCTCGTTACCTCTACATCTGTGAAGACGGTCTCGTACATTGGTGCTCGCAGCAGCGAGGTTATCCCGGCATTCCGTTGGACCAGTACACGATGGAAGATTTTGATCGTGAGTACAAGACTGAGAAGTGGTGCGCACCTACCTGCACATTACAGTGCGTGCATCAAGTCGGCATCCTCGACAACTGGCGCGATCCGCAGAAGACACCCGCTCAGATCGCCGAGGAGCAGAAGGCGGGCGTCGGCGAAATGATCGGCGCTGACTAACTCACAATCGCGTCGGTCCTAAGTTTCCACCCACTGTGAAGATCGTGACTGAGCTCGACAGGCCGAGTCCTGAGAGCCGTCCGGCCATGACCACGATGATCTCGCCGTTCTCAACTACGCCCGCTTCAAGCAGTCGATGTTCACCGATCTTGAGCATCTCTTCCGTTGATTGCGCGTTGCTGATGAGTAACGGCTCAACAGCCCAGATCAATGCGAGTTCAGACACAACCTCGGGCCGGTGCGTCAGCGCGACGATGCGCTGATTCGGACGCAGCGACGAGAGCCTGCGGGCCATCAAGCCTGAAGCCGTAAAGACCGCCGTCACGGTCGTTCCCATCTCATCCGCAGCAAATCCTGCGGCTTCAGAAAGCGCGCGACTGACGCGTCCTGATTGTTTTCCCATCCAGCTTGCAGGCTTATCGGTTGGCTGCGGCTTGCCCGATTCCGCTGACTCGATGATGCGCTCCATCATTGCCACAGCCTGCACCGGATAAACGCCGGCGGCGGTCTCGTTTGAAAGCATCACGCAATCAGTGCCGTCCCAGACAGCATTTGCGACGTCGGATGCTTCAGCACGCGTGGGCCGCGGATTGGCCACCATCGACTGCAACATCTGCGTCGCCGTGATAACCATCTTTCCGGCTTTGATTGCCCGGTCGATGATCCGCTTCTGATAGACCGGCACCAACTCGACGCTCGTTTCCACACCGAGATCGCCGCGCGCGACCATTACGCCGTCGGCAGCCGTAATGATCTCGTCAAGATGATCGATCGCCTCGGCCTTCTCGATCTTCGCGATCAGTGGAGCGCGGCCGCCGGCTTCGTTGATCAGTCTCTTCGCATTTTCACAGTCGCTTGCACGTCGCACGAATGACAGCGCGATGTAATCGGCATTTTGTCCGACGGCCCACTTGAGATCGACGATGTCTTTCTCCGTCAGCGAGTCGATCGGAAGCGCGACGCCCGGCAGGTTGATGCCTTTACGTTCGCCGAGTAGTCCGCCATCGATTACTCTGCAAACGACGTCTGTGTCGTTTGCGCTTTCAACGATGAGCGACAACGCGCCATCGTCGAGCAGCATGCGCGTGCCACGTTGTACGACGCGTGGAAGGTCGTGATAGGTGGTCGAGACCTGATTCGCGTCGCCGATTATCGGGCGGGTAGTAATCGTGAATGCTGCGCCCGCGACGAGTTTGACTGGCTCGTCCTCCTTCAGCTCGCCGGTGCGAATCTTTGGACCAGAAAGATCGACGAGCACTGCGATCGGTCGCCCGAGTTTTTCGGCTGCGGCGCGGGCACGTTGAATGTCGACAGTCTTCTCTTCGTGCGTTCCGTGCGACATGTTGATGCGCACGCCGTTAGCGCCCGCTGCGATCAGTTGTTCAACTATTTCCGGCTCGCGTGATGCTGGTCCAAGTGTGATTAAAATCTTTGCTCGTCTCAAAAGTTTAGCCCTGTAGGTTGATTGGTTAAGGAGCCGGAATCTTCAGTCCGGTTACGATCGCGGCCTCGAGATACTCGCCCGTTCCTGGTCCAAAGCCAACAAAACGTTGTACGAGTTGGCCCTGACGATCAAACACAAACGTTTGTGGAATGCCATCACTATCGCCCATCAAAAACGTTACGAGATCTTCGTCAGGCTTTGCGAGTGTGTATTGGATGCCGAGTTCTTTCGCAAACTCGGGGACTTGTTCGTCGTCGCCTGGCCCACCCACGTTGAGTCCGATCACGACCAATCCCTGGTCTTCGTACTTCTTTTGCATGCTGATCAAATGCGGCACACTGTCGCGGCACGGCACACACCACGTCGCATAGAAATCCAGGACCAACACCTTTCCTCTGTACTCGGAAAAAACGGATCGTTTCCCATCTGACTCCCAACCCATGTTCGTGAGTGAAGCCGCTCTGCCGGTTGGCGGCATCGGATAGGTTGTGCCTGTAGGTGGACCCGAGATGACAGGTGTGTTGCTGTTGGCGCCGGGCGGGTCGTTGCTATTGCACGAAGCCAACGACATCAAACAGCAAAGAAGAATCACAACTCTTCTCTGCGTTCTCTGCGGCTCTCTGCGTTCCCCCGCGTTAACAAGTTTTTTTAACGCAGAGATCGCAAAGGACCGCAGAGGGCGCAGCCGAAACATTTCAGAAATCTTTATCTCCATCGCGCTCGATCACAGCCGGTTCATTACGTTCTTCGGGAAGCGGTTCGCCGGGGACGCGATACTCGCCTTCGACCCACTTGCCCAGATCGACGAGCTGGCACCGTTCAGAACAGAAGGGACGAAAAGGATTGTCTTTCCAGTCGGCTGATTTACCGCAGGTTGGGCATTTCATGAATCAGAGAGACGCCGGGCGTTTGATCAATATTCGTCGTTTGACGAATGCGATCGTACCTTCGCGGCGCATGGCATTCAAGCGCACCGTGACGCTTTCACGGGTAGAGCCCACAATGGAGGCAATTTCGCGGTGAGGCAGGGGGATATCGATGAGTACGCCTTCCGGTTCAGACACGCCGTAACGCATGGAAAAGTCGGCCAAAAGTCGATCCAGACGGGCGGGAATAGCATTCAAAGCAAAGTCGGCAAGGCGCCGTTCGGCGTGATCAAGTCGTTGACCGAACAGACGGAAAGTGTAATCATGAAGACGGTCATCCTCAGCCATCCCCCGTTTGAAATCCCCGACTTGGATTCGCAGGAGCCTCGAATTTTCGTAGGCAATTGAAGAATTCGCTCGTTGCCCCGCAGCAGAGTAGAGAGCTGATTCCCCAAAGAGCGATCCCTCTGGGAGGATATCAATGACGGCTTCGCGACTGGTTTCAGCTTCGATTCGGCAGAGTTTTATTCGGCCATGAATGATCGCGTACAGGCAATCCGCGGGTTCGCCGGCACGGTAAACGAAACGACGGCGACGGAAATCCAGGACTACTGAATTGCGAGCCATCTCACTAACGAGGGCATCATCCAGTGTTGAGCCAAATTCCAACTGGCGAATTATTTGAGCGCGGTCTTCGGCTGTTAAATCCCATGCGCGCTTCTGTTCCTGAACGGCATTCATCTCCATGTCCTTTTGGGCATCGAGTTCTAATTTCCAGCTTGAATCGTTTATGGCCGTGTTTTGCTCGTATTCCACGTGGTCCTGTGCGGGTTAGTTTCTACGACGTTGGTAAGGAAACCCGCGCGATGTTCCCAGGCTTGTTAATCTCGATTGAATCTTTTGACACAATGCTAGGGCGAGTACTGGCACGAACGGCCTAACCGAGGCCCGAACTGTAGCATGAAGCTCAAACGCGCGCAAGAATAATCAAAGGTCCAAGATTCTCGTTTATGCACTCAAAATCCAACATTCTCGTAGTCGACGATAATGACGATAAATTGCAGCTAATTGAAGCAGCGTTAAGCCTTGCCGGCTACAACGTAACCACTGCTTCAGACGGTGTTGAGGCCCTGGCGGCGATTGAGGGGTACCAACCTGACCTCGTCATAACGGACGTCATGATGCCGCGCATGAATGGCTATGAGTTGGCCCAACGAATCAGGGCCAATCCCGTAACTAAGTTTATCCCGGTCATTATGCAGACTGCCGCGGGACGGCGTACCGAGGATCTTCGCAGGGCCAACGAAGTCGGCGCTTTGGGTTACATCACCGACCCGACCGATATCGATCTGTTGTTGGCGCGAACCAGAACGCTGCTCGAGTTCAAAGCTTACCTGGACGTTTGCGAGGAAGCTGCGTTTACGGACCATCTGACCGGTCTCGCAAACCGTCGCCGGTTTGAACGTCAACTGGAGCGGGAAGTCGCTCGTGTGGAGAGGTTTGGCCATCCTTTCACACTCCTGATGATCGACATCGACAGTTTTAAGAACGTGAATGATACCTTTGGCCACGACGCCGGCGACGACGTGATACGTCGCCTCAGCAAAGTCCTATGCGAGGGCACGCGTGGTATCGATCTGGCAGCTAGAATCGGAGGCGAGGAGTTTGCCGTGTTGCTGGTTGAAACCAGCAAAGACGGCGGTGTTGAAGTTGCCGAACGTTTGCGGGCTTCGATCAAGTCGCTGGATATTCCACGCGCCGGTCACATCACTGCTAGTTTTGGGGTTGCAGAATGCCCGAGCCACGCGCAAACTGCTGCTGAGATCCTGAAGGCGGCGGACATCGCTTTATACGAAGCGAAGCGAAACGGCCGCGATCAGGTAATGGCGCTGGACTCGCTGCGGTCGAACTCGATGGCGGCGGGAGACGTACAAGGCGATGGGAATTTAGGAGTTGCATCGCGAGGATAGGATGGCTGATTACAAAGACCGACTGGATGAGTGGCAGCAGGCGGCGCGCCGTAAGGCTCGCGAGCTCGACGAGAAATATTCGATTTCAGACATCGTTGGTGAAGCCGCAAAGCGTGGCGCCGATACTGTCGCGAGCGGCGCTGAACGGCTGCGGGCCGAAGCTGAGCGAATAACGGACGACGAAGAAGTCAGTGAAACTGCACGTCGCGCTGCAAGTCATGTGAAGAAGGCAGGCAAGGTTGTGCGAGACGCTGCCGGCGATACGGGTAAGAAAGTCTTCGACGACGCAAAGACTTACTACGATCGCGCCTCGCAAATTTACGATGCCAGCGCGCGCTTCACGCGGGCTTCGACTGCTGCAACTGCCGGAGCGCTCAAGGCTCGCGACTGGATCAAAGCAAATCCTGGTAAGGCAGCAGTTGTTTCTGTTTCGTTAGTGCTCGGCATTAGAGCCGGCGCTGCATTTCCGGGTTTGGACGCAGTGTTGTTGGGCTCGCATCCACACTGGTTCACATATTCGGCGCTGCCGGTTTGGGGCATGCGTAAAGCGAGCGAGAAGTTTGATAACTATTTGAAAAAACAGGAAGAACTGATCGCGCGTGGTGAGCTCGACGAAGCGGCACAACAGCGCGCACAGTTTGAACGGAAGATCGCGAAGTACGTCGGCGCGCCATTACTGGGCGCATTTAGCTGTGCGGCAGGCGCGGTGATGTGGGCCCAGATCTTCCAACCCGGCGCAATCACCGGCGCTCCAATCAGTTGGTTACTGGGCGGCAATCCATTCCTTGACGGCGTCTGGTTATTCGCTAACGGCGTAATCTGCTTCCACCAGGGCTACAAATTCTTCATGGTCGCCCTCGCGAACCAGGAAGAAGTCACCCGCGTTGTCCGCGAGATCAAAGGGTTACTACCCGCCGCTACTTTGACTTAAAACGGCTTGTGCTAAACTTCTTTGGTGCCTCACCGAATTATTGACCGAATCCGAAAGCGATTCTTTCACGAAGTTATGATATGACCATTCATGCCGCCGAGGAGATGGCGGAAGACGATCTCGATATCCTCGACATCGAAGAAGCGATCTTGAATGGACAGGTCGTAGACAGAACGAAACGTGATACCCGAGGAACCAAATACACAGTTGAAGGTCTTGCTTTAGATGGTGAAACACCAGTAGGAATT
>Ga0126311_10000624_pt1 | contig 16467 bp, 16 predicted proteins | sample Plot61_FD_92539 | JGI IMG/M metagenome (GOLD analysis project Ga0126311, IMG submission 92539) | Serpentine soil microbial communities from UC McLaughlin Reserve, CA, USA - Plot61 | ecosystem: Environmental > Terrestrial > Soil > Grasslands | place: USA: UC McLaughlin Reserve, Lake County... | reverse complement strand
CTCATAGGTATTCCATTTGGTAATCCAAATTTTATAATTAATGCAATTATACTAGAATTAACATTCATCATATTAGCTATTCTTATTGCAAAAGGAATAGGTAATAATAAGCCACTTTATGTATGTATTTTCATTGCACTATTAATTATTATTGGTAATAGTCTTGTTACTGCTCATATTAATAGAATGATAACTTTTTCAAAACCACTGAATACTATAGTTTTGATTATTGGTGGATATTTACTACAAGGTTTATTGATATACAGTAGTATATTGTCTATAAAAAGAAATAAGGAAGGAATTTAAAAATCAATTCTAAATTCTATCGAGATTCTTTCTTCTTCTTTCACTAATACTTTGATGAAATTATTTCTAAAAAATATACTCAATTATCTATAAATTTGTAATAAATTTGTAAAGTGATATATCATATAATGATAATTTTATTATTTGTCGTCATTAATATTATGCGCGACTACCTCTAATAGTTTAACTGTTGATATAGGTTTCTTTATCAGTTCAAAATCGAAGGTATTCTCTATAATATTTTCATATGCAGTTATTATGATTACTTTTATCTTATCATCAATTTCTTTAATCTTTGTACCTAGTTCGCATCCATTTATTTCTGGCATTCTATAATCTGTTATTAAAAGAGCACATTTATCATGATTTTTTTTTAGATACTCAAGAGCTTCAACTGGATTGGTAAATCCTATAACGTTATAGCTGTTCATCTCTAACGTTACTTTAAACATAAATACTAAATCAGATTCGTCATCGACTACAACAATAGAAGAACGGCCAGTTCCCAATAGCGGTATTAACTATATTCAAGTATTTAACATGATCTTGAATATTGACAAGCCTAATAGTCGAAAGCAGGTAATAGTGAAATCATTTTACATATTAACTATTTTCTCAAGTATATGTTATTTTAATGACTATATAGATAATATATATATTCAATAGATATGGAAAACCAGAATAATGATGATCGATTTTCCCTGTTTGTAGAAACCTGTGAAAAAATTAGATCTACCACTAAAAAGAATGAAAAAATAGATATTATTTCAAACTATATAACCAATCTTGATGAAACCTCATTATCTATTGCAGTTTTATTCCTATCAGGAAGGGCATTTCCTATAGGCTCGACGAGGACACTCAATATAGGATTCAGTACTATTATGGAGTCTCTTTCTGAAATTGCAATGCTAGATATTAAAGATATTCAGAATATTCATCTAAAACATGGAGATATAGGTGCAATGGCAGAATATGCAGTATCTAAAAAACATATTATATCTCTTTTTGATCAACAGGAGAAAATATCATTAAGTTACGTTTATCATCAATTTAAAAAGATAGCAAACATAAGTGGTTCTGGTTCAAATAAAAATAAAAAAAATATATTAAAAGGATTGCTTATTGCTTGTTCTCCTCTCGAATCAAAATATCTTATTAAAATTATTACTGGTGAAATGCGAATTGGTTCAGTTGAAGGCCTTATGGAGATTGCTTTGTCTGGAGCATTTGATAGAGAATTACAATATATAAGAGAAGCCATGCTCATTTCAGGGGATATATCACAAGTAGCAGTTTTAGCAAAAAAAAATATTCTTCACAATGCAATAATGAGACCATTTGTTCCAGTAAGTTTTATGTTAGCAGATGTTATGTTTAGTGCAGAAGAGATAATAAACTATTACAATAAACCTTTGATTTGCGAATATAAATATGATGGAATAAGGTTACAAATGCATAAGTTTGATAATAAAGTACGACTCTTCTCTCGTAATCTTGTAGATATAACATATGCATTTCCTGAATTAGTAAAAGCTGCAACAGAATCTACAATAGGAACTACAGATACAACAATACATAATCAGGTAGTAGACTTTATTTTAGATGGAGAACTAATAGCCTTTAAAAATGATAGACCATTACATTTCCAAGAGCTTCAGAAACGACTTAGAAGAAAAAATGTTACTGACGATATTATCACTGAAATTCCTATATACTACATAGTTTATGATATAATGTATTTTAAAGATAATCAAGTACTAAAGAAATCACTGTTGGATAGAAAAAATATTTTATCAACAGTTTCTTTTAAAAAACCTATAATCAATTCAAGTTATAAAATTTCAGACTCAATAGAACAAGTGATTGAATTATTTAATGAAAGTAAAGATATCGGCCATGAAGGATTAGTAATAAAGGATCCGCTATCTCAATATCATCCAGGAAAAAGAGGCAGATACTGGATGAAGTTAAAGAAGGAATTAGATACAATTGATGCGGTAATCGTGATTGCGGAATATGGTCATGGAAAAAGAGCAGGAGTATTATCGGACTATACATTTGCAGTAATAGATGAAAAGGATGATGATGATGATGATAATCATTATTTGAATTTGAATGACAATGATAACAATTATCTTGAAAATAGTAGGCTTAAAACAATTGGAAAGGCATATTCTGGGTTGACTGATAAAGAGATAGATGAAATGACTGAAAGATTAAGAGAAATCATTGTAGAAGATAATGGTAATAGAATTTTAGTTAAGCCTGAAATAGTTTTAGAAGTAGCATTTGATACAATACAAAAAAGTGACAGGCATAATAGTGGATTTGCATTACGATTTCCAAGGATAAAAAATATTCGTACTGACAAGAGCCTAAAAGACATAGATACATTAGAAAAAGTCAAACAGATTTATAAAAACCAAGTATATGTAAAGCATAAGGAAATTTGAAGAGTAAATTTAGTACATTTATAGTAGTAATAATTTCTAATTATATTCTAAATTTATTTAGGAAATTATTTTTATGTCGAGATGATCAAAGGTATCATTTATTATAATTATATATTCTTTTTAATCGTAAATCTATAATATTCCATGACTTCTTCTATGAACTAATAATTCTTCTTCAGTCGACATTCCATAACCACAAATTTCGCAGAAAACAAGGGTAGAGATTTCAGCTATGTCTTTTGGAATTCCAACTGTAATGATATTTTCAAGTTCAATAATTTGATGGTTCTTATAGACTTCAAAAGAGTCTAAATATTCTTGTAATAATCTCATTATTTGTTTATTTACTTCTTTTTTAACTTGTTCATTAAATATGGATATTACTAAGTTATCTTCTTCTAAGTTAATTTCTATTTTTTTATTTATTATTGAATTGGAAATAAAGGAATTGTATATATTATTTGCTAGGTCAATATCTCCTGCAAAATTTATGATCAAAATCTTTTGATTCCCCCACTAATTAATAATGAATTTGCTATTATAAACTCATCAATAATAAAATGATTCATCAAACAGAGTAAATTATTTTTAAAAAGAATTATTTTACTTTTTTTTAAAGACGTAATATTAGTCATTTGGGATAAAATATTATTAATTATTGCAGTGTCTATATAATATTAAAATTGTAATAGGTTTAATCTCTGATCTTTCGTTCAACTTTTCTTTCTTTTATCAAGTAATTTTAAATTTATCGATAGGATGTTTACTATTATTATTATAAGTAATGTCAAGTATATTATTTGCATATTCTTTTTTTTGGTTGAAAATACTTTTCCATTTTGAAAACTATTTTGGATATTCTTTTCTTTCACTACATTTTATCCTTGATCTTATGCAATGGAGCTAATATTCGTAGATTCTATCATTGTTTCAATAGAACCTAAATTTTTTTCAAAGGTATCAGGTTGAGCAGTAAAATCTAAGCTATATAATAGTCCATCCCTTATTGCTTCAATTCCAATATTTCTTTGCAATTCTACTGCTTTAGTTGTATAATCGATCATAAAAGCATCCATTCCTGACAATTTAGTTGATTGCACTTTTACATCAATAGATGAATTATTCAAATTGTTTAGCAAAATATTCTTTCTATTTTCTAGACTTAATGAATTCTTAATTTTTTCAATGTTAAACCACACAAAAACCATATCAGATAACAGTTTATTGGATGGAGAAAGAAAACTAACTTGAAAGATTCGATCAGGTGAGAAGTTTTCTGGGCCATTTTTTTCATAATATCTCCAATCACTAGGATATTTAATATTTATTCCATATAATGGATTTTCATAATTTTTGAATTCTACCGAAGATTTAGATTGAAATATACCCTGTATATTTGGAGTAGAAAACAGGATAACTAGTAAACTAGAAAAAAGACCAACGAAGATTATTATCTTATGATTTATTACCATTCTTTAATTATATTTTAATCTTATATTAACCTTATAGCTTTCATAATAAAATAGTATCAATATTATCTTGAATGTACTTATTTTCATTATATGAATAAATGCAAAAAAGTTGAGAGGGATATTAAAAATATTTGTTGAGTTAAAGCTAATTAATAGTAATAAAAATTATATTTTATGACTAGTTTTAATTTCATATTGAATTAATTCTCATATATTTACTTTAAGATTTATTATTCTTGTTTATTTGTATTTATAAGTAAAAAGAAAAAGATGGAATGAGAGAAGAAGAATTTAATTTTTATGTAACTATTATACCTACATTAAAATGTTTTTAATTGAACAACATTAACTACTACTCTATATAAAAAAATTAAATAATTATAGAATCTTAGTTTTACCTATTTATAGAGTATTCATTTTTCTTTTTTTATGCTTTTCTAAGACTTCTCGTACTCTTTTGCGTTCATCTAAACTGGGTTTGTTCAATGATTGTAAAAGCCAATACTTTCCGTCGTGATAAACCAATGGTTGTTTTTTTGGATTATGTATTGCATCTATTACTTCACCAATAAACATAATGTGATCTCCTAAGGTAATTTCTTTGTATAAAGTACACTCAACGTTCAGCGCAGCATCCTTTACCATTAAAGTCTTAATATGATTTGCGTTATAAAATTTGAATCCCAATTCTTTCAAGGCACTAATTTTATCATAATCATTACCGCTATATCCTCCTGCAATACTGGAAAGTATTGATTGATCCACTCCACACAGATTAATACCAAATTCTCTAGTATGACGTATATTTGCTACTGTTGTCTTTGTAGGACCAAGAGAAACTGCTATTAGCCCAGGGTTATATGAAAGGTGATGTGTCCATTCACAAGCCATTATATTTGTACCAGACGGTCCACTGGATGTAATTAACCCTATGGTAGTTGCAAATTTATTAGAACGTGGATCATTCCATGGTAATTCCATAAAGAATGATTGATAGGGAGTTCTAAAAATAATTTATGGTTTATAACATTTAACCAAACTAATTATTAACTAATAATTACGCTTGATACATTTCTTTAACAGTAAATTTTCGGCGCCAGAAAATTAAAATTAGAATTAGACTGTTTCAACAGAACAGAAGATCCATAAAGTGATTAAAAGGTTTAAAAAAATATTTAATAAATAAATAAAGTTGTCATTAAACTAATCAAAATAATTAAAATATTTTTAAGTCTAGACTTTTTTATTGTAGATTACTCTTATTGTGATGAAAGCATGCAAATTCTCTACAGTAATAACAAAAACCACAAGATGGGCATATAGGCTTTACTAATGTCGGAGAAAACTCAAAATAACAATTAAAACACCTCATTTATTTTATTATTATATTGTTCTATTACTTTATCTATTTATCAATTACCATTAATTAGTATGCAGAAGTCTCAAATTTACTTAATTATATTTAACCATTTAACTATATTATTATGATAAATTATAATATAATATTGTTATATTAATTTATTGCAATAATTTAAATTATTCTACTTATTATTCTATCATAAATGAAAAATGTTAAAAAACCTTTTAATCGTAACGATAGTTTTGCTATTAGCAGAAGTATAATGAATAACTTGATTTTTTCAACTAAATATAGTCATTTTAATTTCTTTAAAATTTTTTGTTTTTCTTTATTTTTTATTTTGATTTCAATAGTTATTTCTTTAGGAACTTGTGGAGAAAAACAGGAACGTAATACTATACATTTAGCATGGGCAGAAGAGATCAATGGAACTAACAATGCAGATAATATGAGTGGTACGATAAACAAAGACATCATTAAAGGATTGGATGGCAATGATACAATAAATGGCAATGAAGCAGGAGATGATATTAGCGGTGGGAGTGGAGATGATCTAATTTATGGTAATGAAGGAAGAGACATCTTAAAGGGAAAAGCAGGAAATGATCGTATAGAAGGTGGAGAAGGAAAGGATAAATTAATTGGTGATAGAGGCAATGATATACTAGTAGGTGGACAAGATGACGATACTCTAACTGGGGGCATCGGCAGGGACACCTTCATTTGTGGAAATGGAACAGATTTATTAACAGATTTTAATATCACACAAAAAGATAGTACTCCAGAAAATGATTGTGAAAATTTAAAAAATGGCGATGGAAAAACTAAAAGTATATCACCACAACAAAATTTAAGTTCAACAACAGCAACAGTAACTAAGGATAATAACCAAATTACTGATAATAAAAGTAATATTGTGAACACAACAGACCAAAATAAGAAAGTTGATGATTTCTTTTTTGGTTTATTCAAATGATAAATCTTAAAATATCCTATAACAAAATTTAAAGATTTAGAATGAGCCTCTGTAATAAGAAATACTACAATTTTGTGATTGTTGGAACATTGCAAAGTGAATCTAAGGAGGCTGCTTTAGGATTTCTCGAAAAATTGATGAAAGCTAAAGAAATTAATGATTTAAGTGCTCTTAATATTTTTGGAGAGATTTCAGAAAAATAAAAAAATTATTAAATTTGTTTCGTCCTCATAAAATATGTTATAGATAAAGATGCTCATCAGCAGTCCTCTTTTAAATTGAGTAATATATTGTATTTTATATGGTAAAGAAAATGTTGATTAATTTTATTATTTTTGTATTCATATTAGTATTATGAACCAAGGGGACTTTTCTAAATAAGATAAAATGAATTAGATTATGAGTCTGACTCGAGTCAGGATGTTATTTTGGAAATTATATCATTGTGATTTAAAAGTTGTTATTTGTATTTGTAACTGTATCTTAGTCAATAATTTGCTATTGTTAAGACAAACACTGAGCTAATTATTTTCATCGTTATTATTTGATTGTTCTGAATCGCTTTTAAAAGAATTTTCTTCTTGTTCTTCTTCTTCTTCTTCACCAATTCCAATATTCTTCTCTTTAATAGCTTTCTTGATGTCATCAACAATATATTTATCAGAATTAGGATAGGTACTATTTTCTTCTCCTTCTCCTTCCCCTACTCCAGTCATGATTTCTTTAGGGTCCGATGAATCAAATGTATATTGACCAGAGGAAGTATTGTTATTATTTTCTATATCCTTCTTTCCATTATCTTTGTTATCATAATTCTTTGATTTTTTAGTTTCCAAATTATCTTTTGATTGTAATAACAGTTTTAAATTTTTTTGCTTTCAAATGATAATTATTTATTCTGTAAATATAACAAACAGAGACTTTACATTGCACTATTTCAAAATTGTAATTTGAATTAATATACTTCTTTCTTTTTCTTTCTCATAAACTTTTATTCTACCTTCTCTTGTTATAATATCAATCTTTAGCCAGTCAATCCTTCGTAGGTGTTAGTTGGCTTATAACACCTAATAACCTATAATCATTATATCTCTTATTGTACTTATAATATATTACACAAACCAACTATTCATTTGAGAAGTTAACACAATGGGTGTTATGCGGCAAATCTAACACCCATTTTTCAAAAAAACTATATTGGGAATTAAAGATGATATTTTAGCTTTGAATTATATATAATTTATATTTTTGAACAATTTACTGATGGCTAGAGAAAGCACAATTTGAAAATGGATTGGTGTCAGTGCAATAATTAGTTCTATATTCTCTTTTATTGTAACAGCTTTTATGAATTATCTTTATAAAACAAGTTATATAATTATGATATTATAACATTAAAGTTTTATCGAGAAATATACGGTACAACAACAATTCTTCTTCAAATGTTTCTTCCCTATCTTAATTACGAGAAAAGTTGCTTATCTATTTTTTTCTTATTTGTCAATTTATTCTTCCCTTCACTAAATGTTCCTTAAATTGGTCAAACATCACAGAAGAAGAGAAAGAAGGAATGAAATAGAATACATTATCACAACAAGTAGGAATTTTATTTGTAGTAATTTTAGAAGCATTTTCTGATTGGTACATTTAGAATAGAGTTCTTCTCATTATCCATTTTTTGTTGATTACTAAAACAATATAATAAACCATCTTTTGAACTAATAAACAAATTATTTTTCACAATACAAGGAGATGATTCTATTCCATCCATTGTAGGAAATTTCCAGTTTAGTCTACCGCTTTCAATACCTAAACCATATATGTGAGAATCTAAAGATCCTACATATAACATTCCCTCTTCTTTATTCTTATTATTATCATTATTATTATTATTATTATTATTATTTTGTGTTATCACTGGAGAAGACCAAACCTTGTCGCCAGTTTCAAATTTCCATTTGATAGAACCATTAATAGAGTTTAATGAATAGATTTTTTTATCAGAACACCCAAAGAAAATATGATCTTTTGAAATAGCCGCTGAAGAAAGAATAGGCTTACCAGTTTCATATTTCCATTTGATAGAACCATTTGATTGGTTTAAACAATACATTATACCGTTATGTGTTCCTATAAATAACGAATTAGTCGATTTCATTAAACTCGGGGTAGCCCTAATTTTGCCTTCTAACATACTCTTCCAATTTAAGTTACCATTTAAATCAAAACTATATATACAGCAATCATCTGAACCAATAAATATTTGATGGTTATTAGTAGCTGGGGAAGACCAAATAGAACCACCTGTATTAAATGTCCATATTATATTCCCTCTCACATCTAATGCATAAATTGTGGAATCAAGGGATCCAATCACTATTATCTTTCCATTACATACACAAGGAGATGAAAAGATATCACCAGTTATTTGTACTTTCCATTTCTTTTTGCCTTCATTATTGATATCTAATGCATAAATAAAATTCCTTTCCTGCGATTTGGAATTTGTATTAGTAATCCATGAATTAAAAGTGCATGATATTAACAAATTACCATAAAGTAATAATGATGATACTAAAGGAGATCCTATCTCTTTTTGCCAATTGATTTTTTTCTTGTAAACATCAATAGCAAAAATTCTACCAGTTATAGTTGAATTATAGACAATGCCGTTATGCGAAATTGCTGATGATATCATGGGTCCTAATTCAATTACCCAAAATAGCGATAGTTCTCGTGTTAGTTGTTCTGGAAAAATTCCACTTCTTGCTTGATTTCCTCTAAATAGGAGCCAAGAATTATTATTATTATTATTATTATTATTCAAACATAGAATAAAACTTGTAATCTATAATTTATTTTATGTCGTATATTATAGAAGGTACTCCAATAGCATCAGTATAATAAACATGAAGTGCTTTTGAAATAAATTATATCTTTAGAATATCATTACACCACTCCATTATAATTCTCACCATATTCAAAATTAAAATTATTTATTTGTTATTGATTTATATGAAATGATTGATTATCAATATTATATTACAATAGTAAATGCGTTATGTCTGAGTCAACAACTACCACCGCCATTTCTCAACTAAAATTCCCCTTTTCACTTAAGGAAGATCAAATCGATGCAGTAAACGCATGGATTGATAATGACTGTAGAGGTACAATTGTATATAGCACTGGAACTGGTAAAACTGAAATAGCTTTTGAATGTGCAAAAAGAGTTGCCTCTAGATATTCTTCTACTACTACTACTACTACTACTACTAATACTACTTTCAATATTCTTTTAATGGTACCTAGGATTATTTTAATCGAACAGAACATCAGACGTCTTGTAGCGTACGGTATACCTAATGATAAAATAGGAGCATATTTTGGTGAAAGAAAACAGATTAGAGAGATAACGATATGTACATATCAAAGTATAATTAGAAATCTAGACATTATTCGTAGATCTAATATGGTTATTTTTGATGAAATACATTTAATAAGAGATACAGCAAAAATATTTAGTAAAATATTCGACGTAGTTATAGAAGATCATAAAAAAGCTATTCTTGGGCTTACTGCAACTCTTGATGAAAAAGATCTATATAAATATAATACAATTCTTACGTTATTGCCACCAGTTAAAAGATATCCTATCAAAAATGCTGTTGATGATAAAAGACTTGCCAAGCCGATAGTTATTCCTTTAAAGGTCAATCTTACAGAGAAGGAACAAAATGACTATGATACATATTCTACCAAAATAAAGAAAATATCTAACCGATTTAAAAAATATGATGCAGAGTCTATGACAGGATTGCTAAGAAAAGGTGGTTTTGTTAGTGGAATGGCAAAAGCATGGTTCTTAAACATAAGAAAAAGGAAATTGTTGTTAAGTTGCGCAGAAAATAAATTATTATCTGCTTTAAATCTAATAACCAAAAAATTTCCAAATGAAAAAATTATGATATTTAGTGAAACTATTGATTCTATCAGTAAACTTAAAGATATGTTAGAATTAGAAGGCACAAAAGCAATGATAATTGATAGTAACACAAATTCTAGAAAGAGGCAATCGATCATGAATCAATGGGGAAGAGAATTTTATCCTCTTTTATCAGTACACACCTTGGAAATAGGATTTGATATACCACAAGTTAGAATAGAAATTATCTTAGCTACAACTTCCAATATGAATCAGGTAATACAGAGAATTGGTAGAGTTATACGAAAGCAGGAAGGTAAAGATCTTGCATTAATCTATGTCATATATGTATCAGATACTAAAGATGATAAAATACATGACATATTCAAGAAGGCAATAACAACAACGTCAACAAAAAGTTTGCAGGAATATGGAGGAGGAGGAGGAAAAGAAGGAGAAGAAGAAGAAAATAGAAATAATAAAATAGAGATACAAAAAGGTCTTCTTAAGAATAATAATGGAAATTTAAAAAGGTTAAAAGAAGTCGAAAGTAAAAGACTTGAAAAGGCTTACAATATAATTGAATCTACTCTATATGAACCGATGATAGTAGAATTACAAGAAGAAAAACAAGATAGTGACAAAGGTGTAGAAAATCAAAAAATAGGAACTAGAAAATTATACAGGGTGAAAAGTAGTATCAAAGAAAAAACCAAATACTATGATGTGGATATAGAAAATAAGACCTGTACATGTCCAGATTTTAAATTTAAGCTAAACAAATGTAAACATATTGCTGCAACAGAATTATTCTTATTTTAAAAATAGCAGATTAAAGATAGGATAAAAGAAATATATTATTTTAGAAAATTTTGTCTTTATTATTCAAAGGAGTTATACTAATATTAATATGATCTGGCATGACACAAATATATATACTATAAAGAAAGAATTATAATAGTTTTCTTCATAAAAATTATGAGCTCTATTTTTTTATTGTTGAGAAGTTATCTTTAGCAAGATCAACTTCGACAATCCATTCACACTGTATATTGACTTTATCATGATGTTTTACAACTGCTTCATGGTCTGGTGCATCCAATAGACAAAAGCAAACACCATTCTCTTTATTATACATAAGATTTACATGTCTAACTCCAAACTCATCTAATGGTAAATCTACCAATTCCTTAAGATGATCTTGTTTAAAGGGTACTTTATGAACATCTAAAAATATTGGCATAATCTCAATAAAAGTTCATATTATTTAAATGATTTCAAAATACTTGAAAAATAGGAAAATCATGTATATCTAAATTTTTATATCTTAAAACGACTATTATAGTTAGTGGAATCAATTGGTAATGAGTTTTTCCCAGAGTTAAAGTATGAACTGAATGATAAAAAAGCATTTGATCAAATGTCTGAGATTATCTCACGGACTACGCAAAATCTAGAATCTGTATTTGACCATCATTGGATTCATATTTTAGTTGAAAACTCTGTGTTTTTTGATAACATAGTTGATTTCAAGATCAAGCAAAAAGGGGTATCAATTAGATTTATTACCAACATTACATCTCAAAATGTAATTCATTGTACTAAAATAATGAAATTTGTAGAATTAAGACATGCGGATACCGTTACAGGTTATTTAGGGCTATCTGACAAAAATGAATTCTTTAGTTATACTCAGTCTATTTCCAAACAAGATAACCATTTAGAGAAAAATGATGATGATAATTTAAAATTAAAATTTATTCATATAACCAATAAAGAATTTGTGCAAATGCAATACTATTTTTTCGAAAAACTTTGGAATTTATCTGTTCCAGCAAGTGAAAAAATTGCTGAAATTCAAAGAGTAATGTTTGATACTAGTTTATTAAATACTAATATAACAGATTTACGTACAATACTGGAAATCTTTCCCAAAGTTATTCAGTCTGCAGTAGAAGAGATTCTTTTATTCTTTCCAACAATTGATTCATTTTGGTTTGCAGAAAGTAACGGAATAATAAAATTTTTAGGAGAAGCAATTAATAGATTTATAAAAGTTAAAGTACTAATCCGTATAGACAATGAGAATTCAAACATTAAGAAAGAAATTGAACGAAAGATTAATGAGACTAACAAAATATTAGGAACATATATTAATTATACTACAAAAAAGATAGATACCAAAACTATAATACTTGTAACTGATCAAGCAATTGCATTTTCAATATCTATTAAGTATATTGAAAAAGGGACGTTTAAAGATTCAATAGAAATGGCCTCATTTTCTAACAACGAATTAACTCTTTCTGCCTTACTCTCATTTTTCGATAGTTTATGGATAAGATCTGATATTGAAAAACAAAATATCATAAAACAAACATATTTTAAAATATTTAAAGAACCTCAACTGAAAAATGAAAATTATAAACGCAAATGGTTTTTTGAACATACAAAAAAATAATGGTTTACACTATAATTGATGAAACTTCTAATGTCTACTATAGTCTATCACACGACGACCATTATGTAGTAGAGTTCATATTTATGTAGAAAGCATATAATAGAATCCTATCATACATAGGAGAATCTATTATCTGTAAATAATTAATTTTTTGAATATATTGATGAATTTACACTGTAGCACATTATCCTATTGATAGATTATAAGAAAATCTTTGGATAGATTACATCTATAGGATTATGTTTCTCATCTTATCTTATCTTTTGTAACTAAAATATATAATGAAAGTTTTTCTTATTTTTCTTCTTCACATATTTTAAAAAATACACAGTAAAGAAAAATTTTAATCCTAAGTTATTATTCACACAAATATAAATTTTAGATTGTTGTTAATCTTAAATGGATATGAGTATCTCATGGTTATGTAGTCTCATCACACTAATGGTTGTTTGATAAAAAATAAGGTTAGGAGTTCTCTTTTATTTTCTTAATTAGATTTAATCCGTGTGATTTTACCTCATCATCAATTGTAGTACTAATCAAATCGTTTATTGCATCTATACCATTATTTTTGTAAGCAGATAGTGTATCAAGCATTTGCTTTCGAAGTTCTGATTCAGTAGTTCTACGAAATTGGATTTTGAGGTCCTCGACCTGTTTTTCTTCTGACATATTAGTTAGTCTCTTATTTTTGAAATAAGTCTTATATCTTTAATGTTATTTCAAATCCTAATACACTATTGTTAGTCTTTCTTTTCAAATCATTTTTTTTTCATGAGCTATTTTTTTTATTTCATTTGTAATTTCAACCAATTCAGCTGGGACTTCTTGAGAATTATTGGTCCACACAGCTGTGTGTATATCTGCATCTATTGTAACTGTAAGGGAAAATGATATCGCGGTATTATCTTCATTTTCTTTTTCTGTTACATAAGTAGCTTTTGTATTAAAAAAATTGTTTTTTGTAATTGTATCCATTAAATCAGTTTTTTCTGAATCTTCTATAGGTTTTTGTGTTAAATCAGTACCACTCATATCTGTAGATAGTTTAAGGTTATTAGATTCAGAATCAAAAGAAATAACTAAATAATTGTTTGCTAATCCTCCTGATTCTACGTATTTAAAGCTAAAAGACGAAGGAGTATTTGTTGAATTTTCTTTATTATTATTATTATTATTATTATTATTAGACATAGATTATTAACAACATAACATTAACATATTATTTAATAATTCTAAATAGATTTAGAGAAAATGGTTATTCAGGTTAACATATTTTCAATTTATTTAGTCATCAGGTTAAATATTGATCTTTTATTTTGCTTTAACACATTTCCTATCTGTCTTTAACTTCTGGTTATTTTATCACACTTATATTGTACCATATAATCTGCATATTATTTCCATTCTGAAAATAACTGCAAACATCATTTTAAAGTCTATATTGGCTGCATTTTCTATAATTTGTGATAAGAGTTCTATAGACATGTAACTGAATTATTTGTAGTAGTTATATTTCTATAGTAATAGTAATGTCAAAATACAAAAATTTGTATGTATGTTAACCACATATATATAAAATATATTTATAATTATTAAAAGAGATTGAAGAATATACAGAGGAAGGATATAAAACCAGGCGCTGTCGTTAAAATAATAGAAAAAGCAAATCAAAAGACTGGAGAATTGACCGAGGGAATAGTAAAGAAAGTCTTAACCTCTTCAGCAACTCATCCATACGGAATTAAGGTTATTCTAGAGAGCGGCATAGTAGGAAGAGTTAAAGAGATTGTAAATTTATAGGATTAAAGAAAATTCTCAAAAGGCTTCTAAGAGATTGTAATCTTGTTTGTTATTTGTAATTGTTATACTTTTAAAACTTTATTCAACTTCCATTAATTTATTTATTGATTATGCTTTATTTTTGTAAATCTAATTAAAGCTAAAAAATCTGCATATATTTTTAATTTGTCAAAAGAGGAATGGTAGAAGGAGTCTCCACCATAACATTATATTTTACAAATATAATTTATTTCTATTGTTTCAGGATTCTAATTTAGAAAATTTAATTCTTGTAAATCAAAATATTATAAAATGTAGTAAATGTGTAAGATTATCAGAATACATCAAAAATGTAGGAACTAAAAAAGTTAAAAGATTCAAAAATTTAAATTATTGGTCCAAACCTGTGTGTGGATTTGGAGATCTAAATGCTAATTTGATCATAATTGGTTTAGCTCCTGCTGCACATGGAGGAAATAGAACAGGAAGAATGTTTACTGGCGATAGTTCGGGAGATTGGCTTATGAAGGCCTTATATAACTATGATTTTTGTAATCATCCTTTTAGTAATGATTCAAATGATGGATTACTATTAAATAATGTTTATATAACCTCCGCAGTAAAATGTGCTCCACCAAAAAACAAGCCGTTATTAGTAGAAATTAGTAATTGTAATGAATATCTAACTATGGAATTAAAACTATTAGATAAAACTAGTAAAATATTTTTAACTTTAGGAAAATTAGCTTTTGATGAATTTTGTAAGATTCATAAAATAAAAGGTATTAAATTTAAACACGGATTAATTTATCAAATTGGTAATAGTAATAAAATATTAATCGCTTCATATCATCCTAGTAGACAAAATACCAATACAGGAAAATTAACATGGTCAATGTGGATCAATATTTTTAGACAAATAAGCGACATTTTAGGTTCATGTAAAAAAAAGAAATTTTGATATATGTTAAAATATTCTTTGCCAAGAATATTCATAATATGATACAAATAAACAAAACAAAGTCATTTTTTCTTTACATTAATTGAAATTTATAGTCTTATTCATTAATATTATTACTCTAAAAAGTTTTAATAATTAATTAGTTTCTAATTTAATGGTTTAAATTAATCCAGCTTTTACTTCATATTGCATTTAACAACAATAATAACTATTTTCTCAACTTTGAGATAAATATGTATAATATAGCAATTATTTCGAATCTTCCCATTATCATATTAAAAGATAAAAGTAATTTAGATATTGAATTCAAATCCATAGTAGTTATTCCTACAGTTAAACCATTATTGGAAATAGTAGTAGCAGCTTCAAATACAGCATCAATAAAAATAATTTTATTTTCACCCAAATAATAGATACATAATGCAGTTATCATTGTAAACGAGATATAAAGAAGAACAACAAACAAGGCCTCTTTAAATGCTTTGTCAGAAAGAATATTAAATTTGTATTTATCTAGAGGAACATTACTACTACTTCTTAATTGTTTATTACTACTTTTTAATATTTTTTCTTGATAATATGATTTGAATGTTTGTTCGATTTTTTTACGAAATTGAATTGCAGTTGCGGAAATTACTGGATGTTGCTGCTGACGATTATACAGATGTTTATTGTTATGTGAGGATGTAAATTTTTTACTGTTAACCAATTTTTCGAAAATTAGTAATAGTCTGGCTATTTTTAATCCTCCAGCGGTAGAAAATGCGG
>Ga0126311_10000622_pt1 | contig 16495 bp, 11 predicted proteins | sample Plot61_FD_92539 | JGI IMG/M metagenome (GOLD analysis project Ga0126311, IMG submission 92539) | Serpentine soil microbial communities from UC McLaughlin Reserve, CA, USA - Plot61 | ecosystem: Environmental > Terrestrial > Soil > Grasslands | place: USA: UC McLaughlin Reserve, Lake County... | reverse complement strand
GTGCTGAACGGACATGCGGTATAGCCACTGTACGCCGAGGACGGACGGCACGGCGAAAGACCCGAAGAACAGGGTGAGGAAGGCCACGCACGAGGCGGCGAACAGCGACAGGATGACGGCGAAGATGACGAAGAGCGTGAGTCTCCACGCCACGACGTTTAAGACGCTTTGCTGCGACTCGACGAGAAGAGGCGTCAGGAGGGCCGCGAGCTTTGCGTAGTGCAATTTCAAGCTCCTTCGTGATGAGGACGGTTGACGCGGCCTGCCCGCGCGCGCGAGCAGGCAAGCCGTAAGGCGTCGGCGGCGTGCCGGCCGAGAACCGTCGAGCGGCGAGGACGTTTCGCACGACCGTGCGGGACAATCGTAGCGCCGACGCGCGCGGACTACAAGATTTTTACGCGCGGGCGGGGCCGCCCTCCGTCGGCGTCGGTCAACAACTGTAGCACTTCACGTCCGGCCAGATTTCTTTGAGCGGGCGCTTGGGCTTGCGGCAGAGGAAGACGGGGTTGTTGTTCTCGTGCGGCAGGACGTACGGGTGCGTGAAGGTCGCGACCTGCTCCACTTGGTCGAAGGACTTGCTAACGTCCGAGAGCTTCTCGCCAATCGTGATGACGCACTCGCCCGTGTAGTCGCGCGGCCCCCAGAGGAAGTAGTTCTGGTGCTTGCCGATTGACTTGGGCAGGCCGTAGCGCGGGCCGAAGAAGTCTATCGCGCCCGCCTCGCCGTAGTTGCGCGCGAAGACGGCGCAGCGCTCTCGCTCTTCGGGCGGGAGGCTGTTGTAGACTCCCGCGACCTCCCGCGTCATCTCCTCCCAGCCGAACATGTCCGCGTATAGCTGCGGCAGCCCCGCGAGCTTCAGCTTCTCGGTGCGCGGCGGCTCTATGCCGAGCGCGCTCTGGTAGCGTATGAAGGTCTCTACGGGCAGCACGGGCAGTGCGAGCGGCGCGAACAGCGCGCCGCCCGCGAGCAGCACGACGACGAGCGCGGGCCGCGCCCACGCGCGCAGCAAGGGCCGCGCCCCAAGCCACGTCTCCACCTGGACGCCGCCCGACGCGAGCAGTATCGGGTAGAAGGGCGTCATGTAGTAGACCTTCGCGCGGAAGACGACCATCAGCGCGAAGAGCGCGACGAAGGCCCAACCGAGCGCGCGGAACGGCCGCGCCTCTCTTCGGAAGAGGTAGAAGTAGAGCCCGGCGGCCCACACCGGGAACGTGAGCGGGTGCATCAGAAGCACCTGCCCCTTGACGAACTCCGCGAGCGAGAAGGCGACGTTCTGGTTCTTGTCCGCGTTGCGCAAGACCTCTACGGTCGGCCAGCCGTGCTGTACCTGCCAGATGACGTTCGGCGCGAAGACGAGGAGCGCCACCGCGCCGCCCGCCCACAGCCACGGATTTAGAAATTGTCTGCGCGACTGCGCGACGGCGAGGCCGGCGACGACCGCGAAGCCGAACGCGAGCGTCGAGTGCTTGTTCATCAGCCCGAGACCTGCGACGAGGCCGAACGGAATCCACAGCCGCGACTCTCCGTACTTCAGAATGCGCACGAGCAGGTACGCGCACGCGACCCAGACGAGAGGCTCGAACGCGTTCATCGTCAGGATGGTGTTTATGCTTAGGAAGTAGGGCGCGACGATGACTGAGACGCACGCGACCAGAACCGCGAAGCGTCGCCCGCCCGCCTCGCGCGCGATGAGTCCGGTTAGAAAGACCGTCGCCGCGCCCGCGAGCGCGGGCAGAAGTCTCAGCGCGAACAGCGAGTCGCCGAACACCGCGCGCTCGAACCACGCGACGACCGCGATGAGCGGCGCCTGGTCAACGTAGCCCCAGTCGAGATGCTCGCCGCACGCGAGGTAGTAAAGCTCGTCGCGGAAGTAGCCGTACCCGCCGTTCGTCAGGAAGTGAATAAGGAGCTTTAGCGCCGAGAGGTAGAGCGCCACGGCGACCTCGCCGCGCGGGTTGAACTTCTCCTGCACACTCATCCGCGTCGCCCCTTTCGTCTATGCGGCTCCGACGAGTCAATGCCCGGCCTGCTGCCAGGCCCTCATCCTCTCCGACGGATACAGCAGCAGGATTATGTTCAAGACGAGGCCGTCTCTTATCCAGAAGAGCAGAAGGATTTCGGTCGCCGCGAAGAGTAGGGCCGAGCGCAGCCGGCCGAGCCGCCGCGCGACGAGGAAGCCGACCGCGCACGCCGCCATGTCGCCGAGCGAGTTGACGACGGTGTCGCCCGTGTAGCCGAGCGCGGCCGTCGCCTCGCGGTAGCGTCGTATGACGATGTCCGTGTTCTCTATCACCTCCCACAGCGCCTCGGCCGCGACCGCGAGCACGAAACGCCGACGCCAACCGACGCGCGGCAGGAGCAGCGCGAGCAGTCCGCAGAACGCGAGGCCGTGCAGGACGTGCGTGAAGGTGTAAGGGTCGAAGAGCTGCTGCGAGGTCTCCGCGCTCCACGCGTCGCCGACCCACGCTCGCACGCGCCCGCAGTCGCACAGCCACGTGCGGCCCTGCGCGCGCAGCACGAACGCGGCCGCGGTTGCCACGGCGACGGACGCGAGCGGCCAAGCCTTCCGCGTAAGGGCTCCGCGCGTGCCTTCGTGCCGTGCGTCGCTAGAGTCCACTCGCCACTTTTTAAAGGAGCACAATCGAGTCGTCGGCCTGCGAGCGGCGCGGCGTGCCCTGCGCCGCGGCGGCGGCGGGCCGACCTTCGAGCGGGCACGAGGCGCAGTAGGAGCCGTGTCGCTCTTGACGGTCTTCGCAGGCGTTGCAGTCGAGCGCCTCGCCCGCCGCGCGCAGCGCCTCGACGAGCGGGGTGAGCAGTCGGCCGCGCGCGGTCAGAACGTACTCGACGTGCGGCGGGCTGCCGCCGAGGTCTCGGCGCTCTATGAGGGCGTCGCGTTCCATGTCGCGGAGGCGATCCATGAGCGTGCGGCTGCTTATGGGGTGCAGGCCCGCGAGCAGCTCGGTCGTGCGGCGCGGCGCGAGCGCGAGGTCGCGCACGATGAGCAGAGTCCACTTGTCGCCCAAGACCTGCAATGCCCCCCAAACGGGGCACCCGTCGCCCTCACGTCTACGCATCAAACCCCCCTCCTCGTAACTCGTCTTTTAGGCCCGCGCGCCCCTGTGAAGTCCTTTCGGGGGCCGCACGCGCAAAGCAGAAACTGCTCGCTGTAGGGCACGAAGCTTAACACAAAGCCGCGCCCTTGCGGCGCAAAGAATCATCTTTGTTGCGGCCGCGTTGCGCCTGCGTTGCGTCTCGGTTGTGACGACGGACGTGGGCCGCGTCGTATGAGAGTGATACTTGATGCGGGCTTACGTGTTCGAAAATTTATACGACGCCCGCGCACTTGTGTGCGACCGCGTACGACGCAAGATTGAGTCGGGTTAGAAGCTATCGTTTTTGCGCGCGCGTGCGTACAGACGCTCGTCGTGGCCCGGCCTTTGCGAAAGGCTCTTCTCCAAATCGGAGCCGTACGGTTCGGAAGCACACTAAAAGTTGCACGCCACTTCAAGGAGAGAAAAAGTAATGTTGAGGGGTAGCGTTAAGCCACTCACTTGCGCTTTAGCTGCGTTCATTCTCCTCGGGACGCTATCCGCGCAGACCGTCTTCGCAGACGACAACGAGTTCGAGTTCACGGGCACCATCTCAAGCCTGCCCGCCACGTCCGGCTTCATAGGCGACTGGGTCGTCGCCGGACGCACCGTCCACGTCACATCCGCCACGCGCATAGAGGACGGCACGCCCGCCGTCGGAAAGCGCGTGGACGTTGAAGGCACGCTCTTAAACGACGGCTCGGTCAACGCAACCGAGATAGAAGTCAAGTCCGACACGGAAGACGGCATCAACGACTTCCTCTTCCGCGGACGCCTTGAGACGCTCCCCGGCACCGCGGACTTCACAGGCGACTGGGTCGTCTCGGGCCGCACCATTCACGTCGATTCGGACACGTTCATACAGCAGGTCGAGGCGCCGCTCGCCGTCGGCGTGCCCATCAAAGTCATCGGCACGCTACTGCCCGACGGCACGATAGACGCGCGCAAGGTGCAGACCGAGAAGAAGGAGCACCCCTGGTTCTTCGAGTTCACGGGCGCGGTCGGGTCGCTGCCTAACACTTCCGACCTGACGGGCGATTGGGTCGTCGGGGGCCGCACCGTCCACGTCACCTCGCTCACCGACATAGACCGCGAGGGCGGGCAGATAACGGTCGGCACGATTGTAGAGGTCAAGGGCACGGTGCGCGCCGACGGCTCCGTGGACGCTATCAAGATCGAGCGCGAGGGCGCGGAGAACACCTTCGAGTTCCACGGCGTCGTCAACGGCCTCCCGAACACGACAGACTTCGTCGGCGACTGGAATGTCGGCGGCCGCACGGTTCACGTGACGCCCTCGACGCGCATCGAACAGGACGAGGCCCTGCTCGCGGTCGGCGCGCTCGTGGAGGTGAAGGGAACTCTGCGCCCCGACGGCTCCGTGGACGCGACCGAGATAGAGGTCGAGCGAAGCGCGACCGAGGAGCGGCCCGTGCCGACGTTCGAGCTTCACGGCGTCGTCGAGCAGTTGCCGAACACGCCCGACCTCGTCGGCGACTGGGTCGTGAGCGGCAGGACTGTCCACGTCACCAGTGCGACCCTCCTGAACCCGCGCGCGGGCGCGGTCGCCGTCGGCACGTTCGTCGAGGTGCGCGGCACGCTCCGCACGGACAACACGATTGACGCCACGACAATCGAGGTCGAGCACGCGCAGGGCAACGGACAGCTCACGCCCTTCTTCGCGCTCTACGGCCTTGTGGAGATGCTCCCGGCCGCGTCGAACTTCGTGGGCGACTGGGTCGTATCGGGCCGAACGATTCACGTAAGCTCCGAGACGCAGGTGCTCGGCCGGCACCGCCCGCTCGTCGCCGGCGCGTTCGTCAAAGTCGTCGGCACCCTGCGCGCCGACGGCTCCATCGACGCGCGCAAGATTCAGGTCAAGCGCGGCGACAGCACGAGCCGGCGGCTCAACTTCTTCGAGATGTTCGGCACCGTCGAGGCCGCGCCCGCTTCGGGCTTCGTCGGAGACTGGCGCGTGAGCGGACTCGTCGTCCACACGACCTCTTCGACTCACTTCGCGCCCGCCGACAGCGTGCCCGCGGTCGGCTCGCGCGTGAAGGTCACGGGGCGGCTTCGCGCGGACGGCACGCTCGACGCCGACTCGATAGTCGTGCAGGGCGACGACGAAGACTCGGACGACTTCGTCCTGACGCACTACGAAGACTTCCTCAACCGCGACCCGGACTCCTCGGGCTTCGCGTTCTGGAAGAACGAGATAGAGAAGTGCGGACAGGACGCGCAGTGCCGCGAGGTCAGGCGCATCAACGTGTCGGCCGCGTTCTTCCACTCGATAGAGTTCCAGAGGACGGGCTACCTCATCTACAAGATGTACGTCGCGAGCTTCGGGCGCATGCCGCGCCTCGCCGAGTTCCTCGCGGACGTGAGGACAATCGGCGAGGGCGTCGTCGTCGGCCAGCCCAACTGGCAGGAGACGCTCGAAGCCAACACGCGCGAGTTCTTCGAAGACTGGGTGAGCCACCCGTCGTTCGTCGCGGCCTTCGGCGGCCTGACCAACGCGCAGTACGTGGACGCCCTGCTCGCGAACGCGCACCTGACGCTGACGACCGCCGAGCGCGACGCGCTGATTAGCGGGCTCGACTCCGGCGCGCTCTCGCGCGCGGACGTTTTGCGGCAGATAGTCGAGAACCCGCGCTTCCACGCGCGCGAGTTCAACCGCGCGTTCGTGCTGATGCAGTACTTCGGCTACCTCAGGCGCGACCCCGACCCCGCGCCCGACGGCAACCTGAACGGACTCAACTTCTGGCTCGACAAGCTGAACCAGTTCGGCGGCAACTTCGTCAACGCGGAGATGGTCAAAGCCTTCCTCCAGTCGGCGGAGTACCGCAGGCGCTTCGGCAAATAAGCCTCGACCCGCGGACCGGGACGCGAAGGCCCGCCGCCCCCCTCGGGACGGCGGGCCTTCCTTAAAGGCCGAATGTGGGTCGAGTCGGGCCGGCTCGGCGCTTCAACTCGGCGCGAAACTATTTTAAGATTGAGTGCGTTTTTAGATGTGACGCGTTCCCCGGACGCCCGCCCCAACCCCGTAACCCACTCTCCTCATCAAACTGAAGCCGCGCGCGGGCGGTGCCGCGCGCGCCAACGTCTATGAAACCTGAAATGCGCAGGGAGGCGGAAGAGACTGATGCGGACTCGCGGACGCCCGTGATACTCGTCGCGGACGACGAGCCCGTGAACCTCGCCCTCATCAAGCGAAGGCTCGAATGGGAGGAGTACCGCGTCGAGACGGCCGAGGACGGCGGGCAGGCCGTGGAGGCCGCGAAGCGCCTGCTCCCAGACCTCGTCATACTCGACGTGATGATGCCCGTGCTCGACGGGCTTCAAGCCTGCCGACTCCTCAAGGAAGACCCATCGACGCGCGACATCCCCGTAATCTTCCTCTCCGCGCTCGACGACACGGACACCAAGGTCAGCGGCCTCTCTCTGGGCGCGAACGACTACATCTCGAAGCCGTTCCGCGTCGAGGAGCTGCTCGCGCGCGTCGCCGTCGCCATCCGCCTCAAGCGCGAGCGCGACCTGCTTCAGGAGAGCGCCGAAGAGCTACGCCGCCGCGCGGAGGCCGCGAGCGAGATGTCCATGACGGACGCGCTGACCGGGCTCCTCAACCGCTACGGCTTGCGGCGCGCCTTGCAGCGAGAGTTGTCCGAGGCGCGTCGCTACACGCGCCCGCTCTCGTGCCTCCTCCTCGACATAGACTTCTTCAAGGTTATCAACGACACGCACGGCCACGCGGCGGGCGACGCGGCGCTGATGCAGGCGGCGCGCGTGCTTACCGAGTCCGTCCGCGGCTCGGACGTGGTGTGCCGCTACGGCGGCGAAGAGTTCCTCGTGCTCGCGCCCGAGACGGACGCGCGCGGCGCGAACTCGCTCGCCGAAAAGATTCGCCTCGCCGTCTCCTCAAGACTCTTCGGCGACGGCGCGCGCGCCTTCGCGCTCACGCTCTCGGCGGGCGTCGCAGAACTCCGCCCCGGCGAGTCCGGCAACGACATGATCGCCCGCGCAGACCTCGCCCTCTACCAGGCCAAGCAGCGCGGCCGCGACCGCGTCGAAGCCGCGGAGTAAAGCGTAACCACCGTCCGCGGTTCTGTCTCCTCTTCCACTTTTAACCCTTTCGTCTTAAAGTCTCCCGTATGGCCTACGGGTGGGAGGGGGAGAAGGTCAGGCTGGTGCCGCTCGACAGGGAGCGGCACGCGGCCAACGCGCAGGCGTGGGCGAACGACCCCGATTTGACCGAGACGATACTCGGCGGCGATTTCCCCTTTTCGCGCGCGGCCGAGGACGAGTGGTTCGACAAGATGTGCGCGACGCCGGGCCAGCACCCTTCGGACGTAGTCTTCGCCGTCGAGACGCTAACGGGCGAGCACCTCGGCCTCTGCGGGATACACGAGATAAACTACAGGCACGGCTCGGCGGTGACGGGCACAATCATCGGCCCGCACGAGGCGCGCGGCAAAGGCTACGGCGCGGACGCCGCCCGCGTACGCACGCGCTACTGCTTCGAGGTCTTGGGCCTGCGCATGCTCATCTCGCACGTCTTCGCGGAGAACGAAGCATCCCTGCGCATGCTCGCGCGCGCGGGCTACAAAGAGGTCGCGCGGCTCCCCCGCCGCTACTGGAAGCGTGGCGCGTACCGCGACGTGGTGATACTCGTCTCGGAGCGCGAGCCCTGAATGAACAGACCACAGAGGACTTGAAAACATGAAAGACAACAAACGTTCCCCCCGCGCGGCCTTGAGGCTCCTGCTTGCCGCGCTGATTTCGTTAACCGCGCTCGCGGGCGCGGCGCGCGCGCAGCAGGTGGCGTCGAAGAACAAGGCCAAGACCGCGGGCCCCGCGCGCGCGGTCAGGCAGTACACCATCGAGCAGTTCATGGACACGACGCGCCTCGGCGGCTCGTCCTTCTCTTCGGACGAGAGCCAGGTTCTCTTCCACAGCAACAAGACGGGCATCTTTAATGTCTACACGGTGCCCGTCTCGGGCGGCGCGGCGAAGCAGTTGACCACCTCGACGAAGGAGAGCACCTACTCCGTCTCCTACCTCCCGACCGACTCGCGCTTCATATACACGTACGACCGCGGCGGCAACGAGAACAGCCACCTCTACGTCCGCGAGGCGGACGGCTCCGAGCGCGACCTGACGCCCGGCGAGAAGACCAAGGCCAACTTCCTCGGCTGGGCCTTCGACCGCAAGAGCTTCTTCTACGCGACGAACGAGCGCGACCCGTGCTTCTTCGACATCTACGAGATGGCGCTCGCCGACTTCAAGCCGCGCCTCGTCTACAAGGACGAGTCGGGCTTCCAACTCGGCGACATCTCGAACGACAAGCGCTACATCGCCTTCCAGAAGAGCGGCGCGTCGCCCGCCGACTCCGACGTTTACGTCTACGACACCGACACCAAAGAGCTTAAGAACATCACCGCGCACACGGGCGACGTGGCGAACAACCCCGAGAGCTTCGACCCGCAGTCGAAGTCGCTCTACTTCCTCTCGGATTCGGGCGCGGAGTTCAAGTACGTCGCGCGCTACGACCTCGCGTCGGGCAAGACCGCGGTGGTGGAGAAGGCCCCCTGGGACGTGATGTACACCTACTTCTCGCGGGGCGGCAAGTACCGCGTCACGGCCGTAAATCAGGACGCGCGCACGGTCATACGCGTGGACGACGTGAAGACGGGCAAGCCCGTCCAACTCCCGAAGCTCCCGAACGCCGACATCACGGGGGTCAACATCTCGCCCAGCGAGAAGGTGATGGCCTTCTACCTGAACGGCGACCGCTCGCCCTCGAACCTCTACGTCTACGACTTCGCGACGAAGAAGGCGACGAAGCTCACGGACTCGCTCAACCCGGAGATAAGCCCCGCAGACCTCGTGGACTCCGAGGTCGTGCGCTTCAAGTCCTTCGACGGCGTACAGATTCCTTCCATCCTCCTCAAGCCGCACGGCGCGGACGCCGCGCACAAGGCCCCGGCCGTCCTGCTCATACACGGCGGCCCCGGCGGGCAGACGCGCACGGGCTACAGCGCGCTCGCGCAGTACCTCGTCAACCACGGCTACGTCGTCCTCGGGGTCAACAACCGCGGGTCGAGCGGCTACGGCAAGACCTTCTTCACCTCCGACGACGGCAAGCACGGCCGCGAGCCTTTGTGGGACTGCGTCGAGGCGAAGAAGTATTTGCAGACTCTTCCTTACGTGGACGGGCAGAAGATAGGAATCATGGGCGGCAGTTACGGCGGCTACATGGTTCTCGCCGCGCTCGCCTTCAAGCCCGAGGAGTTCGCCGTCGGCGTTGACCTCTTCGGCGTCTCGAACTGGGTTCGCACGCTACAGTCGATCCCGCCCTACTGGGAGTCTATACGCAAGGGGCTCTACAGGGAGGTGGGCGACCCCTCGACGCAGCTCGACTTCCTGCGCGAGACCTCGCCGCTCTTCCACGCCGACAAGATCGTCCGCCCGCTCATCGTGCTTCAGGGCGCGAACGACCCGCGCGTCATCAAGCCCGAGTCCGACGAGATAGTCGAGAACATACGCAAGCGCAACGGCGTGGTCGAGTACATAGTCTTCGACAACGAGGGCCACGGCTTCACCAAGAAGGCCAACGAAATCCGCGCCTACAAAGCCATCCTCGACTTCCTCGACAAGCACCTCAAGGGGGGCACGACGGCAGGGCTTTAGTGGCAGCAGCCCGACCGCGAGGGAGGGCGTCATGCGGAAGAAGGAGGGTGAGAGTAATGCTGACTCTCACCCTCCTTCTTCTTTTGCGTTATAGCGGCGTGCAGATGAATGCGACTCTTAAAGCCGGGAGCGCGGGCATCCCTGCCCGCCTTGAGCGCGAGAGCGCGAATAAGAAGAAGCGCCGACACTCAACACTTGAGTGTCGGCGCTTCTCAGTCTTCGCGCTCTCGCGCTCAAGGCGGGCAGGGATGCCCGCGCTCCCAGCGAGGAGTCGCGCCCGAGTGAACGCCGCTGTAGAACTACGCCCTCCCTGACGGTCGGGCTACTGCCGTTGAGTTCTTCGTTCGGCGATCATCGGCACCGGGCCTTTCGGGCGGAGCGTGATGCGCGGGTAGGCTTGGACGTTCGCGCCGGGCGCGGGGCGAAGACGCCAGCGGCTCGCGAGCGTGGCGAGCATGAGCACGGCCTCCATCCACGCGAAGCCCTCGCCGATGCAGCGCCGCTGCCCGCCGCCGAAGGGGAAGTAAGAGAACTGCGGCCGCGCCGACTTCGCCTCCGTCGTCCAGCGCTCGGGGTCGAAGCGCTCGGGATCTGGGAAGTAGCGCGGGTCTCTGTGCATGACGTACTGGCAGACGAGCACGAGCGAGCCGCGCGGTACGTGGTAGCCGCCGACCGCGTGGTCTTCGACAGCGAGACGGCCGATGGCCCACGCGGGCGGGTAGAGCCGCATCGTCTCGGCGACGACCATCTCCGTGTAGCGGAGCGACGCGAAGTCTTCGGCCGCCGGGAGCCTCCCGCCCGCGAGCACCGCGTCCACCTCTTCGTGCAGCCGCGCCTCGGCCGACGGGTTCTGCGAGAGCATGTGCCAGGCCCAGGTCAAAGCGTTGGCCGTCGTCTCGTGGCCCGCGAGGAAGAGCGTCATCATCTCGTCGCGCAACTGCTCGTTGGTCATGCCCGTGCGGTCGCCCTCTTCGTCCACGGCGAGCAGGAGCATCGAGAGCAAATCGCCGCGGTCGCCGCCCGACTTCCTGCGCTCTTCGATTATCCGGTAGACGACCGAGTCGAGACGCGCGCGCGCCCGCAGAAAGCGGCGCTGCGGCGGGAGCGGGAGCTTTTCGAGAAGCTCCGCGAAGGGGAGCATCAGGTAGTCGAAAAGCTCCATCACTTCCGTGAGCGCCTCGCCGACCTCGTCGGCGTCGGACTCAACGTCGGCGTCGAAGAGGGTCTTGCCGACGACGGCGAGCGTCAGCCGCATCATCTCGGCCGACACGTCCAACGTCTCGCCGTCGCGCCAACGCGCGCCCGCGCGCTCGGCGTACTCGGCCATCACGGGGCCGTACGAGTTTATGCGCTGGCGGTGGAAGGCGGGCTGCGCGAGACGGCGCTGGCGGCGGTGGAACTCCTCCTCGCTCGTCAGCAGACCTTCGCCGAGCAGCCGCTTCGCGCGCTTCAGGGCGCGGCCCTTGTGGAAGCGCTCGTGGTGCGTGACGAGCACGTCGCGCACGTAGTCGGGGTGATTCAAAAGGAAGGCGACCTGCGGCCCCACGCGGAAGCGAACCACGTCGCCGTACTCGCGCGCGAGCCGCGTGAGGAAGTTCAGCGGGTCGCGCCTGAATTGGAAGACGGCCCCGCCGGGCCAGAACGTCCTCGGGCCGGGCGCGCGGGACCCGCCCTCCGTCTTCGCTGTCTCCTTTGCGGCTACCATTCCGGGAACTCCTTCGCGCGCCGGGGGCGGCGTTTAAGTCTTCGTTTCCGACTCTGTTATTATAGTCCGCGCGCGGGAGAAGCCTCCACGCCCGCGCGCCTGAGGAGCCGAAAAGGATTTGTCCCTAGAGTTCGCAATCGAGTACCCGTGCGCGCTTCGCTCTCGCTACGACGAGGAGCACCTGCGCGCGTGGGGCCGCCTCGGCAGCCTGCACACGCGGCTGACGACGGGCGAACACATCGCGCCTTCCGAGGAGAAGGTTCGCTTCGTCGAGCGCGCCGCCGAAGAGATAGAGCGCATGCAGGCCGAGACCGTCGTCTGCGCGAAGTGCCCCGCGAGCCTGCCCTGGGGCGCGGCCGGGGAGGGCGAGCCAGTCGGGTGTCTCGGCCGCGTCACGTACCCCGTAGAGGCTCAGTTCGAGAAGTTCCTCGCAGACCGCGTGCAGCTAACGCTCGACACGGTTGACGAGCAGGACTGGCCGCGCCTTTTGAAAGTGCTGCTCGACACCGACTCGCCCTTCGACGGCGAGGGCACGAAGTCTCTGCGCGCGGTGACGACCGCGAACGGCCTGCGCTTCTTCGAGCTACGTCTCCCCATCAAACTCGCGCGTCAGGGCGCGCACCTGACGACCGACCACCTCTTCGACGCGCTCGCCGGGTTCACATCCGAAGACGCCGCGCGCACGACCTACACGCGCGAACTCCCGCTCTCGGCCACGGCCGACTACCACGACTTCCTCGACTTGGTGCTCCGGCAGGAACTCTCCGAAGACGAGCGCGAGCGCGTGCGACGACGCAGCCGAAACTACCAGCAATTTTTACGACTGCTCGCCGCACTCGAAGTCGCCGAATCTTTGCGCACGAGAGTCCTGATGGACTGAGGCGCGGAGGTCGGGACGGCGAATGATGACGGGAAGCCTTCGCTTCATCGCAGCTCGATGAAGCGAAGGCTTCCCGTTTTACAGCGCATCGTCCAGCGCGCCGCGTTTGTCGCCGCCCTTCTCCTCGTCCATCTGGCGGAGGGTGTCGAGGATGAGGTTTGTGTTGCTGAGCGCCTGAATCCTGACGGGGAACTCGCTGGGGGCCTTGTCGAAGTCGAAGGAGCCGCCCGTGACTTCTACGAGGAGGCGGAAGGCGAGCGTGCCCTTCGCGTCGTCGCACTCCGCGTCCACGATGCGGCCGTCGTTGAAGAAGACGCTACCCTTGCGTTCGGCACTCTCGATGGCGAGCGCGCCCGTGAGCTTCGAGTTCTCTATCACCTGAACGGCGTCGAAGATCGTGACGGTCGAGAGGTCGCCCGCGAACGTTATAGGCTTGCGGCGCTCGGCGGGCTGCGGCGGCGGGGCGGGCGCGTGCGCGTGCTGCTGTAGGTCCGGGCGTCGCGCGCGGCGTATGGCTTCGAGGCCGGGCGCGATGTTGAAGCGCGGGTTGATGTGCTTGGCTTCGATGAGGCGCTCGTGCGCCGACTCGAAGTTCTCGCGGGTGATGTAGAGCTGCACGAGCGTGAGGCACTGGCGCGCGGCCTCCTCCTCCATCCCGTGCGTGACGGCGACCTCGCGCAGCTTCTCGCGCAGGACGATGGAGCGCGGGTGGTGCGCTATGGCGTCTTGCAGGCGCTCGACGGCGCGCTGCGGCGCGTTGTACTTGACGAAGAGGTCTGCGTCGAGCACCGCGGCCTCGACCGACTCGTCAAGGCTCTTTGGCTTTTCGCGTTCGTTCATCACTCTGAGGCTGCGCGCGCCGACCCGTGTTCGGCGACGCCCGAACGAGTTTAGCACAGACGTGCGCGCGCGACTCCCGCGACCATCCGGCGCGCGCCCGACACGAAATCGTATGAAGCGCGCACGTCGCACAGGCGAAATGCCGCACGCCCTTCTGAGCCGCGACACGCGGCCGCGGCCGTACCTCAACCTGAGTCTTAACCCGCCGCTCGTAAATTAACTTTTTTTGCTCCACGAGACTTCCGAAAAGCCACGGCGTGTACGACCCCGAACGTACGCGAAACCCCGCGCGCAAATGTGTTTCGCGCAGGAAACATGGCACGAATTATGCACATCTAAAGCCCGTTCGCAGCCCCCTTACACCCGACGAAGGTTTGAAAATTTAAGCACGCGCCGCGCGCGTGTAACGTTAACGGCGACGAGAACGGGGAGGGACTTGCCGATGCACGAAGAGCTTTCGTTGGAGGTTCTGACGCCGACGGTTCGGCTGGTGAGCGAGAGCTGGGTCGCACACATAGACCGCGCGTGCGCGGCACTGAAGTCCGTGGGCTCGCGCCGGCAGGAGCACGGCGTGCGCGCGCTCGTCGCGCGCCTCAAGCAGACGCGCCCCTCGACCTACGAACACTGCGTCAGGGTCGCGCGAAGCTCGCGCCTCATCGGCCGGGGGTTCGGCTTCGACGGCGAACGCCTGCATCAGGTCGCGCTCACGGCGATGATGCACGACATAGGCAAGCTGCTCGTGCCCGACTTCATCCTCAACTGCCCGCGCAGGCCCACCTGGGTCGAGCGGTTCGTCTTGAACCGCCACCCGAGCTTCGGCGCGCTGCTGGCTTCTTACTACGGCCTGCCCGCCGAGCTTCGCATACGCACGCAGCACCACCACGAGCGCTGGGACGGGCGCGGCTACCCGAACAAGCTCGGCGGCGAGGACATCCCTTTGATGGCGCGCATCGTCCAAGTTGCGGACTCGTTCGACGCGATGACCGACCAGCGCGGGTACAACACGCCGCGCACGCGCGAGGACGCCCTGGCGGAACTCAGGCGCGAGTCGGGCAAGCAGTTCGACCCCCGCGTCGTCGAGGCATTCTTGGACACTCTCTCGGAAGGTTGATTGTCAGTCATGACGAACTGGATGAGGCGGCGCATCGAGCGCTCACGCGCGCGCTGCGAAAAGACCTCCGCCGGATACAAGCAGAATAAGCCCCAGCCTCAGGAGACGAAGACCCAGGCGAACGACGAGGCCGCGTCGCGAGAATCCTCCCGCTGACTCGGCTGCGGGTCGTGAGTGTGGGCCTCTAAAGCCGGGAGCGCGGGCATCCCTGCCCGCCTTGAGCGCGCAAGCGCGCTGACTGTCTCCCGCTTCCTCTCGGCCTTGAGATAACGAGTTTCTACGTCTTCGCGCTTCGCGCTCAAGGCGGGCAGGGATGCCCGCGCTCCCGGCAGACTCACCCGTTCTGCGCGCAAGCAACCCGCGCGCCCGCGCTAGATTCTTAGTCGCTTAAGGTATAACTTAGTGCCGATCTGACAGCCCGCGCCCCTCGGCCGAGCGACGGAACACCAAGCTTCGGAGTGAGAAAGAGTATGAAAAAGAGACTCGCGCGCGCGTGCGCGCTGACGCTGCTCGCGTCCGCGGCGGCCGCCGTCTGGGCCTACGGCGCGGGCGCCTCCGGCCCGGCGGGCGAAGGGGCGCGCGCCGCAGCCGCAGCAGACACGGCCGCGGCCGACGACGAGCCGCGCAACCCACTGCTCGCGGAATGGACGGGGCCTTACGGCGGCGTGCCGCCCTTCGACCGCGTGCGTGTAGCCGACTTCAAGCCTGCGCTCGAAGCGGCCATGAACGAGAACCTTTCTGAAGTCGAGCGCATCGCCAACGACCCGAGCGCGCCCACGTTCGAGAACACCGTCGTCGCGTTGGAGCGCGCGGGCCACGCGCTCGACCGCGTCACGACCGTCTACGCCATCTGGTCTTCGAACATGAACGGGCCGGAGTTCCAGACCGTCCAGCGCGAGATGGCCCCGCGCCTCGCGGCCTTCAACGACCGTATCACGCAGAACGCCGCGCTCTTCAAGCGCATCGAGTCGGTCTACAACTCGCCCGCCAAGAAGCGTTGGACTCCCGAGCAGCAGCGCCTCGCGTGGCTCTACTACACGAACTTCGTGCGCGGCGGCGCGAAGCTCGACGCGCAGTCGAAGTCGCACCTGTCGGAGATTAACCAGAAGCTCGCGGGCCTTTACACGCGCTTCAGCCAGAACCTTCTCGCCGACGAGAACGAGGTGTTCCTGACGCTCAAGAGCGAGGACGAACTGGCCGGACTGCCCCAGTCGCTCCGCGACGCCGCGGCCGCGGCCGCCGCCTCGAAGAAGCAGGCGGGCGCGTGGGTGATTCTCAACACGCGCTCCTCCATCGACCCGTTCCTGACTTACTCCGACCGCCGCGACCTTCGGGAAAAAGCGTGGCGCATGTTCGTCAACCGCGGCGACAACGGCGACGCGCACGACAACAACGCCATCATCACGGAGATTCTTCAACTCCGCGCCGAGCGCGCGAAGCTCCTCGGCTTCCCGACGCACGCGCACTGGCGTCTTGAGAACTCTATGGCGAAGACGCCCGAGCGCGCGATGGAGTTGATGGAGGCGGTCTGGAAGCCCGCGGTCGCGCGCGTGCGCGAGGAGGTCGCGGACATGCAGGCGCTCGCCGACAAGGAGGGCGCGGGGCTGAAGATAGAGCCGTGGGACTACCGCTACTACATGGAGAAGGTTCGGAAGGCGCGCTACGACCTCGAGCAGAACGAGGTCAAGCAGTACCTTCAGCTCGAAAAGCTGCGCGAGGGAATCTTCTGGGTCGCGGGCGAGCTTCTGAACTTCAAGTTCACGCCCGTCACGAACGTCCCCACGTACCACCCGGACGTGCGCGTCTGGGAGGTGACGGACAGGACAACGGGGAAGCACGTCGGCCTCTGGTACTTCGACCCGTACGCGCGCGAGGGCAAGCGCTCGGGCGCGTGGATGAACGCCTACCGCAGCCAGGAACGGGTAGACGGTGAGATCACCACGATCGTTTCCAACAACGCAAATTTCGTCAAAGGAAAACCGGGCGAGCCGGTGCTGATCTCGTGGGATGATGCGACCACGATGTTCCACGAGTTCGGCCATGCTCTGCACGGCCTGAATTCAAACGTCACGTATCCCTCGGTTGCGGGAACGGCGGTCGCGCGCGACTACGTCGAGTTTCCTTCGCAGCTTCTGGAGCACTGGCTGGCGACGCCGGAAGTGTTACAGCGTTTCGCGCTTCACTAT
>Ga0126311_10000620_pt1 | contig 16515 bp, 15 predicted proteins | sample Plot61_FD_92539 | JGI IMG/M metagenome (GOLD analysis project Ga0126311, IMG submission 92539) | Serpentine soil microbial communities from UC McLaughlin Reserve, CA, USA - Plot61 | ecosystem: Environmental > Terrestrial > Soil > Grasslands | place: USA: UC McLaughlin Reserve, Lake County... | reverse complement strand
TGGAACAGCAGGAGCGCGACGCGGTGGTCACGTCCGATGCCCGTCGACATGATGACCACGTGCAGCGAGTAGAGCGACAGCGTCGTCGACCCGGTCGCCGCCAGCGCGGTCAGCGCCCCACGGCCGACCAGTCCGCCGGCTCCGCGCCAGCGTGGTGTGAGCTCCACGAGGAACAGCGACAGCCCGACCACGGCCAGCGCCGAGCCGATCGTCTGGGCCAGGTCGAACGGCGTCCCGGAGTGCGGGCTCACCACCGCCTGCCACCACCAGGTCGTGGTCGGTGGCGCGCCGTGCAGGCTGCGCAGCTGCAGCTGTGGCAGGCCGAACCCCGAGCCGACCTCCTCGGCCGGCCCCGAGCGCCGCAGCGCGGTCCAGCCGTCGGTCGCCAGCAGCAGCGTGGAGGTGAGCCAGGCCAGCAGCGCCAGCGCGAGGCCGCCCGCGAGCAGCCGCAGGCCGATGCCGCGCGACTGCAGGTTCGTGCGGCCGAGGGCCAGGCCGACCAGGAGGTACGGCGTCCAGGTGAGCACCGGGTAGTAGCCCGTGACGACCAGCCGGTCCAGCAGGCTGAGCGGGTCGGCGAGGTCGGCGAACGACGGCTGCGGTCCCGGGCCCGGCTCGCGGCCCGTGCGCAGTAGGTGGGAGAGCAGCGGCGCGAGCAGCAGCCAGGCCCCGGCGACGGCCACCAGCACGGCCCGGCGCACCCGCAGGAAGGGCACCGCGACGGCGAACAGCAGGCCGTAGTTGGTCAGGATGACGGCGACGGGCGGCTGGAACGCGACGAGAAACATGCCGAGGGCGGCGACGATCAGCGCCCGGGTGAGCACCGCGGCCCGCGTGCCGGGCGGAACCCGGCGGGCCGGGCCACCGGTGAGCAGTGCGAGGCCCACCCCCGCCAGCACGGCGAACAGGGCGGACGCGCGACCGGACGCCACCACGTACGCCCCGGTTACCCGCCCCTCGCCGTCGGCGCCGGGCATCACGTGCACGGTCATCATCGACAGCAGTGCGACGCCGCGCGCGACGTCGACCGCCACGACCCGTCGTCCGGACAGGGTCGGCGGGGCGGCGACCGTTGCCGGCTCGTTCATCGCTCGCCCCGCGTGCCGGGCCGACGGGTGGCGCTCATGCCGCCCAGCCGGCCGCGCGCACGAGCGCGGCGACCGCGGCCGCCACGACGAGGACCACGAGGAACGGCGCGCGCAGCACCAGTGCCACGACGGCCGCGGCGACACCGGCCACCCGGGCGTCGAGCACGAGGGAGGGTCCCGGCGCCGCGAAGGTCTGGACCCCCACCAGGGCCGCCAGCAGGGCGACGGGGAGCAGACCCAGCGCCCGTGCCGTCGCGCGTCCCGCGAGCCACGCGGGCGGCACCAGGTAGCCGGCCAGCTTGGTGGCGTAGGCCAGCCCACAGGCCAGCAGGACCGCGGCCCACAGCGTCACGATGCCGTCCTCCCGCTCGCCCGACCGGCCCGGACGGTCCCGACCGCGACCGCCACGACGGCCGCCGTGATCACCGGCAGACCGGCCGGCAGGGCCGGCACGCACAGGATGGCCACCGCGGCGGCGAGGACCGCCACGGCCCACGGCTCGCCGCCGCGCAGCCGGGGCCACAGCAGCGCGAGGAAGGCGGCCGCCGCCATGGCGTCGAGGCCGAACCTGCGGGTGTCACCGAGGGCGTCCCCGACCAGGGCACCGACCGCGGTCATCAGGTTCCAGCAGGCGAACACCGCCAGCCCGGTCGCCCAGAAACCCAGCCGCCGCCCGGACGGCTCGGGCTGGACGATCCCCACCGCGGTGGACTCGTCGATCGTCAGCTGCGCGGCCGCGAGGCGCCGCACGCCTCGGACCCCGAGCGGGCCGGCCATCTGCAGGCCGTACAGGCCGTTGCGGATCCCGAGCAGCGTTGCCGTGGCGACCGCGGCCGACCCCGCGCCACCGGCCGCGACCACGCCGACGAAGGCGAACTGGGAGCCGCCGCTGAACAGCAGGGCGGACAGGGCCATGGTCTGCCAGAAGTCGAGGCCGGCGGCCACGGACAGGGCGCCGAAGCTCACGCCGTACAGACCGGTGGCCAGGCCCACGACCAGGGCCTGGCGCAGCACCGCCCGCTGGCGGTGCGGGGCGAGGGGAGGAGCGGTCGTCACGGGCGGGTCGGCAGCGCGGCGCTCATCCGGACCTCGCGCACTGTGGTCGTGCCGTCCCCGGTTGCGTCCAGCACACGCGCGGCGCCGTCCGCGGCGAAGCCGGCGCCGGCCAGGAAGCGCTGCATGTCGGCGTCCGGCTCGGGAACCCAGGTGCGCAGCCGGCGCGCACCCGAGTCGGCGAGGACGTCGGCGCTTGCGTTGAGCAGCCGCGAGCCGTGCCCGCGACCGACGGCGTCCGGGTCGACGAGCAGGACCAGCAGCTCGGCGTCCGTTCCCGGCCCGGCGGCGTCAGCGTCGGCCGACGGCGCCAGCGCGGCGAACCCGACGACGTGCTCGCCGGCGGTGGCCACCAGCACTCGGTGCCGCGAGGACGGCGGGTCGGTCACGGCCTGGGTCCAGGCGACCGTGAGCTGCGCCTCGTCGGGTGCGGCGGGGAGCAGGTCGCCGTAGGAGGCGGCCCACGCGCGGGCGTGCACGCGTCCCAGGGCCGGTGCGTCGGCCGGGCGCGCCGCCCGCACACCGGCGTCGGGGGCTGGGGTGCTCACCCGGCCATCCTGACACGGGCAGGCGCACGCCCTGCGGCCTCGTGGCCGCCGCTCCTTTAGGCTCCTCGGGTGACCCGTTCGGCAACGCCCGCTTCCGCGCCCGCCACCGTGCCCGCCACTGCGGCCCCCACCCAGTCGCTGTTGGCCGATCTGGCCGGCCGCCGCTTCGAGGCGGTGCTGTTCGACATGGACGGCACGCTGATCGACTCCACGCCGGTCGTCGTGCGCTCGTGGGTCACCTGGGCGCTCGAGCGCGGCATCGACCCGAAGCGGCTGGAGGACCACCACGGGGTCCCCGCGGCGCAGGTCGTCCGCGGCCTCGTGCCGGAGGCTGAGGTCGAGGCGGCGATCGCCCGGATCAACGCCCTCGAGCTCGCCGACGTCGAGGGGATCACCGTGCTCCCGGGAGCGATGGAGGCGGTCGCCGCGCTGCCCGAGGCGCGGCGGGCCATCGTCACCTCCTGCGTGGCGCCGCTCGCGGCCGCGCGCATCGCCGCGTCCGGTCTGCTGGCCCCCTCGGTGGTGGTGACCGCGGACGACGTTCCCACCGGCAAGCCGGACCCTGCTCCCTACCTGTTGGGCGCCCGGCGGCTCGGCGTGGACCCGGCCGGCTGCCTGGTGGTCGAGGACGCGCCGAGCGGGCTGGTCTCGGCCCGGGCGGCCGGCGCCGCCACCCTCGCCGTCACGACGACGTCGCCGGCCGACCAGCTGCACGCCGACGCGGTGATCGGCACGCTGGCCGACGTGCGGTTCGAGGTCGACGCCGACGGCGTGCGCGTCGTCGCGGCGTGACCTTCCTCCGCGTCGTCGCGGCCTGAGTTGGCGTTGAGCGCGCCGGCCGGGTCGGTTCGCGACCCGACCTCGCTGCGTCGCCTGGTCCCGTCGGTCTACGGCCCCGCGACGCTGTACTTCGTGGGGCAGGGCGCGGTCGCGCCGGTCGTGGCGCTGTCCGCCCGCGAACGTGGCGCCTCGGTGGGAGTCGCGGGACTCGTCGTCGCCCTCCTGGGTCTGGGCCAGCTGGCCGGTGACCTCCCGGCCGGCGCGCTCGTCGCCAGGCTGGGGGAGCGGCGCTCGCTGCTCGCGTCGGGGCTGGCCTCCGGCATTGCGCTGGCCGGGTGCGTCGCCTCGGGGGCGCTCGGGTCCGGCTCCGTGGTGGCGCTCGCCGTGGCGGTGCTGCTGCTCGGGGCGGCCGGTGCCGTGTGGAGCCTGGCCCGCCAGGCCTACCTCACCGCGGCGGTACCGGTCTCCCGTCGGGCCCGCGCCCTGTCGACCCTCGGCGGCGCCGGCCGGGTGGGCCTGCTCGTCGGGCCGCTGGTCGGCGCGTGGGCCATCGGCCGGTGGGGGGTCGACGCGGCGTACGGCGTCCACGCGGTGGCCGCACTCGGCGCGTGCGCGCTGGTCCTGGGGACGCCGGACCTCGGCCCCGCAGGAGCGGGCGGCCGAACGGTCGCGGGCTCACGTCGTGGGCCATCGCTGGCCGCTGTCGTGCGGAGCCACCTCCCGGTGCTGCGGACCCTCGGCACCGCCGTGCTGCTGGTGGGCGCTGCCCGGGCGTCCCGCCAGGCGGTCGTGCCGCTGTGGGGTGAGCACGTGGGGCTGGACGCCCGCACCATCAGCCTTGTCTTCGCGCTCTCCGGTGCCGTGGAGCTGCTCCTCGTCTACCCGTCCGGATCGGTCATGGACCGCCGGGGACGCTCGGCCGTGGCCGTTCCCTGCATGGCGGTGCTCGGCGTCGCCCACCTGCTGCTGCCGCTGACCTCGACGGTGACCGGCGTGCTCCTCGTGGCGCTGCTCATGGGGTTCGGCAACGGGCTCGGCAGCGGGCTGGTGATGACCCTGGGGGCGGACGCGTCCCCGGAGGTCGGCCGCCCTCAGTTCCTCGGCGCCTGGCGGTTGATGGTCGACGTCGGCACCGCCGGCGGGCCGGTGGCGGTGTCCGCGGTCACCGCCGCGGCGACGCTGGGCCCCGCGGTCGCCGTCATGGGGATCGTCACCCTGCTCGGCGCGATGGCGCTGGCCCGGTGGGTGCCGCAGGTCGACCCGGTGCTCCGGCGGGTGCGGACCCGACCGGCGGACCAGCCGGCGGACCGGGGTCCGGACCGGGTGTAACGTCGCGGCCACCAGCCCCGATCTAGTTCCCGGCGCGCCGCTGCCCGGACCCCCGAGCGGGTAGCGGCGCGCTACACCGGGTGGGTGTCCTGCGCCCGTTGGGCGAGACCGGTCAGCGGTGGGACGCCCGTCAGCGGTGGGACGCCGGGACCCCGTCCGCGTCCTGGCGCCCCCGGTAGCGAGCGAACGGCACCGCATCCTTCCCCGCGACTTGCTGCACGAACTCGTCCAGGAACCACTCGCGGTACCTCACCAGGTCGGGCGGCGTCGGCAGCGTCAGCAGGTGCTCACCCGCCCGGCAGTACTCGTCCGCCTCGGCCAGGATGTCGTTGAGCGCCTGGGCGGCGTCGGCCACGGCGGCGGGCACCTGGTAGACGAGGTCGATGGTCTCGACGCCGGTCGCGATGGCATCGGCGAGCTGCTGCTCCTGGTCGACGGTGAATCCCGAGTACTGCCCGCTGAGCTCGTCCACAAGCGCGACAAGACGGACCGGGAGACCGGCGTGGTTGCCCTGCTGACGCATCTGCTCCCCGATCAGCATCAGCTCGCGGGTGAGCTCGTCCGCGTGTTCCTGGGCCCGGGCCTGCAGGCGGACCGGAAGCCCGAGCAACCGCACCGTGGCCAGCTCCACGGCCACGCCTTGTTCACCGTCCCCCGTGGCGCCCGGCCCCGCGTCGACCTCGTTCTGCGTCATGAGGCCTTCGCCTCGTGGGGCTGGAAGGTGCCCGATGCCCCGCGTGGGTCGGCGCGCCGGACCGCTCGGCGCACCGGTACGGGCTCGTCGGCGGACAGCAGCTCGTCGAGGTCGAACTCCAGCGCCGTCTCGTCCGGTGCCACGCGGGCCCAGACGGTCTTGCCGGCCTGGACGGTGCTCGCGCCCCACTCCAGGCTCAGGGCTGCGACCAGGCCCATGCCGCGGCCCGTGGTCGCATCCGGCGCGTAGTGCCGCGCCCGCGGCAGCCGGGACGAGCCGTCGGTTACCTCAAGCAGCAGGCCGTCGTCGTCCAGCGCGACCGTGACCGTGTAGGAGCTGCGGGCGTGCAGCGCGGCGTTGGTCGCCAGCTCGCTCAGGACCTGGGGGGCTCCGAAGTCGTAGTGGGCCCCGTCCCACGCCTGCAACGCGGCGCTGAGGAACCGTCGAGCATCCCGGACGGAGCTCAGCCCTCCTGCGAAGGTTTGTGACGCGGTCGGCACAGCACCAGCCTAGAGCCAATGCGGCGCGCCGTGTGGCTGAGGGCGACACCAAGGCCCTGGTCTAGGGTTCCGGCGACCGAGCAGGTCCGTGACGACCCACGGAGGGGCCGACCATGAGCCATCCCTTGTTCGACGTCACTGGACGTACCGCCTTGGTCACCGGCTCCAGCCGAGGGATCGGCCGCGCGCTTGCGAGCGGCCTGCTGGAGGCCGGCTGCACGGTTGTCCTCAACGGGCGGGACGAGGCGCGTCTCGACGCCGTGCGGGGCGAGCTCACCGAGCGGACCGCGGGACGGGTGCGTGTCGCCGGGTTCGACGTGACCGACCCGGCGGCCGTCGCCGCGGGGGTGGCCTGGGTCGAGGACGAGGTCGGCCCGATCGAGATCCTCGTCAACAACGCTGGCGCGCAGCACCGGGCGCCGCTGCTGGACTTCGCCGACGAGGACTGGCACCGCTTGCTGGACGTCAACATCACCAGCGCGTTCCTGGTGGGGCGTGAGGTAGCACGCCAGATGGTGCCACGGGGGGCTGGCAAGATCGTGAATGTCGCGTCGCTGCAGAGCGAGGCCGCGCGTCCGCGGACCGCGCCGTACGCCGCGACGAAGGGTGCGCTCAAGATGCTGACCAAGGGCATGTGCGCCGAGCTGGGGCCGTCCGGCATCCAGGTGAACGCCCTCGGCCCCGGCTACGTCCAGACCGAACTGACCGCGGAGCTGGTGGCCGACCCCGAGTTCTCGGCCTGGGTCCGCGGGCGCACGCCGGCCGGGCGCTGGGGGACGGTGGAGGACCTCGTCGGGGCGCTGCTGTTCCTCTGCTCGCCGGCGTCCGACTTCGTCAACGGCCAGGTCCTTTACGTCGACGGCGGGATGCTTGCCGTCCTCTGAGCCGGCCGCGGCGGCCCGGCACCCATCCGGGCCGCCGCGAGCAACTGTTGCTAGTTCAGCACGCCGTGCGGGTCGATGACGTACTTGCGGGGTGCTCCCTTATCGAAGTCGGCGTAGCCCTGGGGTGCATCGTCGAGGGAGATGACAGTTGCGTTGACGGCCTTCGCGATCTGCACCTTGTCGTGCAAGATCGCCCGCATCAGGTAGAAGTTGTACTTCATCACCGGGCACTGGCCGGTCGTGAAGGAGAGGGACTTGGCCCAGCCCGTACCGAGGCTGAGGGACAGCGAGCCGACCTTCGCCGCCTCGTCGATCCCCCCCGGGTCGCCCGTCACGTAGAGCCCGGGGATGCCGAGGGCACCACCGGCCGCGGTGATCTCCATGAGGGAGTTCAGCACGGTGGCGGGGGCCTCCTTGCCGGAGCTCTCCCCGTGGCCTCGGGCCTCGAACCCGACCGCGTCCACGGCGGCGTCCACCTCGGGGACGCCGAGCAGCTGCTCGATCTGGTCCTGCGGCGCGCCCTTGGAGACGTCGACGGTCTCGCAGCCGAAGCTGCGGGCCTGCGCCAGCCGGTCCTGGTTCAGGTCGCCGACTATCACAACGGCCGCCCCCAGCAGCTGGGCGCCCACCGCGGCGGCGAGGCCGACCGGCCCGGCGCCCGCGATGTACACCGTCGACCCCGGCTTCACGCCCGCGGTCACCGCGCCGTGGAAGCCGGTGGGGAAGATGTCCGAGAGCATGGTGAGGTCGCGGATCTTCTCCATGGCCTGGTCGCGGTCGGGGAACCGCAGCAGGTTCCAGTCGGCGTAGGGGACGGTGACGTACTCGGCCTGGCCGCCCACCCAGCCGCCCATGTCGACGTAGCCGTACGCCGCACCCGGCCGGGCCGGGTTGACGTTCAGGCAGATGCCGGTCTTGCCCTCCTTGCAGTTGCGGCACCGCCCGCAAGCGATGTTGAAGGGCACCGAGCACAGGTCGCCGACCTTGATGAACTCGACATCCGAACCAGCCTCGACGACCTCCCCGAGGATCTCGTGGCCGAGCACCAGCCCGGGAGGAGCGGTCGTGCGCCCGCGAACCATGTGCTGGTCGCTGCCGCAGATGTTGGTGGTCACCACCTTGAGAATCACGCCGTGGTTCAGCTTGCGGCCCACGTTGGCCGGGTTGACGCCAGGGCCGTCCTGAAGCTCGAGCTTGGGGTAGTCGATCTCGCGGATCTCGACCTTGCCGGGCTCGATGTAAGCGACGCCTCTGTTACCTGCCATCGGACCCTCCCTTCTGGCTAAAGGAATGTCTACGGTCGGGGAGTCTGCTCCTGCTGCACGCGGCGCGCCAGGGGCCGGCGCGGTGCATCGAGAACGGGTTCGTCAGCCCGCGCGGTACTCGACGAACCGGTACGCCGGGCCGCCCGCGGAGCGATGGAAACCTTCCTCGGGGTCCGCGCCGACCCGGCGCCAGCGGTCGTCGAGGGGCGGTGCGAACGCGTCGCCGTCGACGCGCAGCGCGACCTCGGTGACGACCAGCCGGTCGGCCAGCGGCTGGGCCTGCGCGTAGACCTGCGCACCGCCGATCACCCACACCAGGCCCCGGACGTCCCGGAGCGCGCTCTCCAGCGACGCGTGGACGTCGGCGCCCTTCGCCACGTAGTCCGGCTGGCGGCTGAGCACGACGTTGCGCCGCCCGGGCAGCGGCCGGAAGCGGTCGGGCAGCGACTCCCAGGTGGCGCGGCCCATGACGACGGTGGCGCCGCGGGTGAGGGCGCGGAAGTGGGCCAGGTCCTCGGGCAGGTGCCAGGGCAGCGCGCCGTCGCGGCCGATGACGCCCCCCTCGTCCTGCGCCCAGACCATGCCGACCTCGGTGCCGGCACGGGACTCGTCGCTCACGGCGTCAGACCGCCACCGGGGCCTTGATCGCCGGGTGGTGCCGGTAGCCCACGACCTGCAGGTCCTCCAGCTGGTAGTCGAACAGCGACGGCGCGGGCCGCAGCTCCAGCGTCGGGAAGGGGTAGGGCTCGCGGGAGAGCTGCTCACGCACCTGGTCGACGTGGTTGTCGTAGATGTGGCAGTCGCCACCGGTCCAGATGAAGTCGCCGGGCTTGAGGCCGACCTGCTGGGCCACCATCGCCGTGAGCAGCGCGTAGCTGGCGATGTTGAAGGGGACGCCGAGGAAGAGATCCGCGCTGCGCTGGTACAGCTGGCAGGACAGCCGCCCGCCGGCGACGTGGAACTGGAACAGCGCGTGGCACGGGGCCAACGCCATCCGCGGAAGGTCCGCCACGTTCCACGCGGACACGACCATCCGGCGCGAGTCCGGGTCAGTGCGCAGGGTCCGCAGCACCTCGGCGATCTGGTCCACGTGCCCGCCGTCCGGCGTGGGCCAGCTGCGCCACTGGACGCCGTAGACCGGGCCGAGGTCGCCGTCCCGGCCCGCCCACTCGTCCCAGATGCTCACGCCGCGCTCCTGCAGCCAGCGCGCGTTGCCGTCACCGCGCAGGAACCACAGCAGCTCCAGGGCGACCGAGCGGAAGTGGACCCGCTTGGTCGTCACGAGCGGGAACCCGTCGTCGAGCCGGTAGCGCAGCTGGTGGCCGAACACGCTGCGGGTGCCGGTGCCGGTGCGGTCGCCCTTGGGGGTCCCGCGCTCGAGGACGAGCCGGAGGAGGTCCTCGTACTGCGTGTCCATCAGCCGAGGGTAGCCGGGCGGCGACGGGCTCCGGCGGTAGGTTGTGGGGCATGTCCTCGACGCAGCCTCCGCCGCCGACCGCGCCCTTCGGTCGGGTGCTGACCGCGATGGTGACGCCGTTCACCGACGACGGCAAGATCGACGTCGAGGCGGCGCAACGGCTGGCCGCGCACCTGGTGGAGCATGGGCACGACGGTCTCGTCGTGAGCGGGACGACGGGCGAGTCCCCGACCACCACCGACGAGGAGCAGCTCGCCGTCCTGCGCGGGGTGCTCGATGCCGTCGGCGACCGGGCCCACGTGGTGGCCGGTGTGGGCACCAACGACACCGCGCACAGCAGCGAGAAGGCCCGGGCCGCCGCGGCCGCCGGCGCCCACGGCCTGCTCGTCGTCACGCCGTACTACAACAAGCCCCCGCAGTCCGGTCTGCTGGCGCACTTTCGCAGCGTGGCCGACGCCACGGAGCTGCCGGTGATGCTGTACGACATCCCCGGCCGCAGCGGGGTGCCGATCGCCACCGAGACGCTCCTGCGGCTGGCCGAGCACGACCGGATCGTGGCGCTGAAGGACGCGAAGGGCGACTTCTTCGAGGGGTCCTGGGTCATGGCCCACACCGATCTCGCGGTGTACTCCGGCGACGACGCGCTGAACCTGGGCTGGCTGGCGCACGGCGCCGTCGGCATCGTCAGCGTCGTGGCCCACGTCGCGGGACGCCGGTACGCCGCGATGGTCCGCGCAGTGGGGGAGGGCGACCTCGCCACGGCGCAGCGGATCCACCGTGAGCTGCTGCCTGCCGTGCGCGGGATCATGACGGTGACCCAGGGTGCGATCATGGTCAAGGCCGCCCTCGCGGTACAGGGGGTCCTGCGCTCGGCGGCCGTGCGCCTGCCGCTGGTCGAGGCCACCCCCGAACAAGTCGCGGCGCTGCGCCGCGACCTCGAACTTTCCGCTCTCCTGGAGGTCGACGCGTGATCCACCCGCACCCCGAGCTGCCCATCCCGTCCGCCCTGAGAAAGGGTGCGCTGCGGGTCGTCCCGCTCGGCGGACTCGGCGAGGTCGGCCGGAACATGGCGGTGCTGGAGTTCGACGGCAAGCTGCTGGTCATCGACTGCGGCGTGCTGTTCCCCGAGGACCACCAGCCCGGCGTCGACCTGATCCTCCCGGACTTCGACTACATCAGCGACCGGCTCGACGACATCGTCGCCGTCGTGCTGACGCACGGCCACGAGGACCACATCGGCGCCGTTCCGTACCTGCTGCGCCTGCGCGAGGACATCCCGCTGATCGGCTCGCAGCTGACGCTGGCCTTCGTCGAGGCCAAGCTCAAGGAGCACCGGATCACGCCGTACACGCTGGGCGTCCGGGAGGGGCAGGTCGAGAAGCTCGGCCCGTTCGAGTGCGAGTTCGTCGCGGTCAACCACTCCATCCCGGACGCGCTGGCGGTCGCCGTCCGGACGCCGGCGGGCACCGTGCTGCACACCGGCGACTTCAAGATGGACCAGCTGCCCCTCGACGGCCGGATCACCGACCTGCGGGCCTTCGCCCGGCTGGGGGAGCGCGGCGTCGACCTGTTCATGGTGGACTCCACGAACGCCGAGGTGCCCGGCTTCACGACGTCCGAGCGCGAGATCGGCCCGGTCCTCGACCGGGTCTTCGCGGGGGCCGAGCGTCGGGTCATCGTGGCGTCGTTCGCCTCGCATGTGCACCGCGTGCAGCAGGTGCTCGACGCGGCGTACGCCCACGGTCGGCGGGTGGCGCTCGTCGGCCGCTCGATGGTCCGGAACATGGGCGTCGCCCGCGACCTCGGCTACCTGCAAGTGCCCGGCAACGTGCTCGTCGACCTCAAGGCCGTCGACGACCTGCCGGAGGACCAGGTCGTCCTCATGTGCACGGGCTCGCAGGGCGAGCCGATGGCTGCCCTGTCCCGGATGGCCGGCAACGACCACCGGGTCCGGATCAACCGCGGCGACACCGTGGTGCTCGCCTCCTCGCTGATCCCCGGCAACGAGAACGCGGTGTTCCGGGTCATCAACGGCCTGACCCGGCTCGGCGCCAAGGTCGTGCACTCCGGCAACGCCAAGGTTCACGTGTCCGGGCACGCCAGCAGGGGTGAGCTCCTGTACTGCTACAACATCGTGCGGCCGGCCAACGTGATGCCGGTGCACGGCGAGACCCGGCACCTCGTCGCCAACGCCGAGATCGCGATCAGCACGGGCGTCCCTCGCGAGCGCGTGGTGCTCGCTGAGGACGGCGTCGTGGTCGACCTGGTGGACGGCGTGGCCCGCGTCGTCGGGGCCGTGCCCTGCGGCTACGTGTACGTCGACGGCTCCAGCGTCGGGGAGATCACCGACGCGGACCTGAAGGACCGGCGGATCCTCGGCGAGGAGGGGTTCATCTCGATCGTCGTCGTCGTGGACTCCGACACCGGCAAGGTGCTGGCCGGCCCGGAGTTCCATGCCCGCGGGTTCGCCGAGGGTGACGAGGTCTTCGAAGGGATCCTGCCGCAGATCGAGGCGGCGCTGGCGCAGGCGGTCGACCAGGGGAACACCGACAGCTATCAGCTGCAGCAGGCCGTGCGGCGGGTGGTCGGCCGCTGGGTCGGTGGCAAGCTGCGCCGCCGGCCGATGATCCTGCCCCTCGTGGTGTCCGCCTGACGGCTCGGTGCTGCGCCGACACGCGGAGGCCGCTGTGACATCTGGTGCTTGCGGTGCCGATGTGACGAACGGGTACGGTGACCACCATGGCCTCCCGTACGTCTTCCCCCGTACGCCGGTCGGGCAGCACCGCGCGCACGGCGACGATGGGACGCTCCACCGGCTCCAAGCGCGGCTCCAGCCGGCCTGCGGGACGCGCCGCTGCCGCGCCCAGGTCCGGACCGCCGCTCGCCGTGCGCGCCGTGCGCGGGCTGTGGATGGGCGCCGCGCACCTGGTCGGCGGCACGGCACGGCGGATCGGCTCCGGCGCGCGTGGCCTCGACCCGGCGCACCGGCGGGACGGCATCGGCCTGACGCTGCTCGCACTTGCGGTGGTCGTGGCCGCCCGGGAGTGGTGGGCGCTGGACGGCGCGGTCGGGCGGGTGGTGCACGCGGTGGTGGCCGGCACGTTCGGCCGGGTCGCGCTCGTGCTCCCGCTCGTGCTGCTCGGCCTCGGCGTCCGGATGCTGCGTCATCCCGATGCCACGCGGACCAACGGCCGGGTCTCGATCGGGCTCACCACGCTCGGCGTCGCGGCCTGCGGCCTCGTCCACGTCAGCCGCGGGCTGCCCGACATCGCCGACGGCTGGCCCGCCCTGCGCGACGCCGGCGGCGTCATCGGGTTCCTGGCCGCCAGCCCGCTGGAGCAGGCGGTCGCCCGATGGGGTGCGGCGCTGCTGCTGGCGATGCTGGGCTTCTTCGGGCTGCTGGTGATCACCGCGACGCCGGTGCACGCCATCCCGCGCCGCTGCCGCGAGCTCGTCGACCGGCTCACCGGCAACGGCCCGCAGCACGGCACCGAGAGCGACGGCTCGGCCGCGCCGGACGGCGGGGCAGAGCCCGCCGCTGACGGCCCGCTGAAGCGCAGCCGCCCGCGCCGTCGGGTCGCCGCGCTCGCGGACGGCGAGGACGGCGGACGGACCGGGGACGAGGCCTTCGAGACGCCGGTCGCCACCGACGGCCCTGGGCGCAGGCTGCGGCCGGGCCAGAAGCGGCCGGTCGGCACCGACGTCCCGGCGGCCACCGCCCCGGCGGGTGGCTCCGCGGCCGGTGGCTCCCCGGTCGGCGGCTCGGCCGCTGGTAGCTCCGTGGCCGGCGCAAGCGCGGCCGGCTCTGCGGTCGCGGCCGTTTCCTCCGGCGCGGACGACAAGCGCCAGCTCGAGCCGCCGCCGACCACCCCGCTGCCGCAGCGGGTGGAGCAGCTGGCGCTTGCGGGCGACGTCACCTACACGCTGCCCGCCAACGACGTCCTCGCGCCGGGCAGTCCGCACAAGGCGCGCAGCGCCGCCAACGACCGGGTGGTGGAGGCGCTCAGCGGCGTCCTGGAGCAGTTCGACATCGACGCGCAAGTGACCGGGTTCATGCGCGGCCCCACGGTGACGCGCTACGAGGTCGAGCTCGGCAAGGGCACGAAGGTCGAGCGGGTCACGGCACTCAGCAAGAACATCTCCTACGCCGTCGCCAGCGCCGACGTCCGGATCCTGTCCCCGATCCCGGGCAAGAGCGCGATCGGGATCGAGATCCCGAACACCGACCGCGAGAAGGTCAGCCTCGGCGACGTGCTGCGCAGCCAGACCGCGCGCGACAACACCCATCCGATGGTGATGGGCGTCGGCAAGGACGTCGAGGGCGGCTACGTCATCGCCAACCTGGCGAAGATGCCGCACCTGCTGGTCGCGGGCGCCACCGGCGCGGGCAAGTCCAGCTTCGTCAACTCGATGATCACTTCGATCCTCATGCGAGCCACGCCAGACGAGGTGCGGATGGTGCTGGTGGATCCCAAGCGGGTCGAGCTCACCGGCTACGAGGGCATCCCGCACCTGATCACACCGATCATCACCAACCCGAAGAAGGCGGCGGAGGCGCTGCAGTGGGTCGTCCGCGAGATGGACACCCGCTACGACGACCTGGCCGCCTTCGGTTACAAGCACATCGACGACTTCAACAGGGCCGTGCGCGCCGGCAAGGTGCAGCCGCTTCCCGGCAGCCAGCGGGTGATCCACCCGTACCCGTACCTGCTGGTGATCGTCGACGAGCTGGCCGACCTGATGATGGTGGCGCCGCGCGACGTCGAGGACTGCATCGTGCGGATCACCCAGCTGGCCCGGGCCGCCGGCATCCACCTCGTGCTCGCCACTCAGCGACCGAGCGTCGACGTCGTCACGGGCCTGATCAAGGCCAATGTCCCGAGCCGGATGGCGTTCGCAACGAGCAGCCTCGCCGACAGCCGGGTCGTGCTCGACCAGCCCGGCGCGGAGAAGCTGATCGGCCAGGGCGACGCGCTGTTCCTGCCGATGGGCGCCAGCAAGCCGATGCGTGTGCAGGGCGCCTGGGTGACCGAGACCGAGATCGAGAAGGTCGTCACACACGTCAAGGGCCAGCTGCAGCCCACCTACCGCGACGACGTCGTGGTGGCGCAGGTCAAGAAGCAGGTGGACGACGACATCGGCGACGACCTGGACCTGCTGCTACAGGCGACCGAGCTGGTGGTGACCACCCAGTTCGGCTCGACCTCGATGCTGCAGCGCAAGCTGCGGGTGGGCTTCGCCAAGGCCGGGAGGCTGATGGACCTGCTGGAGTCGCGCGGGGTCGTGGGCGCGAGCGAGGGCAGCAAGGCCCGCGACGTGCTGGTCAAGCCGGACGACCTCGCGGGCACGCTCGCGCTGCTGCGCGGCGAGGAGCCGCCGGACCGGGCCGAAGACTACGAGGAGGTCGAGGAGTCCTCCGGGGAGGACGCGTGGGAGCTCACCGACCGCGCTTGATGAGGCTGTTTCTGTCAGAATCACGCCCGCCGCGGAGGAAGATCCGCCGTAGGATCGAGACGTACCTGGAGGCGGCCGAGTACGGGACGGTGGGCATGAGCGCCAACGATCCGAGGTCGGACCTTCCCCCGCTCGGTGCTGCACTGGCCGCCGCTCGCGAGGCCTCGGGGCGCAGCACCGCCGACGTCGCCGCCGCGCTGAAGGTGCGCCTGGTGCTCGTCGAGGGAATCGAGCGAGACGACTTTTCCGGCTGCGGTGGCGACGTCTACGCCCGCTGGCACGTGCGCGACTACGCCCGGTTGCTGGGCCTCGACGACGGCCCGCTGCTCGAGGCCTACGCCGTCCGCCAGGGTGCAACGCGGGCGCAGCCGCAGGCCGACTCTCAGGGTGAGTCGCGGCCGCCGGCTCACCGCTCCCGTGCCACCCCTGCCAGTCCTGACTCTCATGCGGCGAAGCCGTCCACGGGGGTCCACGCCGGCGTGGGCACCGGCCCGGTGCCCCCGCTGCACCTGTCCGGCCCGGGCATCCCGACCGGCCCGCGCAAGCCGCCGTGGAGCCTGCTCGCCGGCGTCGCGCTGACCGGGCTCGTGGCGTTCCTTTCCATCCAGCTCGTCGCGGAGCTGCGCGCCCCAGCCCGGCCCGCGCTGGAGGTCGCAGCCCCTGTGACACCCTCGGCGACGCAGCCGTCACCGCGGCCGTCGTCCAGCTCGCCGACCCAGACGGCGGCTGCGCCCCCGGCCACCACGCCGAAGGCGCGGCCGGCGCCCTCGGCCTCCGAGCAGCCGGCCAAGGCACCCGCGGAAGGCGTGGCGATCGCGTTGCGAGCCACGGGGGACTCCTGGGTCACCGTTCGGGCGGCGTCCGGCCGGACCAAGTTCGCCGGTCTGCTCGGCAAGGGTGAGCACCGCAAGTTCACCGACGCCGACGGCCTGCGCGTGGTGCTCGGCAACGCGGGCGGCGTGCAGCTCACGGTGAACGGGCAGCGGGTCGGCGAGAGCTGGCGCGACGGCGAGGTCAAGCGGCTGACGATCAAGCCCGGCGACCCCGCCTGAGCCCCTCGGGTCCCGTCCGGCGGGGTCCCGGCAGGCTTCTGCGCTCGCCGTACGATGGTGCCCATGACCTCGCGCACCGTGGCTCTCGTGACCCTGGGGTGCACCCGCAACGAGGTCGACTCCGAGGAGCTTGCCGGCCGGCTGGAGCAGAACGGCTGGACGCTGGTCGACGACGCCGCTGAGGCCGACGTCGCGGTGGTGAACACCTGTGGGTTCGTCGAGCAGGCGAAGAAGGACAGCGTCGACGCGCTGCTCGAGGCGTCCGACCTCAAGCAGGACGACGGCAGCCGCACCCGCGCCGTGGTGGCCGTGGGTTGCCTCGCGGAGCGCTACGGCGAGCAGCTGGCAGACAGCCTGCCCGAGGCCGACGCCGTGCTGGGCTTCGACTCCTACGCCGACCTGTCCGCGCACCTCGGTGCGGTGCTGCACGGCGAGCGCCCGGCGTCCCACG
>Ga0126311_10000619_pt1 | contig 16556 bp, 13 predicted proteins | sample Plot61_FD_92539 | JGI IMG/M metagenome (GOLD analysis project Ga0126311, IMG submission 92539) | Serpentine soil microbial communities from UC McLaughlin Reserve, CA, USA - Plot61 | ecosystem: Environmental > Terrestrial > Soil > Grasslands | place: USA: UC McLaughlin Reserve, Lake County... | reverse complement strand
GAATATCGAAGTTCTCACGGGACCAACTTCCGGAAACAACTTCATAGGGATAGCCGGCTGGTCCGGTTTCATGAATGATCACTGCGGCAGCGGCGCCCTTCTCCGCAGCAACTTCATATTTGTAGGTCCAACGGCCGTAGTAAGTCATGGCCTTGCCCTTGAACATCTTGTCGTCCAACTTTGCCGGGTCGCTCGGGTCAGGAAACTGTGGATCATTGATTAGCATCACGATGGTCTTGCCTCGCACGTCCAACCCTTTGTAGTCGTCCCAACCATACTCCGGCGCCACTACGCCGTAGCCAACAAAGACCATGTCGGAATTCTCAACCTTTGATTCCGGAACGAACCGGCGCGAGACTGCAACGTAGTCATTGGGAAAGTTCAGATTTATTTGCTTGCCACCAGCCGTGAATGAAGCCGTCGGGGCGCCCGTGAATCCAACCAGCGGGACCTTCTGAACATACGTGCCATCCGGGTTCCCCGGCTTCAAGCCGATACGTTGATACTGCTCGGTGAGATACTTGACCGTAAGTTCTTCACCTTTTGTTCCCGGACCACGCCCTTCGTACTCGTCCGCTGACAACACTTTGGTGTGTTGCAGGATGTCGTTTGCGGTGATTGAGTCGAAGGCGGGCTTCAACTCAGTTGCAACTGAGCTGTTAGCAGCACTGGAATTCGTGTTCAGGTTGGTCGGAGCGGTTGTACACGCGAGTGCGAAACTAAGAACCGCCGCGAACGAAACCATTGCATGGATTCGCTTTTTCATTTGGATGGCTCCTCGATTCCGTTGTTGGATTTGATAGGAAGTTCTATGCTGAAACGCGGGCACAAGTCAAACTAATCTCAATACTCCGAACTATTGGAGCCGATATGAATAGACGTATGTTCGTGGGGCTGATGGCAGGTGCAGCGGTTTGCTCAACCGGCAAATTCACGACGGAAGCACGAGCCGAATCTAAATCTTTCGACGCGGCGCGAATGTTGGAGGTGACGCGCGTTCCCGGTGTTGCTGTCGCGGGAATAAAAGAAGCAGGACCATACCAACTCCTGGCTGGAGTGGAACGCGCCGGTGGCCCGGCAATAACACACCGCACACGTTTTCCCGCGGCATCACTCTCGAAACCGGTCTTTACGTGGGCAGTTCAGAACCTGCGGAAACAAGGAAAGATCGATTTCAATCGGCCGCTACAGGATTATGTCGATCTCGGTCTCGAAGGAACGGCTCGCAAGATAACAGCACTTCACGTTCTCACGCACAGCACAGGTCTCACGAACTGGCGCGTTCAGCCGTATACACGGCTTGAGTCAGTTTTTGAACCCGGAACCAAATGGCAATACAGCGGCGAGGGTTTCGTGTTGCTGCAACGTGTGGTGGAAAAGATCGTCGCACAGCCGATTGCCGAATACATGCGAACGGCCGTTTTGGAACCGCTGGGAATGACGCAAAGCACGTTTGCCTGGACACCTGAGATTCAGAACGTGGCTGCCCTGGGCCACAATCGTCAGGGCGCATTACTGGAAAAGTCAGTTGCATTCTTCGAACAGCGCAACTACGACACCCTGCAAAAGAGCAGCCTTAACCCAGCGTCAGCTACGTATGAACAAATCGTGGCGGCATATCAAAAGAACTCATTACCTTTTCTGCCGATATCGCTATCTCCAAATGTGGCAGGGTCACTTCACACGACGGTCGGAGACTACGCTGTGTTTCTGGCGCACGTGTTAAAGGCCGTGACACGATCATCAGATGAGTTTAAGGCGCAAGTTGATGTCAACCGCGACATTGCCTGGGCGCCGGGCTGGGGAGTTGATCGATCGTCTAAAGCTCCGTCGCTGTTTCACTGGGGCGACAGCCCGGGTTTCAAGAATTTCTGCTGTGTACAACCCGCGAGAAAGTCAGCTCTGGTGTTCTTCACCAACGGTGATTCGGGAGCCGCGCTGTATGGGTGGCTCTTCCGTCAGATAATGGACCAGGATCTCTCAGCGTTTTATTGGATCTGACCCCCGAACTCCACAAGTGCATCCATTGTTCGAAGCTCAATTCCGTGGGCGTGGCGTTGAGAGGGAAACGGTGGTCGCGCGCAAGGCGCTTCCATTGTTTGTAGGTAAAAAAGTGTCTAAATGCCAATCTGAGATTCGGTTTCCATCTTCCAAACCCGTACTGAACAAAGTCGCGGTAGGAAGCACGGTCTTGTCTTTCTATCAGCGGGCAGGCGCGTCGCTTAATCGACAACAGCACGGAGTCGACGTTCGGCCTGGGCCAGAAATCACTCGGCCTCAACCGGTACAGAATTTGGAATTCAAAGAAAGGCTTCGCCAGGATCGAGAATAAAGTCTCTTTCGGAGACCCGGAAAATTTCTTCGCAGCCTCTTTCTGCAGTATCAGATATCCTTCAGTTAAGTTAGACCGCTCATACACGATCTTGCGCACGATTTGCGCAGTGATGTTGTATGGGATGTTCGCGAATATCTTGTACTCCGACGCGCGGTAGGAATAGTCGAGAGCATCTTTTTCGACTATTTCAACGTTATCGATCGAACGAAAACGCTCGCGCAAACGGCGAATGAACTCCGGATCTTTTTCGATCGCGATAACGTGTCGAGCGACGTTTGCAAGCGCCGCGGTGATTATCCCGTTTCCGGGTCCGATCTCGCACACCGTGTCGGATGGTCCAATCGTACTCATCCCAACCAGGCGGCGGACCAGCTTCGGACTCCGCAGGAAGTTTTGCGCCAGAGAAATTTGACGGTGCTGCCGTGTTTCCATGTTTCACCTCCGGAAAATGTGTGGTGAAACGAAAACGCGCTGTGGTGTGGAGGTCTCTCTTGACTCTTTCTTTGGAAGGCTGCAAAAGCAAAAGCCGCGAACCGAAGCGTTTCTAACGCTGGTTCACGGCACTTAGCTCAAATCTTGAAGTGAAACTCAGGGAGTTGTCGTTCCGCGAAACAGGTAGGTACGCTTGTGGGACCTTTCCACATTTTGTTCGCGGATTCGAATCAACATGCGCGGGAGCATATTAAAGCTCGCGCAGAATTGTCAACGTGAGTACGAACCGGGTAATTGTTTGCACATGGACTCACGCTGCGGCTTCGCCGTCTGATGTGAGGCGGGGCTCAGCCCCGGTGTGGGCCTGAGGCCCGCAAAGTCAGGGCAAAGCCCAGACCGAGGGCATAGCCCAGTTGAGCAGGTAAAGTTGCGACGGCAGGGCATAGCCCTGCCTCACATCGGGCAGCGAAGCCGCAACGTGAGTCTACTACTTACCGAGAGATCTAATTTATTTTCCTCGCGTGAAACTCGCGTCCGTTGAGTCGTAATGTCATCTCGACGACTTCCCCATTCGCGTTCCTGGTGAAAGCGTTGGGAACGTCGAGTTCGAAGTTGGACATTCCATAACTCTTACTCACAACAACCCTGCCATCCCGCGCGACGAGAAGTGAGCCATTGAACTTCCCCGTCTTGACCAGCGCGTCGATGTACTCGTTGATTCTCGCCGCGACGTCCTGATTGACGTCAGCAGGCACTTGAGCTGACGCTGTGAAAGCAAGCAACAGTAAGAGCACAACCATCGTCAGTCTATATCCGCTGTAGATATATCGCATGGCGATATGGCAGAAGAGTTAGATGAGGACTGTCAAGGCGATTTTTAGGATGTGGTTCAGAGTGAAGCACCAGCCTCGACCTGTGCTTCACAATGAATCACATACTTCCCATTAAACCCCGCATTTCGCTTCGAAGGGGTTTGTTTCCTGCTCGGGCATACTCATTGCTTTGGAGCGTCTCGCAAACGAGATGACTGTTTCGCGCCAATGAATGGAAGTAACCAACGGCGCCGTTATACGAAGTTAAGCTGAAGCCCGACTGCACACCAGCTTTCCGATTTTAATTCTCGAGTTAATCAGAAACGAAAACGCGGTCGCTTACTAGTTTGGCGACTACGCGACCGCGCCTTCACGTTCGCCTGCAGCACTAATTCACCCCCTACTGGGTAGAAGGAAACACTAAGGAGAATCATGAAAGTAATACCCCTAAAGATCAGAACTTCGCGAAAATCTCTCGCGAACCTCCCCAAAGCATTAATACTGTTATGCGCACTCTTGCTTGTGCCAGCCGGCATAGCACAGGCGCAAACCGCGACTTCGGCCCCCATCACTGGAGAGATCGAACGTCTCACACTAACCAATCCGAACGACGTTTGGTCGGGCGGCACCATCGTTGTCGGCGGGCAAAACATCATCATCCCGCGCAACCTGCTCATGGACCTTCCGGCCAACCGGTTGACGCTCCAGCAGACATTCGCTCAGGCGCCCGCGGAATGTTTGACCCGCGCCGAAAGCGGCCTCGCGAAGGCTGACATCTGTAACACAAGCAAAGTGGGCGGCATCGCCACAGTTCATGCCAACCGCACCAGCAACGGAAACATCATTGCCGCCGATATCTTTTTGCAAAAAGGTATTGAATCGGTGAAGGGCGTTGTCACTTATATCAACTTCACCGATGGTTATTTTCGGATCAACGGCAACCTGAACGACGCCACTACAGGCGTCATGGTTCGCCTCAACGACCCGGAAAGCCGTCACACCATTCAGCAAGGTCTTGGCTGTGTGGCCGGTTCTCCCAACTGTAGCCCGGACCCGCGTTTCACGCTCGATCCGGACAACTACACAAACGTTTTTTCAACCGGTATGCCGAGTTGTCTTCCAAGCACTGTCGCACGCACGTTCGTTGACACGATCGACGTCGACGCTGACTTAAACACGACTGAGACACTCACGGCGCAAAGCAGCTCCACCGGCACCGGCGACCTGCTCTGTCCATCTACCAATCGAACAGCCGATCTAGTTGTCGCCGATTCGAGGCGCTTCGCACCAATTCAGGTCGGAGACAGCATTACGGCCGATGGCAACTTCGAAACGATCAATGGTGTTCGCTTCGTCTCTGCGCATAGCACGATGGTTTTGCGCGCGCTTGGCACGAGAGATGTTGCCGGCCAGCCCGATTACATGTTTCTCAACGAGGTCGAGGTAGACGCTCCTGCCTTCCAGAACCAGCGCGCTCGCACACTGTTCATCGGCTTCGCGTCGATGAACACAGACGTCATGATCTGGTCGCTTCACTACGATCCGTCGACCAACCAGCCGCACGAGTTCCCGTTGGCAACAACAGTAGGTTGCGACAACGCTGCGGGAGCGGGCACATGCGGTGCGAACGGTCTCGTCGCCGGCGTCGGTGGCAACATCTGGAAAATTCGTCACGACGTAGACTTCCTCGATCCCGCGACTTCGCCGAGGCTCGATCCTTGCGCTCACTTGCGCGGTGATCCAAGGTTCTCCGCGTCGAACCCATGTCCGGGTGGCGGCACGTTCGCAGAGCAGTTTGCCGTCCTGAGTCCGATCCCGCGCGAGATTCAGGCCCGCACGGGCCGCAAGTTCGCCGATCAGGCAGGCGCTCTCAAGACGATCGATGTGAAAGGAAATGAAGCGACGAACGGTCAGTATCTCTTCCCGTTCGGTCTCGGTCTTGGCGGTGTCAGCACGCCGGAGTTCGACGAAATCGATCTCAACGCGATGCAAACACCCTTCAGCTTCTCCGGTATTCCCTGGATGATGGACCGGCGACTAAGCCCCGGCGGTTGCGAAGGCAACTGCGAGGCAGCGCAACAACCGCTCAGTCCATTCCCGTTTGAAGGATTCGATCCGCGCACGCAGGCAGGCTTGCCGACGGGAACGTACAACGATCCGAACTTCACGGCGAGCTCGCTGTCAAACGTTTCGAATCGCGTGCTTTCCTACGTCGATGGTGCTCTCGGCAAATTCAATGGCAACAGCACTGTGCTGCCATGGCCTCCGGCCGATCCGCCGGCACAGCCCATCACGGCCACGAACTCGTTCCAGCCTTCGACGACATGCGATTTGACGCCGCCGACGGCCCCAACCGCACTGACTGCATCGGCAGCGAGCCCGACTACGATCAACCTGTCGTGGACAGCAGGGACAGACAACGTCGGCATCACCGGCTATCTCGTCTTCCGCGACAATTCTCCCTCGCCGGTGGCGACGGTTATCGGAACGACTTTCTCTGACACCAGTCTTGCCCCGTCGACGACACACAGCTACAAGGTGATCGGTAGTGATACTGCCGGCAATCTATCACCGGCTTCCAACACCGCGAGCGCTACGACGCCGGCTGATACCGCAGCCCCGTCAGCGCCGACAAACCTGGCGGCGGTCGCGCCCAACTCGACCACTGTCAATCTTTCATGGTCGGCTTCGACCGATAACGTCGCCGTCGTTAGCTATAAAGTATTCCGCGATGGCGTGGGGACACCAATTGCAACCGTTACCGGAACGTCTTTCTCTGACGCGGGACTCGCAGTTGGATCAACTCATAGCTACGTGGTGACAGCAGTCGACGGAGCAAACAACCAGTCGGCAGCCTCGAACACAATCGTGGTTACGACACAGGGCACTGATGTAACGCCACCGTCCACCCCGACCAGTCTCACGGCTACCGGTGCAAGCGCATCTGTCATCGACCTCTCGTGGACGGCTTCGACCGATAACTTCGGCGTCGTCGGCTACAAGGTCTTCCGCGATGGTGGACTGACGGAAATCGCGACAGTCACTACAGGCACGTCATTCTCTGACAGTGGACTCGCGGTAGGCTCGACGCATAGCTACACGGTCTCGGCATTCGACGCAGCGAACAACCAGTCCGCCAAATCGACTTCCGCTTCCGCGACTACGCAAATCGCGGGAGCCTTAACCTCTCTCACGATTAACCCGACCACTGTGACTGCTCCCGCCAGTTCGATTGGCACAGTCACCTTGAGCGGTCCCGCACCCGCGGGCGGTATTGCCATAACACTGAGGAGCAGTGACACGAGGAAAGCCACCGTTCCGCAGACAGTAACAGTAGCGGCCGGACAAACCTCGGCAAACTTCACCATCACGACCCTGACGGGCAACCTTGGTGGAGGACAGAACCCGGTCACGATAACCGCGACTCTCGCCGGAACAGGAAGGACCGCAGTCCTCAACGTTGTCAGGTAATAGTCACAATCCAGACCGTGGGAGCAGGAGGGCCAATCCCTTCTGCTCTCACGCTTTGCACTTTTGAAATGTAGATAACCAGTGGGAGGGTAAACGAGAAATGAGAAAACCAGCTTTCCAGCTCATGCGCACATTTGCGACTGCAATCATCGCCTCATTGATTATGGCAACCGCAGTATTCGGACAGACAGCGAGCAGCAATTTAGATCCGACCTTCGGCTCAGGCGGGACCGTTAGAACCGACTTTTCGGGAAACATCGATCAAGCTAACGCCGTCGCCATTCAACCGGACGGCAAGATTGTCGCCGCTGGCTCGAGCTTCAGCAACACGAAGACAGTCGAGGACTTTATCGTCGCGCGCTATAACACTAACGGCACGCTCGACAAGAGATTTGGTAACAACGGAAAGATCACCACCGACTTCTTTCGCAACGTCGACTCGATCAGCGCTCTCATCATTCAACCGGACGGCAAGATCGTAGTCGCAGGCGTTGCACAACTCGCCGGCACCAGCGGCACCCCTCGCGTATTTGCGCTCGCGCGTTACACGAGCGATGGCCGGCTCGATGGTAGTTTTGGCAATGGCGGCTCGCTGACCACCAGCTTCGGCGGCACGTTTGCCGCTGCCAGTTCCATCATGCTCCAACCCGACGGCAAGATCGTTGTCGCGGGAACCGCGGACTTCAATCCCCGAGTTCCGGGCAGTGGTCTCGACTTCGCGCTCGCGCGCTACAACGCAAACGGAACTCTCGATGCGAGTTTCGGCGACGCCGGTAAAATCGTCTTTGATTTCTTTGGAAGTTTCGATCAAGCAAACGCCGCGGCATTGCAGCCGGACGGCAAGATCATTGTCGTAGGCAGTGCCTCTTACGATAGTTTCAATAGGGATATCGGATTTGCGCTGACACGCTTTAATCCGGATGGGACCACTGACTTTGGTTTCGGGACCGGCGGTAAGCAGATCACCGACTTCTTCGACGCCGGCGCGAAAGCGAATGGCATCGTGCTCCAGCCAGACGGCAGATTCGTCGTTGCCGGCACTGCTTCAGACAGCGCCACTAGACCAGCAGCGACCGATTTTGCTCTCGCCCGTTACAATCCAGACGGCACGCTTGATTCCACTTTCGGCATCGGTGGAGAAACCTCAGTTCCCTTTTCTGATAGCGCGACCGAGCAGGGTAATGCATTGGCTCTTACGTCTGACGACAAGATCATCGTCGCAGGCAGCGCGTTCAAGACCTTATCCACTCCGCCTGACTTTGCCTTACGGCGCTACAACTCAGACGGAAGTATTGATACGAGTTTCGGCAACGGCGGTGCGATAACGAACGACTTCGCCGCCGGAACCGACAACGCGCAAGCTGTGGCTATTCAAGCAGACGGGAATGTCATTGCGGCAGGAAGAGCGTTTCGCAGCAATTTTGATCTGGCGCTCGCCCGTTATCGAAATAACGTCGCCACTACTATCGATGTGCTGGCGCCAACAGCGCCAACCACCCTCGTCGCAGTCTTCAACACCAGCACCAATGCGATCGATCTTTCGTGGACCGCCGCAACGGATAACGTTGCTGTTACAGGCTATGAAGTTTTTCGTGATGGCGCTGCGACGGCGATCGGCACAACTACCGGAACGACATTTAGCGACGGTGGTCTGCCGCCGGAATCAACCCATAGCTATGCAGTAGTCGCAGTCGATGCAGCGGGCAATCGTTCGCCGTTGTCGAACACTGCTTCTGCGACGACCCTTTCCGCGCCGCCGGCCGACGTGATTGCGCCGACCGCGCCCGCGGATCTCACGGCAGCGGTCAACGTTGACGCGAGGGTAATCACTCTTTCGTGGAGCGCTTCAACTGACGATGTTGGTGTCACCGGTTACCGTATCTTTCGCGACAATGGCGCAACGCCGATCAGCACAGTAACTGGAACGACGTTTTCTGATTCAAATCAGTTGGGAACTCACAGTTACGTAGTGGCGGCGATTGATGCGGCGCGCAATCAGTCAGGATTCTCGAACACTGTTCTCGCTACAATCGCGGTTGAGGAGCCGGTTGGGTTGTTGAACCTGACCGTGAGTCCGACCAGGGTAACAGCGCCTGCGACTTCGACCGGCACCCTTATCCTGAGCGGCGCCGCGCCGGCGGGTGGAGTGTCAGTAACTGTGCGCAGTAGTGATACGAAGAAGGCGACGGTTCCGGCCACGGTCACAGTGCCCGAGGGCGCAACGTCGGCAACGTTCGTTATCACGACTCTTACCGGTAGTTTGGGCGGAGGTGAAAATCAGGTCACGATTAGCGCCACACTTGGCGGCGTAACCAGAAGTGGAACGCTCACTATTCTGAGACCTTAAGGCGGCGGCTTTGTCCGAAGACGAAAGGCCACTCTCGTGAGTGGCCTTTTTGTTTTAATGTCGCCTGGACTTAGTAGTGCGTCGAGCCTTCGCAATCAACTTCTCCGCGCGATCGGGACCAAAACGACCAAGCACTTTAAAGCGTTTCCCTTTCGTCTCGTTATATGCGATGAAGAAGCGTTCGATCTCGTGGACCAGGTTGCTATTTAGATCGCCAAGGAAGCGAACATGAGAGTGGTTGCGAGAATCAGCAGCGACTGCGATCAGCCTGTCGTTGCGAGTATTCTCTTTCCCTTCGGTCTGCTCGGCCTCGATAACTCCTATTAGTTTTGCCTTAACGAGACACCCCGGAAATGCGGGCTCGTCCATGAGGACGAGGATGTCAAGCGGATCGCCATCACCACCTTTGGTCGAAGGGATGTAACCAAAGTCAAAAGGAAACACCGCGCCGAGAGGAAGTGCGCCGCCGAGTTTAAAGAGCCCGGATTTCTCGTCGTACTTAAACTTGTTCCGGCTGCCTTTCGGAGTATCGATAATGGCATTGACATCACCATCATCATCGAACGCGCTCAGATCAATTAGAGGATTCTTCATCGATTCGCAATAGTGCCTTTGATTGATCAGCCACTGGAACATAATCCCATGTAACGAGCGAGTAAGCCAACACGGCAGAAATCGGGTATGGTGAGCGAAAGAGCCGTCGCAAGATCCAGGGTTGAAGCGTTCGAGAGTAATATTGGAGATTGAATATGAAACACTTCTGCACCTTACTGGTGTTGTGCTTACTTTGGATCACCCCGATCGTCGCACAGACGAAAACGGACAAAGATCGTGACGAGTTGGTTGGACCGGTGAAAAGCGTGGAAGCTTATCTCGTCAATTTTGTGAAGAAGGATAACGGGATCGTAGAGGCACGCCGCCGTTGGTACACGACCACTTACAACACCGAGGGAAACATTTCAGAGAAGGTTACATACGATCAGAGTGGCGCGATCCTGGAGAAGCTTGTACACACTTATGACGCGAACGGTCGCAGCACAGGATACGATGAATACGCTGCCTTGCTCGACAAAACTTTAACCATCCCGCGCCGTCATGTTTACAAGCTGAATGAAGAAGGTCGCAAGGTTGAGTACATCGTATTCGAATCTGACGGAAGTGTGGGCACACGATTCGTCTATAAATACGATGCGAAAGGAAACCTGACTGAGCAACAATGGTACGCTCACACAGGGCGGCTCGGCGGCAGGCTCGTATTTACCTTTGATGAGAAAGGTAACGAAACAAGTCAGACGAGTTATCAGGCAGACGGTTCTCTGAGTTGGAAAAGTTTTTCAAAGTACGACGATAACGGAAACAAAACGGAGTGGATTCATTATGACGGAAAGACTCTTCGATATAAGATCGTTTACAGCTATGACAGTAAAGGGAGAGTTTTAGAAAAGGAGACCGCTGAATTTAACAGCGCTCCAAATGCACTTCCTCCATCCCACTCTCCCGAACCGGGAAAAGAGGTTTACACCTATGACGATGACGAGCGAACCAAGGAAGTTGTGACCTACGGCGTCGACGGCACGTTGAAGGGAAAAGTTGCTTACGCATATGACGAGCGGAAAAACGAAGTTGGACGGACAGCGTTCAATGCGGATGGTTCGCATAAGAATGGTGACGCTCTATCGATGAACATTGATTATGACTCACACGGGAACTGGACCAGGAAAACACGGCTCATACAATCCGAAAACGACGGACAGCCTCAACCGTATCACGCGGAGCTGAGGGTAATTACTTATTACTGAGTAAGATCATGAATTGGCAGGAGAATATAATCACGACCAGTGCCGGCATAGGGTCCCTGCTGAATGAGACACGGATCATAGCAGTGCTCGGTATCAAAACGGAGGCTCAAGCAAACCAACCGGCATTCTATGTCCCACGTTATTTACAGACCGCGGGCTTTCAAATCATCCCGGTGCCTGTTTACTATCCACAAGCGACGCAGATACTCGGGCAACAGGTCTATCGCCGGCTCGTTGACATTCCAATCGATGTCGATCTCGTGAACGTCTTTCGCCTCTCTCACGACGTTCCTCCTCACGTCGCAGACATTTTGGCAAAGATGCCCAAAGCAGTATGGTTGCAATCCGGAATTCGTAACGATGCCGCAGCCGAAACACTCGCAAAAGCAGGAATCAAAGTCGTTCAGGACCGCTGCATCATGGTAGATCATCGTTACCTTTAATGATGCAGCGTTGGCAAAAATTTGGAGGTGGTTATGAACGTTCATAAACGTGCGCCTTTTGTAGCAATCGCTGTTTGTGTTGCTGTTATCGCCGTCGTGGTAGTGAAAACGATGGGTCAGGAGGAGCCTGGCAAAGGCAACACGAGTGATGTTGAACAGTGGGAATACCTGGCGGTCGCTGGTCCAAGTACGTCAAACCTTACTGCGACTGGTAACCCGCGCATGCGAAAAGAACCGAATGCTGCATTTGGACGCGAGGCATTCGTCCTGGAACAACACTTAGACAAGCTCGGCGCAAACGGCTGGGAACTCGTATCGGTGGCAGGACCACCGACCGACCCTGCCTACTATTTCAAACGCAGGAAGCAGGCGGACGCTTCTCGTTAATTGAATTGCACCTGAGATCATGGAAATCCAGGATGCTTATACACATTGGTCCACAACGTACGACTCAGATCGTAATCTGACTCGCGATCTGGACCAGCTAGCGACTGAGCATGCTCTAAAAAGTCGCAGCTATCAGAATGTGCTGGAGTTGGGTTGCGGGACCGGTAAGAACACCGCTCTTCTTTCTCGAATCGGTCGAAACATTCTGGCCGTTGATTTCTCACGCGGAATGTTGAAGCAGGCCAGAGTCAAAATCGATTCCAGCAATGTTCTGTTTGTGGTCGCTGATCTAACAAAGCCATGGCCGTGCAAGACTGAATCCTTCGAACTGATTGCGTGTAACCTGGTGCTCGAACACATCGAGGATCTGAGCGCGATTTTTGCGAAAGCATCTCGAGCACTAACCGGTGGTGGGCTGTTTTTTATCAGCGAACTCCACCCGTTTCGGCAGTACCAGGGTACACAGGCGCGTTTTCAAAACGACGATGGCACCATTACCATCCGTGCGTTCGTGCATCATCTCTCCGACTTCCTCGAAGCTGCTGAGCAGAATGGTTTCTTATTCAGGACGATGAGGGAGTGGTGGCATGACGAAGATCAAAATAAGAGTCCGCGACTCGTGACCTTCATGTTTGAGAAGCCTCGTGCTTGATCCTGAAAAAGTTCTCCAGCAGTTGGTACATTGGGCGGGCCAGCAGCAATCGGTTCGTGCCGTGATCCTCACGAGCTCGCGCGCTATTCCTCATGCAGCTTTGGATCTGTTTTCCGACTACGACGTTATCCTCATACTGCGTGACATCGAGCCATTCTACGTTGATCGAACCTGGCTGGAAGTGTTTGGGCCAGTGCTGGCGATCTATCGCGATCCGCTTAGTGAGGACAACGGACAAAAGCGATCGGCTTACGTCGTTCAGTATGAGAACGGCTTGAAAATAGATTTCAACCTTTGGCCCATCGAACTCCTGCAACGAGTCACCTATAACGGACATCTCCCGGCTGAGTTCGACGCCGGATACAAGATCCTCGTTGACAAAGACCATTTGACGACCGCACTGACCTCGCCGACTTATGCTGCGTATATCCCTGCGCCGCCCACCGAAGCACACTACCTGGAGTTATTAGAAGGGTTCTTCCTTGACACGACGTATGTGGCGAAGTTTCTCTGGCGCGACGACATGATGGCGGCAAAACACATCCTGGACCACTCACTAAAGCAGGAACACCTGCGTCCGATGCTGGAATGGCATGCGGAGATCGATCATCAGTGGTCGCTAAAACCCGGACCTTATGGCCGCAGATTGAAGCAGTATGTGCGAACGGATTTATGGACCGAGCTGGAATGCACTTACACGGGAGCCGGGCTCGAGGAAAACTGGGAGGCACTGTTTCGCACCATCGCACTGATGCGACGCGTCGCCGGCGAGGTTGGTAAGCAGTTGGGATATACATACCCGCATGAATTGGAGCAACGAGTCGTCGACTATCTCTCGCGCGTGAGACGCCTCGATCAAAACGCTAAAAGCTTCAGTTAATGAGTGGCCGTTTGAGATAGACCCTACGGCACGGTATATGAAGAAGGACGGGTCGATCGAGGGGTCGCACGCGCAACCTTGGTAGGTTGCTTTTTTCATTTTCATTGGCTTTTTAGTTTCGCTTTCCTGGTTCACACTTAGTCCTGCAGCGCGCAACAAACAGGTCCTCCGCAAAGTCCTGACTTTCGCATGCTGGTTTCTGTGTTTGCTGTGCGTACCCGCAGTCTTTCTATTCAAACGTGTCCGCGCGAAAAAGGGCGCGGTCGCGATGCACTGAGCCGCGGCTTCGCCGCCTGATGTGAGGCGGGCTCAGCCCCGCCGGTAGCCTACTAAAATATATTGGGGCTATGCCCCCGGTTTGGGCCTGAGGCCCGGACCGGGGGCGTAGCCCAATTGAATAGCTAGAGTCGTGACGGCGGGGCCGAGCCCCGCCTCACATCAGGCGGCGAAGCCGCGGCGTGAGTACCAAAAGCACTTTTGTGCAAAGCCGTGTCGTGTCAATAGTCTTATCTGTCGATTGAACGGACCTCGATCTGACCGTTGTGCACTCGGGTCTCGAAGCATGAGTCGCGAACGAGTGGCTGTACCTGATTGCTCAACCGGTCGAGCACTTCCTGCTATTCGACCACCTTCATTAATGCTTCACTAGCCATGACCTTCCCTCCCGGTTGCACGTATTAACCGCGGTGAAAACCATGGCATTCTAAAATTAAAGTTTGCGATTTCTCTCACGCACTCTTCATAAACTCTGTCGAAATCCAAAAGATGCCACGGGCTGCCCCATCGAGCCTCACATCTTTTGCGTCTCACAAATCCACGCTGTCATCGACCAATTGATTGATGGTCCAACCGGAGAGTTTCGAATAGGCGAGCAGCACCAGCAACGACGGTTCTCGACCGTCACGCTCAAACAGCGAAATACTGGACGGATATAAAACCTCGTCCTTGACCCCGAGCTGCTTGATGAGTTCCGATTGGGTTAGACCCAAACGGATCCTTATCAACTGCAGCTTCTCGCCTAGACGGCGCGGTCGAGGACGGTGAGCGCGCCCCATCAACTTACCCTCCGGGATGAAGCGCGGCTGTACTTGCAAGACTTTCTAAATAGAAATACGCTGTAGCTGAGTTTTGGAGAGGCCCGGAACCCTTGCATCCGGGCGGTGAACATTTCAGGCGGTTCCCGCTCGCGGACTAATCATTGGCATCATGTTAGCGGAGTGTGTGGCCCAGTGACAATTGCCTTTGTCAACACACTTCGACTAAAAAGCGGCAATTGAGGGGATTGTCGCTCGCGAAAAGCCCCTTGACTGTCCAGACGGGGGCGCAGGGCGTTACCGTTACCGCAACGTTAAGGAAACGGTAACGCCCTAACTACGTGGTCTAACTTCTCTCAGCCTTCTCTGCTTTCTTATTCAGATTCCAGCCGCGTCTTTCAACACGTTTGCTATAAGCCGATTGTTGAAACTGGATTTTCGTTCGTCAAGGGGATTTCACACTGAAAATCTAAGTAAATTCTCACACGTGAACGACTGGCTAACAGCACACACATGAATTACACTGCGCCAAACTCGGAGAATCATTTTGGCGCCCAGCAAACAGATTCGCATCCTGAGTGTCGAAGACCACCCTGTCTTCCGGCAGGGGCTGGCCACGATTATCGAAACAGAACCCGACATGGTCCTGGTGGCCCAGGCGACTAACGGAGTGGAGGCAATAGACGAGTTTCGTCGTCATCGCCCTGATATCACTCTGATGGACCTTCGCCTTCCCGGCGCCAACGGTACCGATATCCTGGTCGCAATTCGCGGTGAGTTTCCTGACGCACGAATCATCATGCTGTCGTCTTCGGATACGGATGGCGAGATTCAACGTGCACTGCGCTCGGGAGCCGCAGGTTATGTTCTCAAAAGCATGCCGCAGGACGACTTGCTGGCAGTGATTCGATCAGTGCATGCGGGCAAACGCAATGTCCCACCCGCGGTGGCGGCTCTTATCGCCGAGCATTTGGGTGAAGAAGACCTCACGACGCGCGAGTTGGAGGTGCTGCAACTGATTCGCGACGGCTACAAGAACAAACAGATTGCCGATCGACTTTCGATTTCCGAGAACACCGTCAATTTTCATATCAAGAACATAGTCGACAAACTAGACGCAAACGATCGCACGCATGCGGTAACGATTGCGGTACGTCGCGGACTGCTGCCGCTCTGATCGACTACAGAAAACTGTAGTAGCGGTACTGAAGACTCTGGTGGTGTGCTGTGGATCCGCTTTCGATAAAGTTCGGAAGTTTGCAGGTCACTCGTCGTGAACAATGCCAAATTCAGATACCTCGCACTCGCTACTCTTTGGCTGCTAACGTTAGGTGTCCCTGCGCACGCGCTCGATCCAAACCAACCAGCGAGCAGCTACATACGTACACATTTCACGCTCGATGACGGTCTTCCCGGCACTGTCGTAGGTCAGATAACGCAAACAAAGGATGGCTTTCTTTGGCTGAACATCAACGGCATCGACCTGGCCCGCTTCGACGGAAAGAATTTCTACCTGTTCGAGAAACTCAGCACGTGGACACTCGCAGTAGGTCCTGATGGAGATCTCTGGGTTGGTGGACTTCAAAGCTTAAGACGCGTCAGTCCGTCCAGTTTCAATCAGTTCACACTTGCTGACTCACCTTCCTACCATCCTGGACCCGGCGTTCAGAGCGATGTTACTTTCCTTCGCTTCACCAGGAATGGCGTCCTGTGGGCGGCAACTGCCGGCGGGCTGTTTCGCTACGAAGGCGATCGATTCGTACCCGTTGGACCACGAGTGCTCACGGGCAACATCGAAGAAGCCCGGGATGGACATCTATTGGTAATGAACAAGGAAGGGTTCATGGAGTTAAATGGCATTGAGGTAGTGCCTCACCCTGAACTCGCCACTAAGTTGGGAAAAGACAATCAGCTCTTTCAAGTTATGAAAGATAGTCGCGGCAATACGTGGTATTGCACGGGTT
>Ga0126311_10000618_pt1 | contig 16557 bp, 13 predicted proteins | sample Plot61_FD_92539 | JGI IMG/M metagenome (GOLD analysis project Ga0126311, IMG submission 92539) | Serpentine soil microbial communities from UC McLaughlin Reserve, CA, USA - Plot61 | ecosystem: Environmental > Terrestrial > Soil > Grasslands | place: USA: UC McLaughlin Reserve, Lake County... | reverse complement strand
GCCGTGGCTGCGGGGGTGGCGGACGCGCCGGGCGTCGCGCCCGCCGCGGGCGACGCGGCGGCGTTGGGCGACGCGGGCTGGTTGCCGCCGAGCGTGCTCGGGTTCTTAATCATGTCCTGCGCGAGGTAGTTCTCCACCTTCGCCTCGTTCATGGCTACGACGCGCAGCGCCTCGCCCAGAACCCTCTGGCGCTCGTTGATGAGCGCCTGCTTTATCTGGTCGCGTACGCCGGGCGTCGCGAGCGTCTGCGGTTCGTTCTGCAAGCGCCTGTCCGTCAGCTTCAGGATGATCCAGCGCCCGTCCTCCATGTGGAAGGGCGGGGTGATGTCGCCGGGCCGCATCGCGCCGAAGAGGTTCGAGATGACCTCCTGCGGGAGGCCCGAGCCCTTGAGCTTCGCCTCGTCCCAGAAGCTGAAGTCGCCGCCGCGTACGAAGCTCGGGTCTTCGCTGCGCTGGCGTGCGACGGTGGCGAAGTCCGCGCCGCCGCGTAGCTGCGCGTAGACGTTGTCGATCTTGGTCTTCGCCTCAAGGTCGCTCTTGGCGTCGTCCGGGTACTGCCCGGCGCTGTCGAACGGGTCGGCGGCTATCATGGCGAGGGCGACGCCGCGCGGGCTGACGAAGCGCTCCTGGTTCGCGTTGTAGAAGGCGTCCACTTCGCCGTCGTTCACCGTCACGTTGCTCACGGTCTTTTCGAGCAGCTTCCGTATGGCGAGCTGCTTGCGGGCCGTCTCGCGCAGCTCCTGCTCGGTCTGGCCGCTCTCCTTGAGCATCTTCTGGTACTCTTCCTCGGTCAGGTTGGCCTCGCGCTTCTTGCCGTTGATGGCCTGCGTTATCTCGTCGTCGCTCGGCAGCTGCTTCTCCTTGTCCGCGCGCTGGAAGAGTATTTCCTGCTCGACCAGGCCCGCCAGCGCCTGTAGCCGCGCCGTCGCGAGTTCGAGCGGCATCATCTTGCTCTGCTGCCCGCCCGTCTGCTGGCTGATGATGCGGTCTACCTCGCTCAGCGTGATGTTCTTGCCGTTGACGGTCGCGGCCACGTCCTTGCCGCCTGCCCCGTTGGCCTTGCTGCCGGAGCAACCGGAAAGCGCGGCCGACACGGCGGCGGCGGCGAGGATACCGACGGCGAACTGTTTGAAGACTCTGGGCACTTTTACTCTACGCTCCTTACTTGACTCTCTTCCGAAGATGGCCGCAGCCCGACTTGACGCTGCGTAAACCCGTTTGCTATAAGTTTTCGTTTCCGACGCGCTCCTCGGACTCGCCTATGTAGCACGACGAACGAAAGCGCGCGGCTTTTTAATGCTTGGAGGTTCTACTTAAAGTCATGGCAAAACGATGCGAAGTCTGCAACAAGGGGCCGCAGTTCGGCAATAACGTCTCGCACGCGAACAACCGCACGCGCCGCCGCTTCGACCCAAACCTTCAGTCCATACGCGTGCAGCGCCCGCAGGGCGGCACCGTCCGCATGAAGGTCTGCACGTCCTGCATCAAGGGCGGCAAGGTCGCGAAGGCGGCCTGAGCTTAAAAGAGCTGTTTCGACACGGCGGCGGGCGCTCGACTTACGTTTGGGCGCCCCCGCCTTTGCTTTTCCCGCCCGAACCTCGCGGGCTCTCGGGCCTGACTCACCCGCCGCCCGCGAGCGCCACGACCTCTATCTCGACTCTCGCGTCGCGCGGCAGTCGCGCGGCCTGCACGGTCGAGCGCGCGGGCGGATTCTCGCCGAAGAAGCGCGCGTAAGTCTCGTTCATCGCCGCGAAGTCGTCCATGTCGGCTAGGAAAACGGTCGTCTTGACGACGCGCGCGAGCCCCGTCCCGGCGGCTTCGAGCAGGTTCGAGACGTTGCGCAAGACCTGCTCGGTCTGCTCGACTATCCCGCCCTCGACGAACTGGCCCGTCTCGGGGTCGATGGGAATCTGCCCCGAGGCGAAGACGAATCCGTTTGCCACGACCGCCTGCGAATACGGCCCTATGGCCTGCGGCGCGCGCTCGGTCTCGATGGTCTGCTTCACGGTCTGGACAGTCCCTTTTCGCAAGGCTACGAACAAATTGCAGATTCTAACAGAGCGCCCCCGCGCACGGCAAACGCATACGCCGACGGATTATTGGGTTGCACCGTGATTGATGACGTTTTCGCCGGGGATGGATGTATCGCGGCCGGGCCGGGCGGAGTTTTTTACAAGAGATTCGAAAGCCGACTGCCGGAGTGCTTCCGTCACACGGAGCCCTGCACGCGCTCAACGTCGAGGACGCCGGGGACTTTGCGTATCGAGGTCATGACCTTGTCGAGGTGCTTGAGGTCGAAGACCTCGACGGTGACCTCTATGCGGCCGCGGTCGTCGGGCTCGACCGAGGCGTGCGAGGAGCGTATGTTGGTCTTGATGTCCTTTATCGCGTTCGTCACGTCGGCGATCATGCCCGTGCGGTTCTCGGTTATCGCCAGCAGTCGCACGGCGTAGGCCGCCTCGCCCGCGCCCGCGTCGGCCCACTCGACCTCGACGATGCGCTCGGGGTTGACCATCAACTGCTGCACGTTCGTGCAGCGCTTCGCGTGGACGGCGACGCCCTTGCCGCGCGTGATGTAGCCGACGATCTCCTCGCCGCGGACGGGGTTGCAGCAGCGGGCGCGCGTGACGAGCAGGTCGTCCACGCCGCGCACGACGATGGAGTCTTCGCCGAGCCGTATGAACTTCTTGACGGCCTGCACGCCCGCCGTGACGCGGCTCCGGAGCGGCGACTCCTTCTTCTGCTCGATCTCCGCGAACTTCTCGGGGCCGAGGTACTTCGCGATGACGTTGCGCGGGACCGTCTTCCCGTAGCCGACCGCGGCCATCAAATCGTCCAGGCGCCCGTAGCCGTACTCGTTCGCGATGCGCTTCATCGCGCCGTCCGAGTCGGCGAGGAGCTTCTTCGGCGAGAGGCCGAAGCGCAGCGCCTCCTTCTCGAAGAGCTTGCGGCCCAGCTCTATGGACTCGGCGCGCTGCTGCTCCGCGACCCAGTGGCGCACGCGGTTTCGCGCGCGCGAGGTGGTGACGAAGTTGAGCCAGTCGCGCGACGGGTGGCCGTTCGGGTTCGTGAGAATCTCGACCACGTCGCCGTTCTGAATCGTGGAGCGCAGGGGAACCATTCGGCCGTTTATGCGCGCGCCCGAGCAGGTGTTGCCGACCTCCGTGTGAATCACGTACGCGAAGTCGATGGGCGTCGCGCCGCGCGGGAGCTGCACGATCTTGCCCTTCGGCGTGAAGGCGTAAACGTCCTTCGGGTAGAGGTCGAGCTTTAAGGATTCGAGGAAGTCGCGCGAGTCCTTCACCTCCTGCGACCACTCGACCAGAGAGCGGAGCCACTGGAACGCCTCGTCGTCGTCGTGCGCGCCGCGCCGCCCCTCCTTGTACTTCCAGTGCGCGGCCACGCCCTCCTCGGCCGTGCGGTGCATCTCCTCCGTGCGAATCTGAATCTCGAACGGCTGCCCCTTCGTGTCTATCACGGACGTGTGGAGCGAGCGGTAGAGGTTGTCGCGCGGCGTCGCTATCCAGTCCTTGAAGCGGCCCGGTATGGGCTGCCAGAGGGTGTGTACGACGCCGAGCGCGGCGTAGCAGTAGCGCGTCTCGTCGGGCGTGATGATGCGCGCGGCGATGAGGTCGTAGACCTGGTCGAGATCGATCTTCTGCCGCCTGAGCTTCTTCCATATCGAGTAGAGGCGCTTGACGCGGCCCTCGACGGAGACGTAGGGCATGTCCACCTCGCGCATCTTCTCCTCGATGCGCTCGGTGACGGACTTGAGGAACGCCTCGTGCTCCTTGCTCCGGCGCTCCAACTGCTCGGAGAGCTCCCTGTAATCCTCCGGGTGCAGGTGCTTGAAGGCGAGGTCTTCGAGTTCGCTGCGCAGTCGGCCCATGCCGAGGCGGTGCGCGATGGGCGCGAAGATGTCCAAGGTCTCCTGCGCGATGCGCCGCCGCTTCTCCGGCTTGAGGTGGTGGAGCGTGCGCATGTTGTGCAGGCGGTCGGCGAGCTTGACGAGGACGACGCGCACGTCGTCCACCATCGCGAGCAGCATCTTGCGGACGTTCTCGGCCTGCTGCTCCTCGCGCGACTGGTTGCTTATCTGCGCGATCTTCGTGAGGCCGTCAACCAGGTGCGCGACCTCCTCGCCGAAGGAGTCGCGTATCACGTCCAGCTCGACGAGCGTGTCTTCGACCACGTCGTGCAGGAGCCCCGTGGCGACCGAGACCTCGTCGAGCTTCATGTCGGCGAGTATGTTCGCGACTTCGAGCGGGTGGACGAGGTACGGCTCGCCCGAGGCGCGCGTCTGCCCCTCGTGGTGGCGCGCGGAGAAGAAGTACGCGCGCCGCAACACGTCCAGGTCGGCCTGCGGGTGGTTGCGCCCGACCTTGTCCAGAATCTGCTCGATGCGAATCATTGGAAGCTGTTGGCTGATAGCCGTTAGCTATTAGCTTTTCTTTGATGAACGGCGCGCACTTTTCTTTGCCGGGGACTCCCGCTCTAGTTCAAAGACAGAGCCGCCGGCCGGGTTTTAGCTAAAAGCTAACGGCTAATAGCTAACGGCTATTATAAAAACAACGATGCCCGACGTGGAAGTCAGGCATCGGCGGGAGGTGTTTTTGTGTGCTCGGCCGCGCGCGGGCGCGGCGGGGGCGTACGCGGAGGCGAGGGCTTTAGCTCGCGGGGGGCGCGGGCGACTTGGCGGCCTCCGCCTCTTTCCTGTTGGCCTCCTCGGCCGTGAGGCGCTTCTGCTCCGTGAGCGCCTGCTCGTACTTCTTGTCGAAGTCGGCCTTGGCGTTGGCGTCGGCGTTCATCTCGGCGAGCTTGGCGTGCTCGCGCAGGAGGTTCGCCTTGTAAGACCAGGCGCTCGCGCTGCCCGCGTTGAGCGAGACGGCCTGCTCGGCGAGCTTCATCCCCTCGTCGGCGCACTGCTTCGCCTTGTCGAAGTCGGCCTGCTCGGGCGGCTTCTTGTAGTGGATGATGATCTTGTCGCCCTTCTCCTCCTTGGTCTGGTTCTCCTTGCGCTCGGTTATGTCGTAGGAGCACTGCCACTGCTTGGAGGCGAGGATGACGAGCGCCTCGGCGCGCGCGTTCGGCGTCGCGCCCTTGTCGGCGCGCGTCTTGAGCAGTTCGTTGACCTTGTCGTCCCTCTTCATCTGCCCGTAGAGGAAGACGATGGCCTTGTAGGCGTCCTCGTTCGTGGGGTCGCGGTTCAGAATGTCCTGGTACGCCTGCACCGCGCGCTCGCCCATCTGAATGTTCTCGGGCGTGCCGACGCCGGGCTTGTACTGCTGCTGGACGGCGCGGGCGATGAAGAGCGGCGCGTTCCTCTGCGACTCGTCGAGCGAGTACGCCTCTCGGAACTTATCCTCGGCGTCCTTGAACCTGCCGTCCTTGTACGCGCGCGCGCCCTCGTTCAGCGCGTTCTTGGCGCGCACGCGGTTGATGAGCCCGCACCCGCCCGAACTGAAGACGACGACGGCGAGCAGCGCCACGATGTGGATTCGAGAGAGTTTCATTGGGTGATTGCTCCGGGCAAAAGTGGGAAGCACGTCTTCCGTGAAGGGGGCTTTGGTCGGCCGCGGCGACGCCCGCGCCCCGCAGCGCGCACCCTTCGCGGCGCGCGGCGCGTCGGGCGTCGCTGCTCGCGCGCCTCTACTGCTCCAGCGCCTCGGTCTGTAGGCCGACGGGGTTGGAGCCCGCGCCCTTGACCGTGTCGATGATCTTCACGACATCGCCGTACTTGAAGGTCTCGGGGGCCTTGACGAAGACCGTCCTCTCGATCCGGTCGTCGGGCGAGAGGTCTGCGCGCCCCTCGAAGCCCTCCTTCCAGATGCCCTGCTCCTTGCGCGTCTTGAACTCGTTCGAGAGCGCGGAGCCTATCGGGCCGGGCTCGTTGACCGAGCCGTCCGCTATCTTGTTGCCGCCGCGCATAAGCTCCGCCGAGAGGTCTTTCTTTATGTTGACGACGAGCGTGCGCGGGCTCTGTTTGGCGTTCTCGCTCATCTCCTCGCTGCGCTCCGGGACGAGCGTCTTGAAGCGCGCGGGCTTCAACGGCGTGATGACCATGAAGATGATCAGCAGCACCAGCAGGATGTCGATGAGCGGCGTGACGTTGATGCTGGGGACGGCCCCACCGCCGCCTGAACTCATACCCATAAGTCGCTACTCCTCCGTGCGTCGGCCCGCGCCGCGCGCGACGTGTCGAACGCGCGCGCCGCGCGGGCGGCGTGTGTCACTTCCTGTTTTTACGTGCCGGGCGACGGTGCCGGCGCGGGCGCGCCGCCGCTCTTGCTCTTGTCGGCCACGAGCCCTATCTGGTCGATGCCGGAGTCGCGGATCAGGTTTATCGTCTCGACGACCGCGCCGTAGTTGGCATTCACGTCGCTGCGTATGTAGACGATCCGATCCTTGTCCTCTTTGGTCGCCATCTTCGAGTCTATCTCTGACTTGAGCTGGTCTTTGTCGATAGGCTTCTTGCCGAGGAAGAGCTTTCCGTCCTCGGTGATGGCGACGACGACCGAGGTCTCCTTGATTATGTTCTTGTCCTCGTCCGGGTTGCGCATGTCGCGCGGGAGCGCGACCGAGACGCCGGCCTGGAGCATCGGCGTGATGACCATGAAGATGATCAAGAGCACGAGCATGATGTCCACCATCGGCGTGACGTTGATTTCGGAGGTGAACCCGCCCCCCCCGCCTGCACTCATTCCCATCGCTTGTCTCTCCCGGCCCGCCCACGTGCGGGCCTAGTGCGCCGCGCTACGCCCGGACCGCCGCGCCCTGCTGGCGGGCGGCGGTCCGGGCGCGCCGTGACGGCGCGGAAAACCTTCTGAGGGCGATTACGACCTGAGCTGCCGCGTGCGGTTCTTCAGGAAGTAGTCGATGAGCTCGGAGGCCGAGTTGTCCATCTCGATGATGAAGCCGTCCACCTTGCCCGTGAAGTAGTTGAAGAGCCACACGGCGGGCACGGCCACGGCGAGCCCGAGGGCCGTCGTCAGCAGCGCCTCGGCGATGCCGCCCGCGACCGCGCCGATGCCGGCCGACTCTGCGGACTTCATGCCGGTGAACGCGTTGATGATGCCGAACACGGTGCCGAAGAGTCCGACGAACGGGGCCGTCGAGCCGATGGTGGCGAGGCCCGAGAGCCCGCGCTTGAACTCGGCCGACTTGATCGCGATGGCGCGCTGCAAGGCGCGCTTCGAAGCCTCTATCTCGTCGCCCGAGATGTCGCTCGACGCCTCGTGCGCGCGGAACTCCTGAAGGCCCGCGTTGACGACCATCGCGAGGTGCGACTTCTTGTGCTTGTCGCTGATGTTGATGGCCTCCTCGATGCGGTCGTTCTTCAAAGCCTGCGCGACGCGGGGCGCGAACTCGCGCGACTGCTTCTTCGCGGCCGAGTAGGTCAGGAAGCGCTCGACCATGATCGCGATCGAGTACATGGACATGATGAGCAGGATGATGATGACGGTAAGCGCCACCCACCCGAGGTTCTTCACCATCTCCGTGATGGTGAAGGCGCTCTTCAGGTCTTCACCGCCCTTTGCCGCCTCCTGGAAAAGGAAGGCGAAGAAGCCGAGAGCCTTGCTCCCGAGTACGCTCAGCAGAATAGTCACGGCAGAAATCCTCCAAAGGTTTTCGGTTGTGATGGCAAAAGGCGCTTCCGCTCCGGAGGGCGCGCCCGGTCGCCGGGCGCCGAAGAGCGTCCCGGCGGCGCGCCTGCGGCGCGGGGGCTGGGCCCCGCGCCCTCCTTATTGCAGCACGAAGTTGTACGTGATGACGCCCGAGACCTTGACGGGCTGTCCCGACAGGAGCGTCGGCGAGAAGCGCGCCTGCCGCGCCGCCGAGACCGCCGCCTGCTGCAAGAGCGGGTGGCCGGAGACGGCCGAGGCGGAGATGACGCGGCCCGACTCGTCCACGACGATCTGGACGGTCACGGTGCCGGAGGCGCGCGCCGCCTTCGCGATGGGCGGGTAGGCGGGCTGCGGCTTCGAGATGGCGCGGCCGTTCAGCACGCCGCCCGAGACGATGGTCTTGCGCGGCTCGGGCGTAGGCTTGGGCGCGGGCGGGGGCGGGGGCGGCTCCTCGCCGCCGCTGACGGCCGGGCCCGCGGGGCCGCTGCCTTCCCTCGCGACGCCCTCGCGGAAGCCCACGTCAACCTTCGGCGCGGAACTCGAAATGCCCGTGTCCTCGGCGCCCTTGTTGATGAACTTGCTCATGTCGCGCGCGACCTCTTTGGTCGTCTCCTTCGCGACTTCCTGCGACTTGACGACCGGCGCGATGACGGAGATTTCCGTCCTCGTCACGACCGCGGTCTCGACCTTGGAGGCGGGCTTAGGCTCCTCCTTCGGCTTGACCTGCTGCTCCTGCTCCATCGGCGCGGGCGCGACGAGCGTGAGCAGCTCAAGGCTCGGGTCGGGGATGGAGTCGTTGTACAGGTAGACGCTCAAGACCGCGACGGCCACGAGCACTATCGAGTAGACCACCATCGTCCCGAGGAAAAAAGAGCCCTTGCGCGCGAGGTCGTCTGAGTGCGAGCCGGACTCAACAAGCGTGTCGAACATTGTCTCTATCCTCCCTCTTCCGCTGCCAGGTGGATCAGGGGTTCGCGAAATTATTTAAACACGCAACTCTATTGAGAGAGTTGCGATTCTGAAACGTTTTCTACTCAAAAACGCCGCGGCCTGAGCTTTATTGCCTTAGAGAAACGGGGGTTGGCCTATGGCGCCGGCCGCACGCCCAAACGCGCCGCCTCGGACTCCTTTAACGCCGGCCACACAGGGTATGAAACGGGTTTGCGGCCAGTCGCCCTCGACAGACGCCTACAGTCACAGGCCCGTCCCACACCCTGGCGGAACAGGCGCGTCAGTCGGAATATTCGATTGGGCCAGCAACGCGCTCAGTCTATGTCGCAATCCGCGGCGAAGTCAAGCGTAAAAAGCTTTAACCGCCCGAAAAGCGCCCGCGCACGCCTGCACACTCAGGACACCTCTATAGATGCCGTCCGCGCCCCGTTGTTCGTTTAAATTTTAAAGACTAGTAAATCGACTTCGCGCGCGGCCCCGCGGCGTAACGGAAACGCCTGGACGGGGGCCGCGCGCGGCGCGCAACTTACGCGTGCGCGTCTTACCGCGTCACCTCGCGGCGGCGTTCGCGCGCGTGTTGCGCGCGCCGGGCGACTGCTGGCGGCCGGCGCGCGCCCCCGTGCCGCCACCGCCGCCGCGCGTGCCCGTGGCTGCCGACTGCTCGCGGCCCACTTCGAGGCGCTGCTGCCACCAGACCATGATGGGGCTCGCGATGGCGACGGAGGAGTAGGTGCCGAAGATGATGCCGATGAGGAGCGCGACCGAGAAGCCGCGCAGGACTTCGCCGCCGAAGATGACCATCGCGAGGACGGAGAGGAAGACGAGGCCCGACGTGATGATCGTGCGCGAGAGCGTCTGGTTTACAGAGTCGTTCGTCACGTCGTAGAGCGTCGAGCGTCGGTGCATGCGCAGGTTCTCGCGTATGCGGTCGAAGATGACGATGGTGTCGTTGACGGAGAAGCCGACGAGCGTGAGGAGCGCGGCGATGACCGTCAGGTTGACTTCGAACTGGAATATCGAGAAGAAGCCGAGCGTGACGAGCACGTCGTGGAAGACCGCGATGACCGCGGCCGCGCCGTACGTCCACTCGAAGCGGAAGCCTATGTAGAGCAGAATGCCTATGAGCGCGAGGAGCGTGACGGCGACCGCCTGATTCCTGAGCGCCGCGCCCGCGACCGCGCCGACCGCGTCGGTGCCGACTATCTTGAAGGCGTTGCCCTCGGCCGGGAACGGCGCGTTCGGCTCGACCTGCACGTCGCCCGTCAGCGTCCTCAAAGCCCTGGCGACCGTCTTGCGGCCGATGTCCACCTGCGTCTCGCCCGCCGCGTTGGCCTCGCCGGTCTCCATCTTCGGGAGCCTTATGAGCACCTGCCCTTCCTTGTCCGTGACGGGCTGGATGATGGGGTCGGAGACGCCCGCCGAGTGCAGCGCGTCGCGTATGACCTCGGGCGCGGGCCGCTGCTTGAAGTCGGCCGTGACGACCGTGCCGCCCTTGAAGTCGATGCCGAGGTTGAAGGCCTCGGTGCCGCCGGGCACGGCGTGGCGTACGAGCGCGGAGCCGAGCCCCGCGAGCATGATGGCCGTCGAGATGAGGATGAAAACCTTGCGGTAGCGCAGCCAGTCGAGATTGACGTTGTGTAGTATCTGAAACATGACGAATCCAGTGATGAGTGATGAGTGATGAGTGATGAGATAAGTGCTCTTTCTTATCACTCATCACTCATCACTCATCGTCGCCTTTAGATGCTGAGCGTTTCGACGCGCCCGTGCTTCGCCTGCTTGTGCGAGAGTTCCCACATGAAGATAGTGCGCGAGACGTAGACGGCCGTGAACAGGTTCGCCAGAAGGCCGAGTACGAGCGTGACGGCGAAGCCGCGTATCGGCCCCGTGCCGAAGACGAACAGGAAGAGCGACGAGATGATCGTCGTCACGTGCGTGTCGATGATGGTGACGAAGGCGCGGGAGAAGCCGAGGTCTATCGCGGACGGCACGGTCTTGCCCGAGCGCAACTCCTCGCGTATGCGCTCGAAGATGAGCACGTTCGAGTCCACGGCCATGCCTATGCCGAGGATGATGCCCGCGATGCCGGGGAGCGTCAGCGTCGCCTTGAAGACGATGAGCGCGGCGAGCGTCAGCACCGTGTTCAGCAGCAGCGCCACGACCGCGTTGATGCCCGACCAGCGGTAGTACGCGACCATCGTCAGGATGACGAGCGCGAGTCCGACGCCCGAGGCCGTGACGCCCGCGCGAATCGAGTCAGCGCCGAGGCTCGGCCCCACCGTGCGCTCTTCGAGGTAGATGATCTTCGCCGGGAGCGCGCCCGAGCGGAGCGTCAGCGCGAGCCCGTTCGCCGAGTCCTTCGTGAAGCTGCCCGTGATCTGCCCCGAGTCGGTTATCTGCGACTTGATGAAGGGCGCGGACTGCACGCGGTTGTTGAGGACGACGGCCATGTATGCGCCGACGTTAGCGGCCGTCCACGCGCCGAACTTCTGCGCGCCCGTGGGCTTCAGCGTGAAGCTGATGTGGTAGCCCTCCTCGGTGCCGGTCGGGCCCGCCGAGGCCGCCTCGGCGCTGCGCAGCTCGCTGCCGTCAACGACCGAGGGGTTCTCGACGACGACCCACGCCGTGGGCTCGCCCGGCTTGCGGTCGGGGTTCGTGCCCGCGGAGGTCGGCTCGTTGCGCTCGTCGTAGGGGAGTATGCGCCGGTTGGACGGGACGGTGCCGCCGAGCGAGGCGCGCGCGGCCTCCTCGGTCGGGTAGGTCGTCATCGGCGAGGGGTTCGAGGGGCTCACGACCTTCATCAGTTCGAGGCGCGACTCGCTCTGGAGCAAGTCCTTGATGCGCTCGGGGTCGTCGATGCCGGGCATTTGCAGGAGTATCTGGTGCGAGTTGGACGAGCCGTGCTCCTGTAGCGTGGGCTCCGTGACGCCGAGGGCGTTGATGCGCGAGTCGATTATCTTGAGCGCGTCCTGCGTGGCGCGGTTGCCGAGGTCTGTCTTCGCGCGGTCGGTCATCGTCCACGTGACGGTGTTGCCGCTCGCGGCCGAAGTCCAGGTGTTCGCGTCGAAGTCGTTGACCTTGCTCGGTAGCTGGTCGCGCATCTCCGTGATTTTGGAGTTGTCGTCGGCCGTGAGGACGATGCGGTAGTCGTTGCCGTTGATCTCGGGCTTAACCTCCTTCACGCTGTAGCCCTGCGCGGCCGCGGCCTTCTGCACGCCGTCGGCCGTGCCCTCGGTCAGGCGCTTCAGGTAGTCCTGCACCTGCACCTGCATGACGAGGTGCGAGCCGCCGCGCAGGTCTAAGCCGAGGTTTATGTTTTTGCGGAGGATGTTGTCGAGGCCGGCCGGCGTGAAGTCGCCCGCGTTGGGGGCACGGCCCGGCCAGAGTATGGTCGCGAGCCCGATGAGCGTCACGACCACGATGATGACGAAGCGCTGTAGAAGATTCTTTTTCATGACAAGAACAGTTTTCAGTTTTCAGTTTTCAGCCGGTCAGTTCTCGGTTTCCATAAAGGCGCGTGGCCGCGTTACGGAACTGAAAACCGAAAACTCTTACCCCGCCTTCTCCTCCTCGCCGTGCATCCCCGCGACGGAGGCGCGGGTGACTTCGAGGATGGACTTGTCCGCCGTGCGCACGAGCAGAGACTTCTCGCGGACGGCCGTGACGGTGGCGATGATGCCGCCCGTCGTGATGATGCGGTCGCCCGCCTTCAGCGTCGCTATCATGTCCTGAAGTGCCTTCTGCCGGCGGCGCTGGGGGACGATTATCAGGAAGTAGAAGACGCCGAAGATGAGCACGAAAGGCGCGAGCGCGCCGAGGATGCTACCGCCGCCCGCCTGAAAGATTAGAGCGAAGTTGGTCATCAAAGTTTCCGAGTCTCGAATTTGGAAATCGACGCGCGCCGGGCGCCCGAGCCTTCAGCCGAAGCGGAATTTTGCAGGGGAAGCGGGGCGCGGCCGCGGGGTCAAGCTCACACCAAACCGGAGTTAATTCTCTCGATGAACTCCAGCCTAAAACGTGTGAAATCGCCAGACCGGATAGCTTGCCTTACGCGCCGCATGGTGTCAAGGAAGAACGCAAGGTTGTGGTGCGACAGCAGCACGGCCGCGAGCATCTCGCCCGCCGTGAACAGGTGGCGTATGTACGCGCGCGAGTGTCGGCGGCAGACGGCGCACGCGCAAGCCTCGTCCAGAGGGCGCGCGTCCTGCGACCACTGCGCGTTCTTTATGTTCAGGCGGCCGCGCGAGGTGAACGCCTGCCCGTTGCGCCCGTTGCGCGTCGGGATGACGCAGTCGAACATATCGACTCCGCGCGCGACACACTCGACCAGGTCTTCAGGCGTGCCGACGCCCATCAGGTATCGCGGCCTCCCGCCGGGCATCTGCGGCGCGAGGGACTCGACGACCTCGTACATGACGGACTTCTCTTCCCCGACGCTCAGGCCGCCGACGGCGTAACCGTCGAAGCCGACCTCGGCCGTGCGCTCAAGGCTCTCGCGCCTCAAGTCCAGATGCGTCGCGCCCTGCACGATGCCGAAGAGCGCCTGCCGCCCGCTCAAGCCCTCCGCATTTCCGGCGGCCGCGCTCTCGTCAACTTCCACACGCCCGGCGTCAGCGCCGTCTCGTTGAAGCTCGTCGAAGCGCGCGCGCGAGCGTCGAGCCCAGCGCGCGGTCAGTTCCATCGACGCGCGCGCGGCCTCGTGCGCGGCCTGCCCCGGCGGGCACTCGTCGAAGGCCATGACGATGTCCGAGCCGAGCGCGGCCTGCACCTCCATCGAGACCTCGGGCGAGAGGAAGCATTGGCGGCCGTCTATGTGCGAGCGGAACTCCACGCCCTCCTCCGCCACGCGCCGCATGTCCGCGAGGCTGAAGACCTGAAAGCCGCCCGAGTCAGTCAAGAGCGCCCGACGCCAGCCCGTGAACCGGTGCAGCCCGCCGCAAGCCCGCACCACTTCGGGGCCGGGCCGGAGCAGGAGGTGATAAGTGTTGCCGAGTATGATGCGCGCGTCTAAGTCTTCGGCCTCAAGCTCCTCGAACCGAACGCCCTTCACAGTCCCGAGCGTCCCGACGGGCATAAACACGGGCGTCTCAATCACGCCGCGCCGCGTCTGCAACAGACCCGCGCGCGCCTCGCCCTCACGCGCCAGGACTCGCCACCCGAGAGCATCTTCAGACGCGTCAGACACGGCGGCGCGAGTCCTCCGCATTAAGACTTGAAATAATCATGCGTGGATTCTATTGACGGCGGGCGTGAGAAGACAAACGAGGATTAAGGATTTGAGGTTCAAATCCGAATGCCGAAAATCGCCCCCCCGGCCGCCGACGCCTCAACGCGTGAGCGGCGTCAGACGAACCTCTTCGGAGAGGCCGAGGACGAACCTCTCCCAGTCCTTCTGGAAGGCGTCGAAGTCTTCGACGCCGAGGACTCGCTTGAGCGTGTCGAAGCCCGTGGGGTCTGCGGCGCGGCCGGCAAGGAAATCCTGATAGAAGCGTGTGAGCAGGCCGCGCTCCTGTAGGTAGTAGCAGAGGTAGCGCGCCTGCGCGTAGTTCGTGCCGGTCTCTTTGGTGTAGAAGTCGTTCGCGCCGAGCGCTGTCAACTCCTTGAACGTGCGGACGCGTCGCTCGCGTATCGCCTTCTGTAGTCCGGGCAGGCGCCAGTTCGTGTAGCCGCGTATGTGCCCGTCCCGCTCGCCGCTCTGCTCGTAGAGCGAGCCGAGTCCCTCGTTGAACCATGTGGGGCAGTCCGGGAAGTTCGCGGCGACGAACGGGTGGACTATCTCGTGGACGAGCGTGCCGCCGCCCGTCGCGATGTTCATGACGAGCGCCTTGTGGCGCGCGGAGTAGTAGCCGTACGGCGTGTCGGGGCCGGGGCCGAAGAGCGCGGCCCTGTGCTTCTCGTAAGACGCCGCGTCCTTGAAGAGCCACACGTCGAGAATGTCTTCGGGGTCTTTCGTGAAGTAGTCGCGCTTTAGCAGATCGACGGCCCACTTGACCGTGTCGCGCGCGCTCGCCTCCACCGCCTCGCGCCCGCCGTCGCCGACGACTACGAACGGCCGCTCGACTACGATTGTGAACTGACTGGAAGGCAGGCGACGCCTCAAGAGCGCGACGTGCTCGTCGAACTCGCGCGCGGTGCGCGCGGCGGGCGTCGGCGTCGCGGCCGCCGTCCTATTGTCAGAAGGCGACACGCGCGTCTGCGCCAGCCCGCCCGAGCCCGTAGCGAGCCGCGCGCACCCCGCCGGGAGCGCGAGCGGAACGAGCAACAAAGGCAGCAACATTCTCCTCAACTTAAATAGACCGCCTCTTACCGAACGCTCCGGGGGCAGTAGCCCGACCGTGAGGTAGGGCATCTCAAGCGTCTACGCGCCCTCCCTCACGGTCGGGCTACCACTTTCGCCGCCGAGCCAGTCGTCGAACTCCACGACGGGCAGGCGGACCGTGAAGCGAGAGCCGCGGCCGGGCTCGCTCGCGGCGTTGACGGTGCCGCCGTGCGCCTCGGTCAGCTCTTTGACGAGCGAGAGGCCGATGCCCAGGCCGCCGTGCCGGCGCGTGGCCGAGCCGTCGGCCTGCCTGAAGCGCTCGAAGACGTGCGGTAGGAAGTCGGGCGAGATTCCGTCGCCCGTGTCTTCGACCTCAAGCTCTATCCAACGCGCCCGCGCGCCCGACTCCCCCGGCTCGTCTTCCGCGACGCGCGTGCGGAGGGTAACGCTCCCGCCCGCCCGCGTGAACCTTATCGCGTTAGATAGCAGGTTCCAGAGAATCTGTTGCACGCGCTGCTCGTCGGCGATTGTGCGCGGGAGACTTTCGGCCAGCTCGACGCGCAGGTTCACCCTGCGCGCGAGCGCCGACTGGCGCACGCCAAGCTCGGCGGTCGCGGCGGCGCGGTTGATGTCTATGAGGTCTCTGTTAAGTCGCAGCACCCCGCGCTGCACGCGCGAGAGGTCGAGCAGGTCTGAGATGAGGCGCGTGAGCGAGGTCGCGGACGTGCTTATGGCCTGTATGCCGTCGCGCAGGTCGCCGTCGCCCGCGGAGCCGTCGCCCAGCATCTCGACCCACGCGTTGATCGCCGTCAGGGGCGTGCGAAGCTCGTGCGAGAGCGTCGCGAGGAACTGGTCTTTGAGCCGGTTCGCCTCGCGCAGCTCCGCTATGAGCCGCGCGTTCTCAAGCGTCGCGCCGAGGTGCGTCGCGACCGCGACGAGCAGGTCAACGTCGTCCTCGCCCCACTCGCGACGCGCGCGAGTCTGGTGCGCGCTGATGGAGCCGACGACGCGGCCCAGGTGCATCACGGGCACGACGAGAAGACTCTTGAGCTTCATCCTCTCTATAATCTCGCCCGAGCCTGCGGAGAGTGGGTGTTCTTTAACGTCCGACACTACGAGCGGGCGGCGCGCGGTCTTCAAGGCGTAGCGTATCGGCGAGCGCTCGCGCACCTCGGGCCAGTCCGTGACGGGCTCGACGCCCTCGGCGCACCACTCGCCGTAATAGTCCTCGTGCTCGCCGTCGGCGAAGAGCACCGCGACGCAGCGGTCAACGTCCAGGACCTGGCCCAGGCGCTCGATGACGGCGCGCACCTTCTCGTGGGGCTCGTCGCCGCGCTGGAGCGAGAGCAGGAGGCGGTTGACGACGGCCTCGCGCTCGGCCTGCGCCTGTATGGTCGAGAAGAGTCGCGCGTTGACGATGGTCTCGGCGGCCTGCACGGCGAGTATTTCGAGCAGCCGCAGTTCCCTCTCGGTGAAGCCGCCCGCGCGGTTCGCGACGTAGATGAAGCCGATGAGCTGGCGCTTTATCTTCAGCGGAACGCAGAGCACGTTTCGCACGCCCCAGCGATTGGCGAAGGCGGGGTTGAGGCGCGCGTCCGTCGTCGGCTCGTTCGAGACGAACGGCTCGCCGGTCTGGAAGACGGGCGCGTCCGCGTTCTCGCGTTCGAGCGTGAAGTGAAACTCCCGAAGGAGTCCGGGCGGGGTGTTGTAGCCGGGCGCTTC
>Ga0126311_10000617_pt1 | contig 16562 bp, 24 predicted proteins | sample Plot61_FD_92539 | JGI IMG/M metagenome (GOLD analysis project Ga0126311, IMG submission 92539) | Serpentine soil microbial communities from UC McLaughlin Reserve, CA, USA - Plot61 | ecosystem: Environmental > Terrestrial > Soil > Grasslands | place: USA: UC McLaughlin Reserve, Lake County... | reverse complement strand
GAGCTCGAGATGGTCGCCCGCGAGACGCTCGAGGCGCTCGCCCTCGGCGGCTGATCGTTCGCGGCGCTCTGAGTACGGTTCGCCGGGCCTCCTCCCCGAGGCGAGCGTAGCCCGGAGCTGCGCGCGTGTCTGTGACGCTTCGTGACGAACGCGCGCCGGATCGGCCCGACTACCCTTAGCGGGTGTTCACGGGAATCGTCCGCGAGCGGGGTCGCGTCGTGTCGGTCGCTCTCGGCGACGGCGGCGCACACCTCCGCATCGAGGCGCCGGAGACGGCGGCAGCTGCCAAGGCCGGCGACTCGATCGCTGTCGCGGGTTGCTGCCTGACCGCCACGGCAGTCGCCGACGGCGCGCTCGAGTTCGAGGCCGTTCCGGAGACACTGGCACGGACGACGTTCGGCACGCTCGCACGCGACGCCGAGGTGAATCTCGAGCCGGCGCTGCGGGCCGGCGAGCCACTCGGCGGCCACTTCGTCCAGGGCCACGTCGACGGGCGCGGCCTCGTGGTGGCGCTCGAGCCCGAAGGCGAAGGAGCGCGCCTGCGGTTCGAGCTCGAGCACGCCCTCCTGCGCTACTGTGTCCAGAAGGGGTCGATCGCGCTCGACGGCGTCTCGTTGACCGTCGCGGCGCTCGATGCAGCGGCGATCGAGGTCGCTCTGGCCCCCTTCACGCTCGAGCATACGACGCTCTCCACGCTCGAGCCAGGCGACGAGGTCAATGTCGAGGTCGACCTGCTCGCGAAGTACGCCGAGCGGCTCGCCTCCGGCTGACCGTTACGATCCTCGGCGAGATGGACGCCACCAACCGCGCCGCCTTCGCCACCGTGGAGCAGGCGATCGAGGAGATTCGCGACGGCAAGTTCGTCGTCGTCGTCGACGCTGCCGACCGCGAGAACGAGGGCGACCTGACGATCGCGGCCCAGTTCGCGACGCCCGAGGCGATCAACTTCATGGCAACGCACGGGCGCGGCCTGATCTGCCTCTGCCTGACCGAGGAGCGCTGCGACGAGCTGCGCCTGCGACCGATGACCGAGCACAACGAGACACCGTTCGGCACCGCCTTCACGATCTCGATCGAGGCCCGCGAGGGGATCACGACGGGCATCTCGGCGCGCGACCGGTCGCGCACAATCCAGGTCGCGATCGACCCGAGCAAAGGGCCGGCCGACCTGGTCGAGCCGGGCCACGTCTTCCCGCTGCGAGCGCGTGCCGGCGGCGTCCTGCAAAGAGGGGGCCAGACCGAGGCCGCGGTCGACCTCGCCCGTCTCGCCGGGTTGAACCCCGCGGGCGTCGTCTGCGAAGTGATGAACGGCGACGGCACCATGGCGCGCGTCGACGACCTGATCCCGTACTGCGAGGAGCACGGGCTCACGCTGATCACGGTCGCCGACCTGATCGAGTACCGCCGGCGGCACGAGAAGCTCGTCGAGCGCACGACCTCCGTGCGCCTGCCGACTTCCTACGGCGATTTCACCGCGCTCGCCTTCCGTGAGACGCTGAGCGGCAAGCACCACCTCGCGCTCGTGAAGGGCGACGTCGACGGGATCCGCGACGTGTTGGTGCGCGTCCACTCGGAGTGTCTCACCGGCGACGTCTTCCACTCGCTCCGCTGCGACTGCGGCGAGCAGCTCGACCAGGCGCTGCAGCGGATCGGCCGCGAGGAACGGGGCGTGCTGCTGTACATGGCGCAGGAGGGGCGCGGGATCGGCCTGCTGAACAAGCTGCGCGCCTATGAGCTGCAGGAGCAGGGGCTCGACACGGTCGACGCCAACCTCGAGCTCGGCTTCCCGGCCGACGCGCGCGAGTGGGGGATCGGCAACCAGATCCTCGCCGACCTCGGCCTCTCGACGATCCGGATCCTGACCAACAACCCGAAGAAGATCAGCGGTCTCGAGGGATACGGGCTGACGGTGGTCGAGCAGGTGCCGATCGAGCGGCCGCCGAACGACGAGAACCGCGGCTACCTGGCCGCGAAGCGGGACCGGCTCGGGCACCGGCTGCACCACCAGGATCTGCGCTTCGAGGTGGAGAAGCGGTGACCGACGGCCTCGACCAACCGCGGCTCGGGCTCAACCGAGAACCGGACGAGGAGCGCCGCGAGGACGTGTTCGAGCTCGAGCCCGACGAGGCCGGGGGCCGGGCCGTCGAACCGGACGTCGAAGTGGCGCCCGAGGCCGACGGCGTCGTCAGCGCCGAGCCCGAGCCGGACGAAGAGCCTCCGGCCGAGGAAGACGAGCTGCCGCGAGCGCAGTCCAAGCAGCACGCGCCCGGCGAGCTGCGGATTCCCGACGGCTACGGCGTGATCGAGGGCGAGCCGGCGGGCAACCGCCGCGCTGTCGGCGTCGTCGTCTCCCGCTTCAACGGCGAGCTGACCAGCGAGCTGCTGATCCGCGCGCTCGACGAGCTCGAGCGGGCCGGCGTCGGCCGCGAGGCGGTCACCGTGATCCCGGTCCCGGGTGCGTTCGAGCTCCCGCTCGCGGCGATGGCCCTCGCGAAGACGCGCCGCTACTCCTGCATCGTCGCGCTCGGCGCCGTCATCCGTGGCGAGACGCCGCATTTCGAGTACGTGGCGAGCGAGGCCTCGAGCGGGCTGCAGCTCGCGGGGCTCGAGACCGGCGTCCCCGTCTCCTTCGGCGTCCTGACTACGGAGGACGAGGAGCAGGCTCGCGCGCGGCTCGACCGCGGCGCGGACGCCGTGCGCACCGCCCTCGAGATGGCCGACGTCTTCTCGCAACTGCGCGCTGCGGCCGGCGCCGCAGCGCCCTGAGACGGTCGCACCGGCCAAGCCGGCACGACCTCTAGCCGGCGCCGCGAGCGGCGCCTCCGGCGGCCGGCGCCGCAGCGCCTTGAGACGGTCGCACCGGCGAAGCCGGCACGGCCTCTAGCCGGCACCGCCGCCCTAGAGCCGCCCCATGCGGCGCTCGGGAGGCCGCCACTTTCGCCGGCTCAGCTAGACTCCGCCGCCAATGTCCAAGGTCTGCGCGATCTGCGGGAAGAAGCCCGGCTTCGGCCACAACCGGAGCCACTCGATGGTGGCAACGAAGCGCCGCTTCAACCCGAACCTCCAGCGGGTCCGCGTCTTGCTCCACGGCAAGGCGACCCGCGCGTACGTCTGCACGCGCTGCCTCAAGGGCAACAAGGTCCAGAAAGCCGTCTAGCGAGCAACCTCGCGCCGACACGCGACCGTCTAAGCCTCGGTGGACGAGAGCGGCCTGACCATTCCGTCCGAGCTCGGGCGCATCACCGTCGCGCCGGCGGCGGTCGCGCAGATCGTCGGGCGTGTGGCCGCCGAGTGCTACGGCGTCGTCGGGATGTCGCTCCGCACGCCGGGCCCGGCCCGTGAGCGCATGGGCCGCCTGCTGCCGAAAGGGAGGCCCCGGCCGCGCGGGATCGTCGTGCGCGACGTCGACCGCGCGATTGCCCTCGAGCTCTACGTCGTCGTCGCCGACGGGCTCAACCTCGCGGAGGTCGCAGGCACGGTGCGCTCGCAGGTCGCCTACGAGGTCGAACGGCTGACGGGGCTCCGGATTGCCTCCGTCGACGTGCACATCCAGGCGGTGAGGCGAACGGCATGAGCGACCTCGAGGCCGCGCGCCTCCTGGCCCGCGGCGCGCTGGATGCGCTCGAGCTGAGCCGCGGGCGGATCGACGACCTGAACGTCTACCCGGTGCCCGACGGCGACACCGGGACGAACCTGACGCTGACGGCGCGGGGCGTCGTCGAGGCCCTCGACGGCTCGACCGCGACCGAACGCGGGGCTCTCGCGCGAGAGGCGACGCGGGCGGCGCTGATGTCGGCCCGCGGGAACTCGGGGGTGATCCTGTCGCAGATCGTCCGCGGTGCAGCCGACGTGCTCGGTGCGGTGGGAGCGGTCGACTCCGCGATGGTCGCGCGAGCCTTCCGCGGCGCGAGCGACGAGGCCTACGGAGCCGTGCGGAAGCCTGTCGAGGGAACGATGCTGACGGTGATCCGCGAGCTCGCGCAGGCCGCCGAGACGTCGACGGGCCTGAATCCGCGCGAGTTGCTGGCGCTGCTTGTCGAGCGTGGGGAGGACGCGGTCGCGAGGACGCCGGAGCAGCTCGACGTGCTGCGCGAGGCCGGCGTGGTCGACGCCGGCGGCGCTGGGCTCGTCGAGCTCGTGCGCGGGCTCGCCGCAGCCGCTTCGGGCGATGCGGTCGTCGCACCGACGGCCCAGCCGGCACTCGCGGTCGAGGCCGTTCACCAGGAGCTCTCGCGCTACCGCTACTGCACGGCGTTCGTGATCGAGGGCGAAGCGCTCGAGGTCGCCGCGCTCGAAGCGGAGCTCGAGCGGCTCGGGGACTCCCTGCTCGTCGTGGGGGACCCCAGCGCGCTGAAGGTGCACGTGCACACCGACGATCCGGGTGCTGCGCTGTCGCTCGGCACGCGCTCCGGGACGATCGAAGGCGTGGAGATCGCGGACATGCACCGGCAGAGCGAGGAGCGCGAGGAGCGTCTGCTCGCGGCGCTGCCGGGTGGCGCCTCGCGCGCGGGGGTAGTCGCCGTCGTCGCTGGCGCCGGCAACCGCCGGCTGTTCGAAGGTCTCGGCGCCGAGCGGGTCATCGAAGGCGGTCAGACGATGAACCCCTCGACGGCGGACCTGCTGGAGGCCGTCGAGGCGGTCGCGGCCGGGGAGGTCGTGCTGCTGCCGAACAACGCGAACGTCGTGCTCGCGGCGGAGCAGGCGGCGCGGGTCGCCGGCAGACCCGTCGAGGTCGTACCCACCGAGTCGATCCCAGCAGGTCTGGCCGCGCTCGTCGCCTTCAACGGCGAGCGCTCGGCGGAGGAGAACGCGAGCGCGATGCGCGAGGCGCTGGCGGGGGTCGCGACGGGCGAGGTGGCGGTGGCGTCGCGTGCCGCCTCGATCGACGGAGTCGCGGTCGGCGAGGGCGACTACCTGGCGCTGCTCGACGGCAATGCCGTCGCCGCCGGCGCGGTGTTCGAGGACGTGGCTCGCGCGCTGGTCGACGGCCTCCTCGCCGAGTCGCGCGACGTGCTCACGCTGCTCCACGGGGAAGGCGCGCCGGCGCTCCACGGATTGCTCGAACGTCTGGCCGAGGCCCATCCGGAGCTCGAGCTGGACGTCCACGAAGGCGGTCAGCCGCACTACCCCCTGCTCGTATCCGCCGAGTAGGCTCGAAGCGTGACGGAGCCGATCCGCGTCGTCCTCGTCGAGGACAACCAGGTCTTCCGCGAGGCGCTCGAGCTGCTGCTCGGCCTGCGCAGCGACATCGACGTGGTCGCGTCCGTGGCTGACGGAACCGACGGCGCCGAGGTCGCCGCGCGCGTGCGGCCCGACGTGGTGTTGATGGACTACCGGCTACCCGGGCTCGACGGAGTGCAGGCGACGCGAGCCGTGCGCGAGGCGTGCCCCTCGACTGCGGTCGTCTGCCTGACCGCCTCCGCGAACCTGCGCGAGCGTGACGCGCTCACCGAGGCCGGGGCGGTCGCGTGCCTGCGCAAGGACGACGGCCTCGATGCGATCGTGGCCGCCATTCATGCCGCGGCTCGTGCCGAAGCCGCGTGAGGCTGAGCGCCGAGAACACCGCGATCGTGGTCGATTCGACGGCCGACTTCCCCGAGGCACCGCAGCGGTTCGCGAACTGGCGCGTCGTCCCGCTCTACGTCCGCTTCGGCGACGAGAGCTTTCGCGACTATGTCGAGCTCGGGCCCGAGGACTTCTACGGCCGGCTCCGCGGTGCGGCCGAGACGCCGTCTACCTCGCAGCCGACGCCGGGAGACTTCGTCGCCGCCTACGAGGAGCTCGCGGGCTACGAGCGCATCCTCTCGCTGCATATCGCGGGCAAGCTCTCGGGGACGATCGAGAGCGCGCGGCTAGCGGCGCACGAGCTCGGCGCCGACCGGATTCGGGCGATCGACTCCGAGTCCGCTTCGGCCGCGCTCGCGATGCTCGGGCTCGCGATCCAGCGGCGCCTCGAGCGCGGCACGAGCGACGAGGAGGTGAACGCGCTCGTCGAGCGGCATCGTCGCGACGCGGGGCTGCTCTTCACCGTCGAGACGCTGGAGTACCTCGCCCGCGGCGGTCGCATCGGTCGGGCTCGCGCCTGGGCCGGGGAGCTGCTGAACATCAAGCCGATCCTCTCGATCCGCGACGGCGAGGTGCTGCCCGTGAAGCGCGTGCGCGGCAATCGCAAGGCGTTCGACGAGTTCGCGCGGACCTTCGAATCTGCCACCCGCGACGCGGAGACGCTCCGGGTCGGAATCGCGCACGCCGAGGCGCCCGATCGCGCGGAGGCGCTGCGAAAGATGGTGCGCGCCACGCGGCCCGCGGCGGACATCGAGTTGGTGACGACGCTCGGTCCGGTGGTCGGCGCGCACGCCGGCCCGGGAACCGTCGGCTTCTTCTGGTTCGACGATGCCGAACCGAGGTAGGGCACCCGCCGCTCTTCCTAGACTGGCCGCGTGGCGCGAGGCTTTGCCGGAGTGGAGCCGCCAGCGGCGTGGCCGCGCCTGCCGGGCACGCCGCGACCGGAGCGGGCCGACGCGCCGGTGTCGTCGCTCTCCGGCGTCGGTCCTGCCGTCGAGAAGAAGCTGTCGAAGCTCGGCCTGCATACGATCGTCGACCTGCTCGAGCACCGGCCGCACCGCTACGAGGCCGCGGTGCCGGAGCGCCGAGTATCCGACCTGCTGGCGGGAGAGGAGGCGGCGATCGCGGGGGAGGTCCGTTCGGTCTCCGTCCGTCGACCGCGCCGCAACCTCGCGATCGTGAACGCCCGGATCGCGGACGAGAGCGGCGACATCGTCGCCGTCTGGTTCAACCAGGCATGGCTTGCGGAGAAGCTGCAGCCCGGAACCCACGTGCGCCTTCGAGGCAGGCTCGACCGCGGCGGCTTCCAGGTGCGCGCCTACGACCTGAACGGCGTCGCCGCGACCGCAGATCACGCACCGGTCTACCCCGCGAGCGAGGAGTTGACGCCGCAGCGCCTGCGAGGGCTCGTCGAGCGCGCTCTCCCGCACGCGCGCGACGTGCCGGACCCCCTGCCGGCGGGGCTGAAGGTCGCCGAGCAGCTGCCGCTCAGGTCCGACGCGCTCTGGGCGCTCCACCGGCCGCGCTCGCCGGAGGAGGGAGAGCAGGGACGGCGTCGCCTCGCGTTCGACGAGCTGCTCGTGCTGCAGGTCGGGCTGGCGCGGGCGAAGGCGGGGCGCGAGGCGGCGGTCGCGCCGGCGCTCGGCGGGCCCGGCGAGCTCGTCGTGCGCTACCGCGAGCTGCTCCCGTTCGAGCTCACCACCGACCAGGAATCCGCGCTCGCGGAGATCGACGCAGATCTCGCGCGAGACGCGCCGATGCAGCGGCTCCTGCAGGGCGACGTCGGCTCGGGAAAGACGGTGGTGGCGCTCTACGCGCTCCTGCGAGCGGTCGAGGCCGGCCGCGTCGGCGCGCTCATGGCCCCTACCGAGACTCTTGCCGAGCAGCACTTTCTCACCGTCGAGCCGCTGTGTGCGCAGCTGGGCGTGCGCGTGGCGCTGCTGACGGGCTCGGTCAAGGGCGAGCTGGAGGGAGCGCAGCTCGTGGTCGGGACGCACGCTCTGATCCAGGAAGGGGTCGACCTCGGAGAGCTGGCGGTCGCGGTCGTCGACGAGCAGCATCGCTTCGGCGTCGAGCAGCGCCGGGCGCTCACCGAGGGTCGCGCGCCGCACGTGCTGCACATGACGGCGACACCGATCCCGCGCACGCTCGCGCTCACGCTCTACGGCGATCTCTCGGTGACCGAGATCGCGAAGCCGCCCGCGGCGCGGAAGCCGATCGTCACCTCCTGGGTCACCGCCGAGCGCTCCTCCGACGCCTACAAGCGACTGCGGCGTCACCTCGACGACGGGCGACAGGCGTACGTCGTCTGCCCGCTGATCGAGGAGTCGGAGACCTCGCAGTCCCGTGCCGCCGAGGCCGAGGCGGAGCGGCTGCGGCGAGCCGAGCTGCGGGAGTACCGCGTGGGCCTGCTGCACGGGCGGCTGCGGCCCGCCGACCGTCGCGAGCTGATGGCGCAGTTCAAGGCGGGGAAACTCGACGTTCTCGTCGCAACGACGGTGATCGAGGTCGGGGTCGACGTCCCGAACGCGACGATCATGATCGTCCAGGAGGCCGACCGCTTCGGGCTCGCACAGCTGCACCAGCTCCGCGGCCGTGTCGGGAGAGGTGCGGAGCAGTCGTACTGCCTGCTCATCTCACGCCGGCGCGAGGAGCTGACCGACAACGCGCAGCAGCGGCTGCAGGCGCTCGTCGACTCGGCGGACGGGTTCGAGCTCGCCGAGAAGGACCTCGAGTTGCGCGGCGAGGGCCAGCTGCTCGGAACACGGCAGGCCGGCCTCTCCGACCTGCGCTTTGTCCACTGGCGGGCCGACCGCCCGCTGCTCGAGCGGGCGCGGGCGGCGGCGGCGGGGCTACTCGAGCACGCAGGGCCGCTGAGCGACGAGGTCGAGCGCGTTTTCGCGGATCGCGAGGCGGCCGCCTGAGGGCTTTCCGGCACCGCCGGCTGGTGCGCGCGCTGTCGGTGCGCGACGACGCGAAGCGCTGGCAGGCGGCGACGGCCTTGGCGAGCGTCGACGATCCGCGGACCTTGCGCCGCGTCGAGCGCCTGCTCCGGAGCCGGGGGCACGACAAACGCCGCGCCGCGGCGGCCTACGTCCTCGGCTTCAGCGGCTCGACGGAGGTCGCGGAGGTCCTGGCGCAGCGCCTGGGCGACCCCGATGAGAGTGTCACCGTGCGGACGCACGCGGCGGAGGCGCTCGGGCATCTGCTCCAACATCAGGCCGTGCTCGCCGAGATTCGGACGGTGGTCGTCTCGTCGCTCCGCGACCCGGAGCCCGAGGTGCGGTTCTGGAGCGCCTTCGCGGCGGGAGTTCTGGAGTTGCAGGAGTCACGACCGCAGCTCGAGCGGCTGCGCGGCGATGGCGCGGCGGTCGAAGGGTGGTGGACAGTCGCCGAGGAGGCGGAGTGGGCGCTGCGCTGCCTCGACGGCGACGAGGATCCGCCGCTGCCGGAGCCCGGTCGAGGCGCGGCTCCGGGCTGAGCGATGCGCATCGTCGCCGGCTCGCGGAAAGGCGCCCGCATCTTTGCGCCCAAGGGCATCGAGACACGCCCGACGGCCGACCGCGTGCGGGAAGCGGCCTTCAACCTGCTCGGTCCGGGCGCCGCGGAGGACGCGACCGTGCTCGATCTTTTCGCGGGCTCGGGCGCGATGGGGCTCGAGGCGCTCAGTCGCGGTGCCGCTCGCGCGACCTTCGTCGACAACGATCGCGACGCCTGCCGGACGATCAACCGCAACCTCGACAAGCTCGCTCTCGAGGGCGCGACCGTGATCTGCCAGGACGCCCTGACGGCGCTCCGGTCCGACGCGCGCGCGGGCACCCGCTACGATCTCGTGCTGCTCGATCCGCCGTACAAGCGGTTTTCCTCCCTGCAAAACGCCATGATTCGCTACCTACCCGACATCCTCGCCCCCGCGGGCGTGCTGCTCGTCGAGACCTCGGCGAACGAGGAGCCGGAGCTTCCGCTGGCGAAGCGCACGAGCCGGCGCTACGGAGCAACGCGGCTCACGCTCTTCGAACGCGAATGATCACCGCCATCTATCCCGGCACCTACGACCCGGTCACGAACGGCCACGTCGACGTGATCACGCGGGCGGCCGCGATCTTCGACCGCGTCGTCGTCGGCGTCGTCGGCACACCGCAGCACAAGCAGCCGATGTTCTCGCTCGACGAGCGGGTCGGGTTCCTGCGCGAGGCGCTCGGCTCGATCGACAACGTCGAGGTCGACGTCTTCTCCGAGCTCGTCGTCGAGTTCGCGCACAAGTGGGACGCGAAGGTGATCGTGAAGGGTCTGCGCGTGATCTCGGACTTCGAGTGGGAATTCCAGATGAACCAGCTCAACCGCACGCTCGCTCCCGACGTCGAGACGGTCTACGTGATGGCGAGCCCGCAGGTGAGCTTCGTCTCCTCGAGCGGCGTGAAGGAGATCGCGAGCTTCGGCGGAAAGGTCGACGAGCTCGTGCCCGACGTCGTTGCCCGCAGGTTCAAGCAGCTCTTCCCGAACGGGCGCCCCGGCACCCCGGAGAACCCGCAGGAATGAGCGAGCGCGGACAGCTCGAGTCGCTGCTCGCGGCCGGCGAGGAGGTGCGGCTGCCGAAGCGGCAGGCGCAGGACGTCCTCCAAAAGCTGCGCGCGCGCGGCGGCGCGAGCGGCGCCGCCGACAGCATCGAGGCGCAGCTCGCACAGTCCGACGAGGTCGTGCTCGCCCCGGACGAGGCACGCGCGCTGCTCGAGGAGCTGCGGGCGAGCGGTCGCCGCTGGGTCTTCGGCAGCGCCGAGCCGCGCGAGCACGAGCCGCCGCGTGCGACGCCGGCTCCCGTCGAGCCGGAGTCAGAGCCGGAGGCCGAGCAGCGAGGATGGCTCAGCCGGCTGTTCAGGCCGTAGGCCCCTGTAAACTCCGAATCCCATGGACGTACTCGTTCTCATCGACAAGCTCGACGACCTCGTGCACAACGCGAAGGCGGTCCCGCTCACCGATCAGGTACGTATCGACCGCGAGGAGATCTACGACATCCTCGACCAGATGCGCGCGACCATCCCGGAGGAGATCAAGCAGGCGCGCTGGATCGTCAAGGAGCGTCAGGAGATGCTCGCCGAAGCCAAGCGCGAGTGCGACCGGATCCTCGGCGAGGCACGCGAGCAGGCCGTGCGGGAGGCGTCGCAGACCGAGATCGTGAAGCTGGCGGAGCGGCAGGCGGGCGACATCATCGACGACGCGCGGCGCCAGGCCCGCGAGACGCGGCTCGAGATGGAGGACTGGGCCGACTCGATCCTGTCGACCCTCGAGGTCAACCTCGACAAGTTCCTGGTCGCCGTCCGCCGCGGCCGGGAGCGGCTGCACGAGCGGTCGCAGGAGTCGGTCGTCGCCGGCGTCGCGGCCGGCGTCGACGGCACGAACGACGACTACCCGCACTAAGGCCGCCCGCGTGGACACGAATCTGGCGGTCGCGAGCAAGCGCGACTGGCGCAGCTATGCCGACCGCCCCGTGCCGGAAGACGTGCAGCGGCGGATCCTCGACGCGGGCCGGATCGCCGGCAGCTCGCAGAACGTGCAGCCGTGGCGCTTCATCGTGGTCGAGAGCGACGAGGCGAAAGAGCGCGTCGCGCAGGTCGTGTACGCGGCTGGAAACATCGAGAGCTGCGCGTTCGCCGTCGCGCTCGCGACCGAGGGCGGCGGCTATCCCGTTGATGTCGGGCGGGCGTTGCAGAACATGTTCCTCGTCGCCTGGAACGAGGGCGTCGTCTCGTGCCCGAACGGCCTGGCGGACCAGAAGGCCGCCGCGCGGGCGCTCGGGCTCGACGACGGTTGGCTGCCCCTCAACATCCCGAGCTTCGGCTACCCGAAGCGCGACCTCGCGCCGGAGTCGAAGAGCGCAGAGGAGTGGAGCGCGGAGGCCAACCGCAAGCCGCTCGACGAGCTGATCTCGCGGACCTGAAGAATGCGGGCGCGCGGGCGAGCGCGCACGTCCTGAGGCGGCGCCGCCAGCGCGGCACCTTGGCTACGGTGGTCGAGATGACCACGCTCGACCTCCGCAGCATCAAGCTTCGCTCCGGCGAGCAGTTCCGCGACGAGCGCGAGCTCGAGCTCGACCCGTTCGAGCTCGGGGGGCAGCGGTACCTGCCGGTTCCGAGCACCGTCCCGGCCGACTTGACGATCACGCGTGCCTCCACCGGAACGGTCTTCGAGCTGCGCTTCCACGCGCGGTTGCACGGACCGTGCTTCCGCTGCCTCGAAGAGGCCGTGCTCGACGTGCCGGTCTCGGCGCGGGAGTACCAGGCGGCGAGCCCCGGTGACGACGACGAGCTGCGCACGGGCTACCTCGAGAACGACCGCCTCGACCTCTCGACCTGGGCTCGCGACGCCGTGGCGCTCGAGCTCCCGGACAAGATCCTGTGTCGACCCGACTGCGCCGGCCTCTGCCCGGTCTGCGGGGAGAACCTGAACGACGAGCCGCACGATCACGGCGAGCCCGAGCCAGACTCCCGCTGGGCGGCGCTCGCCGAGCTGAAGGAAAAGCTCTAGGCGTTAGTCGCCGCCGCCGTGACCGCCGCCGCGACCTGAGCCGCCACGGCTGCGGCCGCCGTGGTCGTCGGTCGTCGTCCCAGCCGGGGGAGGCGGCTCGGTCCCGGTCGTTCTCGGCATCGAAGTCATTCTCGGCTTGACGTCCGTGCGAACGCGTCGCGGGGTCAGCTTCTGCGCCGGCGCCTGCTGCAGCTTCGTCACCGGAACCGCGACCGAGCCGCGCGAGACGACGTAGGCGGCGTAGCCCATTCCCGCTGCCAAGAGCAGACCCAGGAGGGCGAAAGCGGCTACGACGAGGCTTCGACCCACGGTTCCTCCTTCACTGTAGCCGCGGCCGGGAATCGAACTTCGGCGCGGGCCCCGCCCTCGAGCCGGTTGGAGAGCGACGCCGTCCCGCGCCAGCGGCGCGCGAGCGTCTCCACGATCGCGAGGCCGAGGCCGGTACCCGATCGGCCGCTGCCCCCGCTCCCGCGCGCGAAGCGCTCGAACACGCTCGACTCCTCGCCGGCGGCCAGGCCCGGGCCTTCGTCGAGGACGGCCAACCACGCATCGTGGGGGTCGCGGCTTCAGTCGAGGGCGACGCGTGCCGGCGAGTAGCGCAGCGCGTTCTCGATCAGGTTGTCGAGCAGGATCGCCAGATCCTCGTCCGATGCGGCGATCGTTCCGTCGCCGTTGCCGACGAGCGCCAGCTCGCGGCCGTCCTGCTCCGCCGCCGCCCAGCGCTCGTGGGCTCGTCGGGCGGCCCGCGCCAGCGACACCGGCCGCGCGGCGCCGGGCTTTTTCACCTTCGCGCGCGAGCGTGAGCAGGGAGGTCAGCAGCCGCGCGAGCCGCTCGACCTCGCGCTCGGCCGCGTCGGAGCTCGCGAGCGGCGTCGCCGCCCGCCTTCCCGCGCGCCGACTCGAGCCGCAGGCGCAGCCCGGTCAGCGGCGTGCGCAGCTGGTGCGAGGCGTTCGCGACGAACGCACGCTGGGCGGCGCGGACGATCCCGAGGCGGTCGGCCATGTCGTTGAAGGCGGTGGCGACCTCTCGCTGCTCCGCCGGCCCGACGACCTCGGCGCGCGCCTCGAGCTCGCCGGCCTCCAGGCGCCGCGCGGTCACAGCCAGGTTGCGCAGCGGCCGCGAGAGCGAGCTCGCGAGGAACCACGCCAGCGCGAGGCCGACGACGAGCGCGAACGCACCGATCGCGATCAACGCGAGCACGCCGCGCCGGACCCGCGAGTGCACCGCCGCGAGGCTCTGGGTGACGCGCGCCACGCCGACGACGCGGCTGTTGTTGGTGATCGGAACGGCCGTGTACAGGAGGTCCTGCCCGAGCGTCCTGCTGTGGCGCTCGCCCTGCGCGCGCTTGCCCGTCAGCGCGGTGGCGATCTCGGGCCGCGACGCGTACGAGAGGTGGGCGGTCGTCCGGCGGCCGTTGAGTCGGCGAGGAGCCGGCCGTTCGCGCGGACGACGATCACGCGCGCACCGACCGTCTCGCCCGAGCTGCGGACGAGCCTCGCCAGCTCCGCGCGGTCACTCATGCGGCCGACGCATTGGCGGCAACGACGAACGCCTGGGCGGCGGCCTCGTTCTTCACCTCCGTGTCGATGCGGCGGGCGAGATTCAGGGCCAGCGGCACCTCCAGCGCGACGATGATCAGCAGCAGCACGTAGGCGAAAGCGCCGAGGAGCTGCAGGCGGAGGCTCATCAGGCCCTTTCGGCCGTCTGCGGACGAGAAGCGGAAGCCGACGCCGCGCACGGTATGGATGTAGCGCGGCCGCGACGGGTCGTCGCCGAGCTTGCGGCGGATGCCGCTGACGTGGACGTCCAGCGTCTTCGTCGACCCGAACCAGTTCGGGTCCCAGACCTCGTCGATCAGCCGCTCGCGCGTCACGACCGTACCCGCGTTCCGCATCAGCAGGTGCAGCAGCTCGAACTCCTTGCGGCTCACGTCGAGCACCTCGCCGCGGAGGGTCACCTCTCGGCTGGCCGGGTCGAGCCGCACCGGGCCGACCGTCACCGCGGCGACGTCGTCACCGGGCGCGGGAGCGTGTGCGCGCCGCAGCACAGCGCGGATCCGGGCGACGACCTCGCGGCCGCTGAACGGCTTCACGACGTAGTCGTCCGCGCCGAGCTCCAGCCCGACGGCGCGGTCGGCCTCCTCGCCGCGGGCGGTGAGCATGATGATCGGCACCTGCGAGCCCCGGCGCAGCTCGCGGCAGACGTCGAAGCCGGAGCCGTCCGGCAGCATCACGTCGAGCAGCACCAGGTCGGGCTCACGGCTCGCCAGCTCGAGCGCGTCCGCCACCGTCCCCGCGACGAGCGTCTCGAAGCCCTCGCTGCGGAGCGCTTCCGCGAGCGGCTCGACGATCGACGTCTCGTCCTCGACGAGGAGGATCGTGCGCTTTGGCCTGCTCATGGCGGGGATTGTTCCTACTCGGGATCCTGGACGACGACGAGGCGGCCCGGCAAGCGTTCGGTCCGCCTCGGTCTCCCGATGAGCGGAGAATGCGCTAGTCGCCTCCGCGACCGCCGTGGCCCGAATGGCCGCCGTCGTCGGCTCCGTGGCGGCCCGAGCCGTCAACGCCGCCGCCGCGCCGCCCGGAGCGGTCTTCGACGCGGTCGTCCCGCCGGGGCGTCGCGGACGGGGACGCGCAGCGCGCGTCGTCGGCGTGCTCGGCCTCGTCGCAGGGGCCGCGCAGATCCTCACCAGGCTCGTTCACCCGGCCGCGCACCTCGTCCTCCCGGCCGCGGTCCTCCTGCCGGCTTGACGTCGACCCCGACGCGGACGTCGGCGGCGTCGAGGCGATCGTCGGCGTGTTCGTCGAGTCCAGGCTCGTCACCGTCCCCGCCAGAGCAACTCCGGCCAGCAACAGGACGCCTGCGATGATTGCTGCGATCTTGTACATGCCTGTCTCCTTCGCTCTCGGCTGCGTTGCCTGGACAGGGTTGCCCGAGGCGAGTTCGGCGCGGGCAAGCGCAGGCGAAGAACGGGCCAGGCTTCGGTAAAGGTTCGGCAAACCGGCCTACGGCTATACTCGCCCGCCGATGGCCGTCCCGAAGAAGAAAACGTCGAAGTCCCGCCGTGACAAACGGCGCGCGAACCACCGGATCGAGGCGCCGCGCGTGAACGCGTGTCCGCAGTGTGGCCGCCCGAAGCAGCCGCATCGGATGTGCCCGAACTGCAAGACCTACGGCGGCCGCGAGATCGAGCCGCTCCGCACGCCCGCACCATAGAGCCGTGACCCGCGTCGCCGTCGACGCGCTGGGCGGGGACCGAGGCCCGGCGGAGGTCGTCGCGGGGGCGCTCGAGGCCGCCGCGGACGGGATCGAGCCGGTGCTCTTCGGCCCCGCCGACCTCGACACCCATGGCCTCGAGCTCGTCGAGGCACCCGACGCGATCGGGATGGAGGAGAAGCCTGCCGAGGCCGTCCGCTCGAAGCCGAACAGCTCGCTCGTCGCTGCCTGCCGCGCCGTCGGCCAGGATGAGGCCGACGCCGTCGTCTCGGCCGGGAACACCGGCGCGATGCTGGCCGCCTGCTTCGTCGAGCTGCGGCGGCTACGGGGCGTGGCGCGACCGGCGATCGCGGTCGTGATCCCGGCCAAGAACGGGCCCTCGGTATTGATCGACTCCGGGGCGAACGCCGACGCACGGCCCGAGCACCTGCTCCAGTTCGCCTACATGGGCTCAGTCTTCGCCGAGGAGGTGCTCGATGTCCCCGAGCCGCAGGTGCGCCTGCTCTCGATCGGCGAGGAGGCAGAGAAGGGGAATCAGCTGACGCTCGAGGCGCACGGGCTCCTTGCAGGGGCGGAGGGGCTGCGCTTCGGCGGCAACACCGAGAGCCGCGACCTACTGCTCGGCGGCACGGACGTCGTCGTCTGCGACGGCTTCACCGGCAACGTCGTCCTGAAGCTGCTCGAAGGAACCATCACGACCGTTCTCGACGCGCTCCGCGAGGAGATCGTCGCCAGCCGCCGGGGCCGCATCGGCGGCCTGCTGATCCGCCCTGCGGCACGCGGTATGCGCAGCCGGCTCGACCCCGACACCTACGGCGGCGCCTACCTGCTGGGGCTGCGGGGGCTCGCGGTGATCGCCCACGGCAACTCGTCGCCGCGCGCGGTCGCGAATGCGATCCGGCTCGCCGCGAGAGGCGTCGAGCACGACGTCGTCGGCAGGCTCGCACAGCGCCTGCCGGAAAGAGTGTTAGCATCCGCGCGCTCTGAACCCCCCGGCAAGTGAGGTGAGATGGCAGCATCGCGAGAGGAAGTATTCGAGCGGGTCAAGGAAGTCCTGACGGAGCAGCTCGGCGTCGAAGAGAACGAGATCACTGACGATGCCTCCTTCCAGGGGGATCTCGACGCCGATTCGCTCGATCTCGTGGAGCTGATCATGGAGCTGGAGGACCAGTTCGGGATCAAGATCTCGGACGAGGACGCGCAGAAGATCCAGACCGTCGGGCAAGCCGTCGACTACGTCTCAACGCACCAGTAGCCG
>Ga0126311_10000616_pt1 | contig 16562 bp, 13 predicted proteins | sample Plot61_FD_92539 | JGI IMG/M metagenome (GOLD analysis project Ga0126311, IMG submission 92539) | Serpentine soil microbial communities from UC McLaughlin Reserve, CA, USA - Plot61 | ecosystem: Environmental > Terrestrial > Soil > Grasslands | place: USA: UC McLaughlin Reserve, Lake County... | reverse complement strand
GCCGCGCGCAACGTCTGCGAGGGGCGCGAGGTCTTCGTAGACGTTGCGGAGGTCAGGGGCCGCGGCGAGGCCGAAGGGCGCGTCTTCATAAACAACTCGGGGCTCGGCCTCTACCCGCACATCGTGCGCCGGAGGGAGAAGCTTCAGGAGCGCGAGGACGCGGGCAAGTGGACGGCCTTCGCGCGCGCGTCGCTCGCGACACTCCGGCGCTACCCTTTCCTGAACGTGCGCCTCAACGCGGACGGGCGCGAGATAGTGCGGAGCACGCCTTTCGTCTTCGTCGGCAACAACGAGTACGAGGTCGAGGGCGCGGGCATGGGCGGGCGGGCGCGTCTGGACGCGGGGCGGCTGAGCCTCTACGTCGCGCACCGCACGGGCCGCCTCGGGCTGCTGCGGCTCGCGCTGCGCGCGCTCTTCGGGCGTCTACGTCAGGCGAAGGACTTCGACGCGCTCAGCGCGGAGGAAATCTGGGTCGAGACGCGCAGGCCCAAGCGCCTCTACGTCGCCACTGACGGCGAGGTCGCGGTCATGACCACGCCGCTCCACTACCGCGTGCTGCCGAAGGCGCTTCGCGTGATAGTTCCAAAAGGAGTGATGGGTGATGGGTGATAAGTGATGAGAGGAGATCACGTCTTCTCTCATCACTCGTCGCCCTTCTTTCTTATCACTTATCACTCATGAGAAAGATTATTCACCTGTCAGACCTGCACTTCGGGCGCGTGGACGAGGCGCTGTTGGGGCCGCTTGAGGAGGCGGTGAAGGCCGCGGCGCCTTCGCTCGTGGTCGTGTCGGGCGACCTGACGCAGCGCGCGCGCACGCAACAGTTCGAGGAGGCGCGCGCCTTTTTAGACCGGCTGCCGCAGCCGCAGATTATCGTGCCCGGAAACCACGACGTGCCGCTTTGGGACGTTTACTCGCGCTTCGCGAGCCCGCTCGAAAAATTCCGCCGCATCATCACGGACGACCTTGAGCCTTTCTACGAGGACGAAGAGATGGTCGTCGCGGGCGTGAACACCGCTCGCTCTCTGACGCGGAAGTACGGGCGCGTCAACGAGCAGCAGGTCACGCGGCTGCGCGAGCGCCTGTGCAAGTACGCGGACGAGGTCGTCAAGATAGTCGTCACGCACCACCCGTTCGACGTGCCCGAGGGCGCGGACGAGCGAGAGATTGTCGGGCGCGCGTCGATGGCGATGGAGGCGCTCGCCGCGTGCGGCGCGGACTTGCTGCTCGCGGGCCACATGCACCTCAGCCAGACGGGCCACACGGCCGAGCGCTACAAGATTCAGGGCCACTCCGCGCTCTACGTGCAGGCGGGCACGGCCACCTCGAACCGCGTGCGCGGCGGCGAGACGAACTCCTTCAACCTCGTCCGCCTCAAGCACCCGTACATACAGGTCGAGCGCCGCACGTGGGACGACGGAGCCCGCGACTTCCGCCGCGGCCCCGCGGAGACCTTCATGCACACGCCCGAAGGCTGGGCGCGTCTCACAGACGAGGTCGCCGCCGGAGTCACCTTCGACGAACGCGGCACGGGCTTACAACCTTCGGCTTAATGCGGCGCTCATTCGGGTGCGACCCTACCCTGGGAGCGCGGGCATCCCTGCCCGCCGAAGCGTGCTGTAGCACGCTTAGAGAAGAAACGCCTTCACTCAACATAGAGTGTCGGCGCTTCACAGTCTTCGCGCTCTCGCGCTCAATGCGGGCAGGGATGCCCGCGCTCCCGGCTTTAAGTCGCGCTCAAGTGAGCGCCGCTGTAAACCAGTACCGCGAGCGGTAGAGAGCGGGTATCAAGTTAGGCGATACGTTCGTACGTCGTAACTTGATACCCGCCCGCTACCGCTCGCGGTACTGTTATCGCCTTTGCTTACGTGGGAGTTTGCCGTCCATCGTGGCGGCGTTGTAGACGAAGGCGGCGACGACGCAGGCGGCCTCTTTGAGGTCGTCTTCGACGAGGCGGTCGTAGTTGTCCTGGCTCGAATGCCACGTGCGCGTCTCGTACTCCATGTCGTCCTGTATGAAGTCGAAGCCGTTGAGGCCCGCGGCGTCGAAGGAGAGGAAGTCCGAGCCGTCCGTGTTCGAGACCGTGACGGTCGAGGCGTTGTACGTGGTCTGCCCGACCTTGAACTCGCGGAAGGGCATGAGCCAGCGGCGGAAGATCGGCCGGAGCGCCTCGTTGCCCTGAAGGTATATGCCGCGTACGGCGCCCGTGCCGCTGTCGAGGTTGAAGTAGACGTTGAGGCGTTCGTGCTCGGGCTTGAGCGGCGTCGGCGTCGTCGCCGCGAACGTGGCGGGCGCGCCGCCGAAGTGTTCCCTCACGTAGGAGCGCGAGCCGAAAAGCCCCTGCTCCTCGCCGCTCCACAGCGCGATGCGAACCGTGCGGCGCGGCTGTAGGCCGAGCGCCTTGATGATGCGTACGGCCTCCATCATCACGCCGACGCCCGCGGCGTTGTCGGTCGCGCCCGTCGCGGTGTGCCAAGAGTCGAGGTGCGCGCCGAGCATGACTACTTCGTCCTTCAAGTCCGTGCCGGGAATCTCCGCGACTGTGTTGTAGCTCATCGCGTCCGAGTCGTCGAACTCGGCCTGTAGGTTGACGCTCATGCGCACGCGCTCGCCCTTGGCCGTCATGCGCGCGAGGCGGTTGTAGTGGTCGTTCGAGAGCGCTATCTGCGGGATGAGCTTCGGCGCGTTCTTGTCCCACGGCCACACGCGCTTGTCGAAGGGCGTGTCGAAGGGCTGGGGGACCAAAGCCTGTTGCACGAACTGTAGCGTGCCGCCGTCGCCCGCGAAGCTCGCGCCTACGAGCAGCGCGACGCCCTCGTCGTAGTAGAACTGCGTCTTTCGGTCGTTGAACTTCGCGGCCTCTATCTGCTCAGGTGTTCGCTGGCGCTGCGGCCTCGGCGGGAGGAGCGCCGGGTCGGGCGCGTCTGCCAGATCGAGTAGCTGCTTCTCTGTGAGCCGCCTCGCGGCGGGCTCGAAGCGCGGCTTTAGTTCGCGCACGTCGCCCGCGAGCACGATCTTGCCGCGCAGAGTGCCCTTGTACTTCTGCAACTCGCCGTCGTTGTTCGCCTCGACCAGAACCACGTCCGCCGTCAGGGGCGCGTCGAGCGCAGGCGACCACGCGCGCGGGTACGCGAGCAGAGGGAACGCCTGCGGCGCGACGACCTCCGCGGAGAAACGCTTCAGAGTCCAGCCGCGGCCGAAAGGCCCCCAGGGTTCCAGGTGCGCGTTGACGAGCCCGTACTGCGTGAGCCGCTCGCGCGTCCACTCGTTGGCGCGGCGCAGCGCGGGCGAGCCCGTGAGCCGCGGGCCTATCACGTCCGTGATGTACTCGACCGTCTCCAGCAGGCGCGAGCGGTTGACGCCCTCGTCCTTTATGCGCTCGACGGCGTCGGGCGTCGGCTGCGGAGCCTGCGCCGAGGCGGCGACAGAGAAGGTGTTTGAAAGCAGCGCGAAGAGTAACAGCGCCGCGGCCGTGTTGCGTCTCGTCATCAATCTCTCCTGGGCAATACGCTTCAGTCAGTACCGGGGGCGGTAGCGGCCGGGTCTCAAGTTTCGACTGGCGAGAGCCTGAAGTAACTCGACACCCGGCCGCTACCGCCCCCGGTTCTGTTTATCTGCCCGGCGCGGGCTTGCGCGGGAGCTTCGAGTCGAGCATGGCCGTCTGGTAGACGAAGGCTGCCATGACGGTCGCGGCCTGCTTCACGTCGTCGGGCTGTATGCGCTCGTACGTGTCCTGCGTCGAGTGGTGCGTGCGCGTGCCGTACTCGACCTCGTCCTGTATGAACTGGAAGCCGGGGAGACCTATCGCGTCGAAGGGGACGTGGTCGGTGCTACCCGTGTTCGAGAGAGTCAGAGTCTGCGCGCCCGTCTCCGCGAAGGGCGCGAGCCACTGGCGGAAGAGCGCGCGCACGCCGTCGTTGCCCTGCATGTAGACGCCGCGTATACGGCCCGTGCCGTTGTCGAGGTTGAAGTACGCGGAGAGCTTGTCGTACTCGGGCTTGGTCACGAGCCGACCGCGCGGCGCGGGCGTGGGCTGTGCCGTGGGCTGACCTTCGGCCGCGCCGGGCGGGGCGGGCTGAGGCGTCGGCCGCGGCGTCTCAAGCTTCCCGAAGTGCTGCTCGACGTACGCGCGCGAGCCCAAAAGTCCCTGCTCCTCGCCGCTCCAAAGCGCGACGCGAATCGTGCGGCGCGGCTGTAGGCCGAGCGCCCTGATGATGCGTACGGCCTCCATAGCGACCGCCACGCCCGCGGCGTTGTCGGTCGCGCCGGTCGCGCCGTGCCAAGAGTCGAGGTGTCCGCCGAGCATGACTACTTCGTCCTTCAGGTCGGTGCCCGGAATCTCAGCGACGGTGTTGTAGGCGGTCAAGTCCTGATCCAAAAACTGCGCGTCGAGGTTGACGCTCACGCGCACGCGCTCGCCGGCTTCCAGCATGCGCGCGAGCCGGTTGTACTGCTCGATTGACAGCGTGAGCTGCGGCGCGAACGCGGGCGCGTCCTTGTCCCAGGGGCGAATCTGGCGCGGCGCGCCGGGGTCTCGGTTGAGCATGGCTTGCCGCGCGCGCTCGTCCGCGGGGACGGGCTGAGGTACGGCGGCCTGCTGGACGAAGATGGTGCCGTCGTCGCCGCGGCTCGGGTCGATGACGAGGGCCGCGCCTTCGTCCTGCAAGAAGTTGAGCTTCTGCGCGTTGAAGAGCGTCGCGGCGCGCTGCTCGGGCGTCGTGCGCGGGCGCTCGGGGCGCGTCGAGGGGTCTGGCGCGTTCGCGAGTTCGAGCAGGTTCTTCTCCGTGCGGCGCGTCGCGTCCGGCTCGAAGTGTGCGGTAAGGTCGCGCGCCGCGCCGTTCAAAACTATCTTTCCGCGTAAGTTGCCTTTGAACTTCTGCAAGCCCTGCAAGTCCTTCGCGCCAACGTAGACGACCTCTGCCGTGAGCGTGCCGCGCGTCGCGGGCGCCCATGCCTTCGGGTACGCGTTGAGCGGGAGGACTTGCGGCTCGACGACCTCCGCGGAGAAGTGTCGTAGCTGCCAGCCGCGGCCGAACGTCCCCCACGGCTCGACGTTCGAGTTGACGAGCCCCCACTTCGAGAGCGTGTCGCGCGTCCACTCGTTGGCGCGGCGCAGCGCGGGCGAGCCCGTGAGCCGCGGGCCTATGACGTTCGTCAGTTGGTTGAGCGTCCACATCACCTGCGAGCGGTTCGTGCCCTCGTCGCGTATGCGAGCGACGGGGTCGTTCGGGTCGGGCGTCGGCGTTCCTTGCGCGGCCGGAGTCTGCGCCGCCGCGTTCGGCGTCCGCGCGTCGGCCGTCGAGGCGGACTGTCGTGCGAGCGCGCACGTGTTTACGAGGAGCAGCGCGCAAACAAGCGCGCACGCTGTGCGTCTTGACTTCATCTGAATGGGCTCTCCTGAAAGACTTCCACGGCGACCGCGCAGACCCTCCCCCGCGACGGCCGCCCACATGAGTTCGACGTATGAATGAAATTTAAATTGTCGCGCGCGAAAAAACAAACGGAGGGCGAGACTTCAACATCATGCCGGGAGCGCGGGCATCCCTGCCCGCCAAAGCGTGCCACAGCACGCTTGAAGAAGAAGCGCCTTCACTCAACTTCGAGTGAAGGCGCTTCTTAGTCTTCGCGCTAAAGCGCTCATGGCGGGCTAGTGTGCCCGCGCTCCCGGCTAAACGGGCCTTAGCTCGCGACGCGGCCTTCGCTGCCCGTGCGCGGGGCGGCGGGCGGCTGCGCGCCGGTTTCGGGAACCTCTTCCTTGTAGTCGCAGTCCTCCCGCGCGCAACTGCGCGTCGTGCCCTTCTTCGTAGTCTTCTCAAGCACGAAGGGCGCGTTGCACTGCGGGCAGGGCTCCGCGACGGGCTTGTCCCAGTAGACCGTGTCGCACTTCGGGTACTCCGAGCAGCCGTAGAAGTACTTCCCGCGCTTCGACTTCTTCACGACTATCTCGCCCTTGCAGCCCGGCCGCGGGCACGCCACGCCCGTCGTCTCGCGCTTGATGTACTTGCACGTCGGGTAGTTCGCGCAGGAGACGAACTCGCCGTAAGGGCCGTGGCGCAGAACCAACTGCGCGCCGTCAACGGGACAAGTCTCGCCTTCGATGGGGACGGGCGCGGGGGCGACCGCGCCCGTCTTCTTCGACACGCGGCGTATGTTCCGGCACTCGGGATAACCCGTGCAGCCGAGGAACGGGCCGAAGCGCCCGCGCTTCATCGCCATGGGCTTTCCGCAAAGCTCGCACGTCTCTTCGACTGACTCCGCGGCGCCGTCCGCGCCGCCGTCGGCCTTCGCGCCGTCGCCGTCGGCGCTCGCGGGCTTCGCGACCTCGCGCGTCGTGCGGCACTCCGGGTAGTTCGAGCACGCGAGGAACTGGCCGAAGCGGCCGAGCTTTATCACCATCGGCGAGCCGCAGTTCTCGCAGACCTCGTCGGTCGGGATGGCCTGCTGCTTGCGCCCCTTGACGTAGGTCTCGAAGGCTTTGAGGTCGCGCGCGAACTTCTCGTAAAACTCGCCCAGGGCGTCCGTCCACGCGAGCTTGCCCTCCTCTATCTCGTCCAGCTCCTGCTCCATGCGGGCGGTGTAGGACTCGTTGAAGAGGTCGTCGAAGCCGCCCTCGACGAGGAGGTCGTTGACGGTCATGCCGAGCGCCGTCGGGTGGAAGCGCGTCTCGACGCGCTCGACGTACTCCCTGTCCTGAATCGTCGTCATGATGGCCGCGTAGGTCGAGGGGCGGCCGATGCCCTTCTCTTCGAGCGCCTTGACGAGCGTCGCCTCCGTGTAGCGCGGCGGCGGCTCTGTGAAGTGCTGCTCGGGGGTGACGGCGTTGAGCTTCAAGTCCTCGCCCTTCGAGACGAGCGGCAGCTTGCGCGCGGCCTCCTCGTCGTCCTCGGCCTTCTCGTCGCGGCCCTCTTCGTAGACCTTCAGGAAGCCGTCGAACTTCAAGACCGAGCCCGTCGCGCGGAACATGAAGCGGCCCGCCTCGATGTCGATGGTCGTCTGGTCGTAGACGGCCGGGTTCATCTGCGAGGCGACGAAGCGCTGCCAGATGAGCCGGTAGAGCTTCAGCTCGTCCTTGCCCAAATACCTCGCGACCGACTCGGGCGTGCGGGCAACGTCGGTGGGGCGAATGGCCTCGTGCGCGTCCTGCGCGTCCTTCTTCGAGCGATAGTGAATCGCCTTCTCGGGCAGGTACGCGGGGCCGTACTGCGTCGTGATGAACTCGCGCGCCTCCGCGAGCGCGGCGTCCGAGACGCGCGTCGAGTCGGTGCGCATGTAAGTGATGAGACCGACCGAGCCTTCCTCCCCTATCTCGACGCCTTCGTATAACTTCTGCGCGACCTGCATCGTCTTCTTGACGGGGTAAGAGAGCTTGCGCGCGGCCTCCTGCTGAAGCTTCGAAGTGATGAAGGCGGGCACGGGGTTGCGCCTGCGCTCCTTCGTCGCGACCTCCGCGACCGCGAACTGCTGGCGCCCGGCCTCCTCGACAATCGAGCGAGCCGTCGCCTCGTCGCCGATGAGGATTTCGGTCTTCTTAACTTCCGCGTCGAAGTTCGAGACCTTGACCGAAAGCTCTCCGACGCGCACGAGCCTCGCGTCGAACGCGGGCGGGAGCTTCGAAGAGAGGTTCGCGGCGACGGTCCAGTATTCGGTCTTGACGAAGCGCTCTATCTCGCGCTCGCGCTCGACGACCATTCGCAGCGCGACCGACTGCACGCGCCCCGCCGAGAGCCGCCCGCCGATGGTTCGACAGAGGAGCGGCGAGACCTTGTAACCGACCAACCTGTCCAGAACTCTGCGGGCCTGCTGCGCGTCCACGAGGTGAGCGTCTATCTGTTTCGGCTCCTTGAAAGCCTCCTGCACGGCGCGCTTCGTTATCTCGTTGAACATCACGCGGAAGTGAGGCTTCTTCGGCCGCTTCGGCACTATCTCTTCGGCGAGGTGCTGGCAGATGGCCTCGCCTTCGCGGTCGGGGTCGGCCGCGAGGTAGATGGCCTCGGCCTCCTTCGCGGCGCTCTTGAGTTCGGAGATGACCTTACGGTTGTTGCGCTTCTTCGTGTCCGGTATCACTTCGTAGGTCGGCTCGAAATTGTTATTCACGTCCACGCCGAGGCCCTTCGACGGCAAGTCCTTTATGTGGCCGATGGACGCCATGACGCGGTAGTCCGGCCCGAGGTACTTGCCTATCGTCTTCGCCTTGGCGGGCGATTCTACGACTACTAAATTCTTCGCCATTCCTGTTCCTTATCTATGGCTGTCAGCCGTTAGCTGTTAGCCTTTAGCTTTACCCCTTTAGCGGCCTTCGCGCCTTCTCGGCGGCCTTCGCGCTTAGACGGTCTTAGCTTAAACACGAAGGTCGCTAAGAGGCGCGAAGGCCGCTAAAGGTTGCGAGCTGACAGCCAAAAGCTAACAGCTAACAGCTTCCTTTAATCTTTTTCCACTATTCTCTATTTCTCGCCGGGATGCAAACCCGGCCCACGTTTAGATGCGCGCGTACGCCCCCCGGCTCGCCCGCCGAGCGGCGAGATTTCCGTTAAGAGAGAACGACTTAAGCCCCGCGCGCGGGCCGCACGAGCGCGGCGGCTACGCCTTGCTTCCCTGTCCGGCCTGTGAGCCGCCGCCCGCCTGTGTCCCTTGTCCCGCCTGCGAGCCAGACCTCAGACTAACGATGAGGGCCTCCAACTCCTTTATGCGATCCTCGTGGTCGTCAACCGCGACGGCCGTCGCGAGCGTCGCCTGCTTCTGCGCCTCCTCGGGCGGTAGCTCCGAGCCGCCCTTCGACTGAATCTGCTGGACGACGGATGTGACGACGCCCGAGCCCTGCGCCACTTCGCCCGCTATCTTTCCGGCCTTGCCCGGCAGCGAGGCGGCCGCAATCGCCGCCCCCTTGTCCACACCCGCGACGACCTTCTTGAGCTTTGAAAAGAATCCCATCTTAGTGAACCTCCTTCGGTATCTATCGAACGCCGGATGAAACTTACAGCGTGAGAACACCGGGGCTTCCCGCGCGGAAGGATTGCGGGAACGGCTGAGTACGGTATGCCCGCCCGCCCTCGATGTCAACGACGGAGGCGTGCCGGGACGTTTACGCGGCCTCCCCGCCGGAGGCCAGACGACGGAAGTGCTCTCCGAGTCCGCGCGCGCCGTACGGCGGCGCGACCACGTCGTTCGTGCTGACGGCCACGCCGAAGTCCAGAAGGTCGTAGAGCCTCCGGTCGAAGTACGCCAGCGGCTTAATCAAAGAGCGCATCAGGCCCGGCGGGAGGCTCGTCACCTTCGGCCGTTTGCCGAGCGCTTCGAAGGCGAGCAGCGCGACTTCGCGGCGCGTGTAAACGTCGGGGCCGCCGACGGGCAGCTCACGCGCGCCGCCTTCGAGAGCCTCGACGCACGCGCGCGCAACGTCGGCCTCGTGAATCGGGTTCGTGCGCGCGTCGCCGCGGCCGACGAGCATCGCGCGCCCGCGCCGTGCCATCTTGAAGACCTCCTCGAAGACGTAGAAGAAGCCCGTCGGCCTCACCACCGCGTAGTCGATTCCGCTCGCGGCCAGAGCTTCCACGAACTCCTCGTGCGCGTCCACGTAGCCTAAGCCGCGCAGGCTCTCCGCACCGTAGAGCGAGACGTACACGAACCTTCGCACGCCCGCGCGCTTCGCCTCCGCGAGCAGGTTAAGGTTCGCGCCGAGGTCAACGTCCCTGTATGTCGCGCCGGGGGCCGTGTACCGGAGCGCGAGGCTCGCGCCGAGCGTCGAGATTACAGACCCGACCCCCTCGCACGCGCCTTGAAGCGAGTCGGCGTTGCGCGCGTCGCAGTCGAACACCTCCACGTCCTCGCCCGCGAGGTTACAAGGGTCGCGCGCCAGAGCGCGCACCGCGTGCCCGAGCGACTCAAGCTCACTCCTGACGTGACGCCCGAGCCTACCCGTAGCGCCCGCCAACAAGACCTTCTCAACCATCCGTCACACGCCCCCCCCCACACGTTTAATCCGAGTCTACAACTTTCTCACGAAGCAGCGCCCCGGAAGTTGGCGCACGAGGTCGCGCATCTCAAGCGTGAGCAGGACGCCCGAAAGCTCCGAGGCCGCGAGGCCCGTCGCCTCGGAGAGCGAGTCCACGTGCGCGGGCTCGTCCGTCGTGAGCAGCCTGAGCACGGCGCGCGCCGCGTCGGAGAGGTCTGAAGGTGGCGCGGGCTCGTCCGAACGTCCCGCGCCCTTCTTCTTCCCGGACTCGGGCGGGAGAATCGCGGCGGCAATCTCCGGCGGGAACTCCGCGACCACGTCCTGCCAGACCTGCACGAGCTTCGCGCCCGCGCCCTTGATTAGAAAGTTCGTGCCGAAGGAGTAGCGCGAAGTTATATTGCCGGGGACGGCGAAGACTTCGCGCCCCTGCTCCAGAGCGAGCCGCGCCGTGATGAGCGAGCCCGAGTTCTCAGAAGCCTCGACGACGGCCACGCCGAGACTCAACCCGCTTATGATTCGGTTGCGGTAAGGAAAATTCTCCGCGACCGGCGGAGTCCCCAGAGGGAACTGCGTGACGAGCGCGCCGCCGCGTTCGAGTATCTCCGCGGCGAGCTTGCGGTGGTCGCGCGGGTAGACTTCGTCGAGCCCCGTGCCGAGCACCGCGACCGTCCGACCCGAGGCTTCGAGCGCGCCGCGGTGCGCGGCCGCGTCGATGCCGCGCGCCAGCCCCGACACAATCGTCACGCCGCGCGACGCCAGCTCTCGCGCGAGTGACAGCGCGACGTTCTGCCCGTACGCAGAGCAACGCCGCGAGCCCACGACTCCGACGCAAGGCGCTTCCAGACACTCGGCCCAACGCCCGCGCACGTAGAGCGTCACGGGCGGGTCTGGAATCTCGCGCAGTAAGGCGGGGTACGCGCCGTCGTCCAGGACGAGCACGTCCGCGCCTTCAATCTCGCGCACGCGTTCCAACTCGCGCGCGGCTTCCGCGAAGCGGTCGCGCAAGGCTATCGACTCGACCGCCTCCGGCCGAAGCCTCAAGCGCTCAAGCTCAGACCTTAAAGCACCGAACACTCCTTCGGCAGACCCGAAGCGCTCAAGCAGCCTCGCCGCCGCGCGCGGCCCCACGCCCGGCGTCATGTTCAAAGCTATCCACTCTTTCATCGAAAAGCACTCGGCCGTCAGCACCCGGCCTTCAGCTTACATGCTGTCGGACACACTTCGAGCTTCGTGCTGACGTGAATTTTTGGCGGGAGTGAAAAGCTAACGGCTAATAGCCAACGGCTATTAGCTTTTTTGGCGGAGGCGTGTGGGAATCGAACCCACCCGCGCCTGCTCTCACAGTCGCGCTGACGGTTTTGAAGACCGCGCCGCTCACCAGAACGGGTGCGCCTCCCTATCTCGGCGTGGACTCGCCTAACCTATGTGCGCGCGCCCGCGCCTGTCAAGCGGCGGGCGCGGCCGTACGGCGCTTGACTCGCGTGTGCGGGAGCGCCATCATTGCCACGAAACACGACCGCACTAATCAAACCTATTCACGAACGGAGTTAAGGGAAGCCGATGGCAGAAGCCGAAGCGAAGGCCGCGGGGGCCGGGGGGCGCGAGGGCGCGGGCGAACTCATCCGCTATGACGCGCGCGAAGGCGTCGCAGTCCTCACGCTGAACGACCCGCCCGCGAACACTTACTCGTACGAGATGATGAAGCAGTTGGACGCGGCCGTCCTTCGCGCGCGCATGGACGAGGGCGTCCACGTCATCGTAATCACGGGCGACGGCGAGAAGTTCTTCTGCGCTGGCGCCGACATAAAGATGCTGACGGAGGCCACGCCCGTCTTCAAATACTATTTCTGCCTCCACGCGAACGAGACGCTCTCGCGTTTAGAGCAGACTCCGAAGCTTGTCATCGCGGCCGTCAACGGCCACTGCGTAGGCGGCGGGCTCGAAGTCGCGCTCGCCGCAGACCTGCGCGTCGCGCGAAAAGGCGCGGGCAAGATGGGCCTCCCCGAAGTCTCTCTCGGGGTGCTTCCGGGCACGGGCGGCACGCAGCGCCTCGCGCGCGTCGTAGGCAAGTCGCGCGCGATAGAGCTGATGGCGACGGGCGAGCTCTTCGACTTCGAACGCGCGGCGGAACTCGGCCTCGTCAACCAACTCTTCGAGGCGGCGACCGTCGATGACTTCCGCGAACAGGCGCTCGCATACGCGCGTCGCTTCGCCGCGCCCGACAAGGCCGCGCTCGCCGTCGGGCGCATCAAGCGCAGCGTGCAGACCGGCGCGGAAATCCCCTTCGAGTCCGCGCTCGCGCTCGAACGCGAACTACAACAACAGCTCTTCCAATCCGAAGACGCGCGCGAAGGTCTCAGCGCCTACGTCGAGAAGCGCAAGCCTGTATTCAAAGGGAAATAGTTTTCGGTTTTCGGTTTTCGGTTTTCGGCTTTGACGGTCGAGCGAGTCTCACCGTCGTCAGGCTATTAACTGAAAACTGAAAACCGACAACTGAAAACTGCCAATGTACGAACACATCAAGGTCGAATTCGACGCGGGCGTCGTGACCGTGACGCTGAACCGCCCCGAGAAGTTGAACGCTTTCGCGGGCCACATGCGGCGCGATTTGGCCGAGGCTTTGGAGCACGCTTCGAGCGACCCGGAGGCGCGCGTCGTCGTCATCAAGGGCGCGGGGCGAGCCTTCTCGACGGGCGCGGACGTGGCGCGCATGAGCGAGTTGATGGACGGCGGCGACGTTGAGGAGTTCACGCGACTTCTCGGCGCGGGCCGACGCGTGCTGACCGCGATAAGGCAGATGCTCAAGCCCGTCGTCGCCGCCGTCAACGGCCCCGCGTACGGCGCGGGCTTCAACCTCGCGCTCGCTTGCGACATACGTCTCGCCGCGGAGTCCGCGACCTTCAGCCAGTCGTTCGTCAAAGTAGGTTTGCACCCCGACTGGGGCGGCTCGTTCTTCCTCCCGCGCATGGTGCCGCCGAACATCGCGTGCGAGATGTTCTTCCTCGGCGACGCGATTGACGCGCGGCGCGCGCTCGAACTCGGGCTCGTCAACCGGGTCGTCGCGGACGCGCAACTCCCGCCGGAGACGCGCAAGCTCGCCGCACGCCTGCGCGACGCGCCGCACGCCTCAATCGCCGCGGCCAAGCGCGCCGTCTACATGAGCGAGCAGGAGAGCCTTGAGCGCATGCTGCAATACGAGACCGAGGCGCAGCTACAATGCTTCCAGTCTCGCGAGGCGCGCGAGCGCGTACGCGCCTTCCTCGAACGCCGCACGCCGAGGCTGAACGAGAAATAGTTTCAAGCTCCGAGTTAAGGGCCGGGGGCCGTGCCTTCAACTTCGAGCCTGTAACTTCGAGCTTGAAACCTGGAACGTGGAACCCGGAACTTGAAACTCAAAGACAGGACGGCCTTCATCACGGGCGGCGGGCGCGGCATAGGTCGCGCGGTGGCCTTGGCGTTCGCGCGTGAGGGCGCGCGCGTCTTCGTCGTCGCGCGAACCGCGTCGCAGGTCGAGCGCGTGGCGGAGGAGATTCGAGCCGAGCGCGGCGGGCCGTCGGCGTCGCACGGCGTGTGCGACGTTTCGGACTCGGGCTCGGTCGCGCGCGCGTTCTCTGAGGCGCGCGAGTTCTTCGGGCGCGGCGCGGACGTGCTCGTCAACAACGCGGGCGTCGCGGAGAGCGCGAAGGTCTGGGACGCGACCGACGAGTTCTGGCAGCGCCACCTCGCCGTCAACCTCTCGGGCACGTTCTACTGCATGCGCGAGGCGATGCCCTCGATGGTCGAGCGCGGGTGGGGGCGCGTCGTCAACGTCGCGTCGGTCGCGGGCAAGACGGGCGCGCCCTACGTCTCGGCCTACACGGCCTCGAAGCACGGCGTGCTCGGGCTGACGCGCTCGGCCGCGCTCGAAGTCGCGACCAGAGGCGTGACGGTCAACGCCATCTGCCCCGGCTACGTGGACACTGAGATGACCGCGCACGCGGTCGAGAACATTCAGGCGAAGACGGGCCGCACGGCGGACGCCGCGCTCGACACAATCAAGCGCATGAGCCCCCAGCAAAGGCTCATCACGCCGGAGGAGGTCGCCGCGCTCGCGCTCCTCCTCGCCTCCGAAGACGGCCGCGGCATCAACGGTCAGGCCATCAACGTTGACGGCGGCTCAGTCCTCTACTGACTTCGAATGTCATTCAAGACGATAAATCCGAAATCGCTCGGGAGTCCGCGCGGGTATTCGAACGGGCTCCTGACGACGCCCGACGCGCGGCTCCTGTTCATCGCGGGGCAGGTGGGTTGGGACGAGGGGCAACGTTTAGTGAGCGACGACTTCGTCGAGCAGTTCGAGCGCGCGCTGCGAAACTTGCTCGCGGTCGTACGAGAGGCGGGCGGCGAGCCGGGCGGGGTCGCGCGGCTGGTCGTCTACGTGACGGACAAGCGCGAGTACGCCGCGCGCACGCAAGAGATAGGCGAGCGCTGGCGCGCGCTCATGGGCCGACACTTCCCCGCCATGACGCTCGTCGAAGTCAAGTCGCTGCTCGAAGACGGCGCGAAGGTCGAGATAGAAGGCATCGCCGTTCTTTAGTGATAAGTGATAAGTGATGAGAAAGGGCAGCGCGGGCGGTTCCTTCTTATCACTCATCACTCATCACTCCAAAAATTATGCTTCAGCCGAAGTCATTCCTGTATGAGGTGCGCGACGGCGTGGCGTGGGTCACGCTGAACAGGCCGGGGCGTCTTAACGCCCTGACGTTCGAGGTCTACCGCGAGTTGACGGGCGCGTTCGCGGCGTTGCAGACCGAAGGGGACGTGCGCGTCGTCGTAGTGTCGGGCGCGGGGCGCGCGTTCTGCTCGGGCGGCGACGTGCGCGACATCATAGGCGAGCTACAGGGGCGCGACGCCGAAGGGCTTCTGGAGTTCACGCGCATGACCTGCGAGCTTGTGCGAAACATACGCGCGCTGCGCAAGCCCGTCATCGCCTGTCTGAACGGGACGACGGCGGGCGCGGGCGCGTGCATCGCGCTCGCGTCGGACTTGAGAATCGCATCGGCCGAGGCGCGCATCGCGTTCCTCTTCGTGAAGGTCGGGCTGTCGGGCGCGGACATGGGCGCGGCCCACCTTCTGCCGCGCGTGGTCGGGCTCTCGAAGGCGACGGAGCTTCTCTACACGGGCGACTTCGTCACGGCCGAGGAGGCTCTGACGATGGGGCTCTACAACCGCGTCGTCGCGGCGTCGGAGTTGGAGTCGGAGACGCGCTCTCTCGCAGAACGGCTCGCCCGCGGCCCCTCTTTCGCGCTCGGCGTGACGAAGGAGATGCTCAACCGGGAGCTGGACGTTTCGCTCGACACCGCGCTCGAATGGGAGGCGCAGGCGCAGGCCATGTGCATGCAGCACCCCGACTACGCGGAAGCCTACCGCGCCTTCACGGAGAAGCGCGAGCCGCGCTTCGGCTCGACCGAACAGAACCGCGAGCGGTAGCGAGCGGGTTGTGTGCCCCGATGAAAACGAGACTGCCGAAGCTTGCGACCCGCGCGCTACCGCTCGCGGTTCTGTTCGCGCTCGCCTTATCGGCGCAGTCTAACCCGCCGCAGTCGAAATCCTCCGACTCGTTCCAGAGGGCGAAGGGCGTCCCCGCCGACGCGCCGAGGGAGTTCGAGTTCGCGCTCGGGCGCTTCGCATACCACGTCAGGGCGAACGGCAACGGCCGGAGGACGAAGGGCGAAGACATTCGACGCTTCGCGCTCAACTTCGGCCCCGACGAAGACATCAAGTACATGTACTTCGCGAAGCACGAAGGCGGCGTAGTCCTGACCTGCGAAGTCGCGGGCAAGTACGGCGGAACGTCCTACGCCGTCAGGCTCGACCAGCCCTCCATGCGCGCTCGCTGGACTGCGAACATCCCCGCCACGGAGACGGGCGAGCCCGCGCGCGACGGCTCGCGCCTGTACGTGACGGGCAAGAGCTTCGCGGGCGCGCTCGACCTTGAGAGCGGCGAGCTGCTCTGGTACCTGGACAAGTTCCCCGGGGGCGCGGGCGAGTTCGACTCCTTCGACGCGCCCGAGCCGCGCGGGCGTGAGGTTCTGTTCCGCACGCGCACGGTCTACAATGGTCGCGCGCGGGCGGTCGCCGTAAACAGTAAGACCGGAAAGATTCTGCGCGTCGAGTAAGCCGAGAGCCTTTGCGGTCGAGTCTTAACAACCGAACATGCAGCGAGACCGATTCATCGAAGAGACGCCCTTCTTCACGGAGGAGCACGCGCGGCTCGCGACGAGCGTCGCGAACTTCGCCGCCGACGAGATTGAGCCGCACGCGCACAGGGAGGAGGAGGCCGCGGCCGACGAGAACTACCGCTCGCTCGTCGCGCGGCTCGCGCAGACCGGCCTCCTGAACTATTCGGTCGCGCGCGCCGACGGACTGCCCGTAGACACGCGCTCGCTCTGCGTCGTGCGCGAGGCGCTCTCGTACCACTCGCCGCTCGCAGACCTCGCCTTCGTCATGCAGGGCTTGGGCACGTACGCCGTCAGCCTTGCCGCGCCCGAACACGTGCGAGACTTCTGGCTTGAGCGCGCGCGCAACGGCCGCGCCGTCGCCGCCTTCGCGCTGACGGAGCCGGAGGCGGGCT
>Ga0126311_10000615_pt1 | contig 16572 bp, 11 predicted proteins | sample Plot61_FD_92539 | JGI IMG/M metagenome (GOLD analysis project Ga0126311, IMG submission 92539) | Serpentine soil microbial communities from UC McLaughlin Reserve, CA, USA - Plot61 | ecosystem: Environmental > Terrestrial > Soil > Grasslands | place: USA: UC McLaughlin Reserve, Lake County... | reverse complement strand
CGCCTTAACAGCCTTTCTTACAGGAACCCTCAGCCCGGCACCTTACCGCGTCGCATGCCGCCTGATCGCTCCTACATTGCGCCAAACGCATAGAATGTATCGACCGCCAATAAAGTAGGCGGCAATTCATCTCGCCGCGTAGAGCTGAAGCGCGGGGCAACTTAAAGCTTTTTGATCAATTGCTCCGCGCTTGAGTGTAGTAGTTTGCCGCCAATCAATAGACCTTCTGATCGAAGCGCCGCCTTGATCTATCGATCGCGGATGAAATACTATTTCGTCGTTCTTCACGCGCACGAGCTAAAGACCGTGCCGCTCGGCCGGATTGCGTAAACATATGGATGAAAATAGGCGCTCCTTCTCTGAACCGGATATGGCCCACCGGCTTGAACGGGTCAAATATTTTCTCTTCGCGGCGCTCGCCGTTTCTATTCTCGTCTACCTCGTGAAACCGGCGCCCGGCCGCCAGGCAAAGAACCATCGCGAGCAGGTCCGCCTTGGCGAGCGCCTGTTCAATGACGAGCGTTTCTCCTCTCGGAAGGGCGACCTGGTGTCAAGCTGCAGCCATTGCCATCTCTACGAGGCGGATTCGAATATGGCCCGCGCCTTCACGGATTCATTCGCCCGGAGCTGGATTCCGTGGCGCTCGGAAGACCCGCGGAGGGAAGGCGCGCGCAACGCCCCGACGCTCTTTGACCTGGTTCACCTGCCCCGCCTGCACGCTGACGGCGAGTTCGAGTCTCTGGAGGAACTGGTCCGAGGCACGCTCTCGGGCCGCCCTTTCGGGTGGCTTCCCGGTGAGGAGGCCGAGGCCTTTCAGCAGATATATTCCGTTGTGGTGAATGACAGGGCGGGCGCGGGCTCTTACAACGAGCAGTTTACTAAAGCATTTGAAGTAGCCCCGGGGAGGCTCGGCCGGAATGAGGTTGTCGATCTGGTATCAAGAGCCATCTCGGATTACATGAGAACGCTCAAGTCTGCGCGTACTTCTCCGTACGATAAATTCGCCGAAGCAAACGGCCTGGAAACCGGCCCGAAGCAAGGTGAAGGGGCCGACGTCTTCGCCGGGCGGGTGCTCAAGCGCGTGTCGAATTTGGAGAGAAGAGGACGGCTTCGGACTCCCGCCCGCTTCGGCCGTGAGGCCCTCGCCGGGATGAAGATATTCTTCCGAACCGAAGGCTCTGCGGCGGTCGGCAACTGCGTCTCATGTCACGCTCCTCCTTTTTTCACCGACTCTTCATTTCATAATATCGGGGTCACTCAGAGCGAGTACGATCAAGTTCATGGAGAGGGAAGTTTCGATGCTTTGAAGATTCCGGCGGCCTCGGAAGCCGCTCGCCCCTCGATGAATTTTCGCGAGACGGCTTCGCGGCAGAAACCGGACAATGTTGACCTGGGCTATTGGAATAACGTCAAGCTGGCCCGATCTCCCCTGCGGCGAGAAGGAGAGGATGACGATCGGTTCCTCCGGCGCATGATCGGGACTTTTAAGACGCCGACGCTTCGCAATCTGGTTTACTCGCAGCCGTACATGCATAACGGCGGCTATCCTTCGCTCGCGAGCGTACTGGAAGAGTTGTTGCGGCTGAGCGACCTGGCTCGCGCCGGACGCGTTCGCGAGGCCGACGAAGAGCTTGCCCGAATAAGGATCACCGAGGCTGATATCCGCCCGCTGATCGCTTTTCTGAATGCTTTGAACGAAGATTTGAAGCCACGGGCCTCCGTCGATTAGCGGGCGCGGTTATCAGTGCGCGGATAGATGGGAGATTGTCTGAAACGTAACGACCTGCCTTGCTCCCGGCATCGGCCCTTTCGACGATCCAGCTCATGAATTGCTTTGCGTACCGCCTCTTAGCTCGTAAAATCCGATCACGCTCCTGGCCATTTCGACCACCTTATCGCGCAGCTCGCGCGGCTCCAGTACCTCTATCTGAGAGCCGAAGCCCAGCACGTACTCGCAGGCCATCTCCTCTACGTCGAAGCGTAAGAGGACTTCGATACATCCTTCTTCATCGCTCGATCCGACCTTCTCTATCTTCGCGAATCTGCCGGCATAGGGCATTCGGTGGAGGACGAGGGGGGGCACGCGAACCTTCACGGCGTAGCGCGGAAGGGTCTGTTTGAATCTGTCGGTTGATTGCTCCCAGTACGACTCCAGATCGAATCCCTCTGGCCGAACGGAAGACTCATCCCGAATCCCGGCTTTGGAGACCCGTGAGACGCGGTAGCTGCGAATATCGTCGTCGACTGCCGCCACCAGGTACCACACGCTCCCCTTAGCGACCAGCCCCAGCGGATCGACAATGCGCTCGACCGGATCGCACCCGCTCCGCTCGTACTTCAGGTCCAGTTTGCGCTCCTGCCATACGGCTTCCTGGATCGCGGAGAGGAGAGGGATAGCTCCGTCGACGTGGCCCCAGCCTGTCGGGTCCACATAGATGCGCTGGCGCATATACTCCGCGTCGGCGCGATACATTGAAGGCAGAGAGGCGAGCAGTTTCAAGAAGGCTGCATCCGAAGCTTTTCCCAGTCCGAGGTCGGCAAGCAAGCGCGACGGCTTCGACAGGAAGAGGGCCTGTATCTCGGATCGGTTCAGGCCGGTCAGGTTCGTGCGATACTCTTCGACCAGCGCCCACCCGCCGCCCACTCCGCGCTCGGCGTAAACGGGAATACCGGCCACGCTCAAGGCTTCCATGTCCCGGTGAATAGTCCGCTCCGAAACCTCTAGTCTCCGCGCAAGCTCTCGCGCCGTTATGCGCCCGTGAACCTGTAGAAATAACATAATCGACAACAGCCGGTCAGCTCTCATACAAGGTCCCCCTCTTTATTTGTTCTCAGCCCGTTCAGGCTCGAATCTATCATGAAAATATGACACCAGATGACAGGAATTGTCGCGCATACTCTACGGGCGGCAAAGACTCAACGACGGGCAGTTGGCAAGAGAGAGGAGAATAGTATGGAATACGGTTTCGTGATAGAAGGCGGCGACATACATACCATAGGCGAGCTTACGCAGGAGGCGGAGGCCGCCGGGTGGGACGGGGTCTTTATAGCGGACGCCCTGGCGATCGAGACAAAGGATTTTCCCGCGATTCCCTGGTTCGATCCGTGGATCGCGCTCTCTGTTATGGCGATGCGCACCGAGCGCGTTCGCATAGGGACGTTCATTACGCCGGTATCCAGGAGACGGCCGTGGAAGCTGGCCCGCGAGGCCGCCACCCTCGACCACCTCTCCGGCGGTCGCCTGACGCTCGGGGTCGGGCTTGGGGCGGCCGGTGACGACGGGGGATTCTACAAGGTAGGCGAGCCGATGGACCTCAGGGTTCGCGCGCAGAAGTTAGACGAAGGCCTGGCCATTATGGACGGGCTCTGGAGCGGCCAGCCGTTCAGCTTCAGCGGCGAGCATTACCGGGTGCAGGAGATGACAATGCTGCCTCCGCCCGCACAATCGCCCAGAATCCCCGTGTGGGTCGTCGGCGTCTGGCCGAAGATGAGGTCCCTGCGGCGGGCTCTCGAATGGGACGGAATCATTCCGCAAAAATATAGGTCGATGGCGCGGATGACGCCCCCGGAGGTTCAAGAGATGAAGCAATTCATCGACAAGGAGCGCACACGGACTACCCCGTTCGACATAGTTGTCGGAGGCGCCACGCCCGGCGGCAATCTAAAGCGAGCGGTTAAAATCGTCCGCCCATTTGCCGAGGCAGGTGCCACCTGGTGGCTTGAGAGCGTGATGGCTTCCACCGATGCCACGCGGGCGCGCATCAAGAAGGGACCGCCCCGCATGGAGTGAAGAAGGCCGCCCGGCCGTCAAGGTGTTGAACGGGAGGCCCTCCCGTGTCCCGGATGCCGGTACTATGAGATTAGTGTCTATCCCGCCAGCTCTCATCCATATTGCGCCCGCTCTCGCCGCGATGTAGAGTCATTAAGGTTTCACTTCGCACTTACCGTATGAGCGGCTTTCTCGTGGGCAGACCCGAAGTCGCGATGGTCGTGTGGATGTAACATCATTGCGGTCAGCTCTTGAATTATCTTTGGGTTCCTCTACTATCTCTTTTAAGAGATTAAAGGGGAGAGAAGGAGGGCGCACCCTCGTCCGGCACCTGTTTCCGGCCCAAAAGTGCGCCCGTTTTCGGTCTTTTGCTCGCGCCGCTTACTAAATAGAGTTTCTCACTTGTAATACAAGTGCCTGTGGCGGGCCCTTGTAATATCATTCACCGTTGCATCTTGGCTCTGAATGCGGTATAACCGCGCGCAGGCGATAGAGGATCGGGGCATCGCCGGTAAGCCAGGATGCCCCATGCCGGGTTATATGATTTGCCGCAGTCGCAGCACCAGAAGAACCGTTGTAACAAGCAGAGTCAGGCCTGTTCCAGTATCTATATCGGCTGGCTCGGCCTCTGGCGTGGTCGACGGTTGCATGGTCATACCCTGGTTCGGACACGTAGTGCAGGGACTTTCGCCCGGGTCGCAGACGCACCCGCTGGTGCCGCACTCGCAAAAAGCCATGTTTGGCACCGTTCTTCCGGCCTGAGCTACTGCCGAGATGCCGGCGATATTTCGCGACTCATTTGTGACGAGCGCGGGAAAGGAGAGAAGGAAAAACATGACCAATGCCGAACAGGGAAATAGTCTCTTCATCGTAAGATCCTCCAAGCTGATTAAAGAGTTATTGACACGCGGCATTGCTCATGCCGCCGACTCTCAGCAGTACTTCACTAAACTTACTCACCGGCTCATCTCGGCCGGCGAATTTGCGTATTCCCGTCAAGACTACGAGGGAATCCAGCAGGCAAGCTCTCTTCTGGTGGCGTTGCCCTTGCCACAGGCGCAGAGCGCGGGCCTGTGGTATCAAGCTATAAGCGACTACAAGGCAGGAAAGACCGCGCAAGCCGCTGCCACGCTCGATGGATTGGTGAATCGTCCCGAAGCCGCTCCGCGATTCAGGGCGCGCGCCTTACAATCCTTAGGAACTGTCCATTATTGGAGCGGTGATGCCGAATCCGCGCGCCTTTTATACCTGGAATCTGCCCGATACATCAGAGGTTCAGCTCCGCTGGATGCCTATACATTCGCGCAGGCCCTGATTCTTCATAGCTATTCCCGCGGCCTGGATGGTGAAAGTCAGCAAGCGGTTAAAGAGTTACTTTCTCTCGAAAAGCTCGTCAAATCCATAGGCGAACCGCTTTTAACCGCCACTTACTGCAATAATATAGCGGTCGAATTACTCGAGCTTGGCCACGTAAACGCGGCCGCGCTTTATAGTCGAGTTGCCTGTCTTTCACCTTTTGTAAATGCTCATACGGAATGGAAAGATACGGCCCTTGAGATCGAGCAGCACTCGGCAAGTAAAGCAGTTGTTGCCGTTGCTGTTTCGCCTGAGCCTCGAAAGCGCCCAGCTCAACCTAAATACTTACTCGTTGTATTGCGATTCTCGCCGTGCGTTCGGTTGATACAACCCAAACGGCTGCGGCAGAGAGTCTCATGTAAGAATCCCACCAGTGCGCGTGTAGCATCAGTGGCACGCATCCGCGCCCCTTCATCACACTCGCAAGTAGATCCCCAATATTGCCTGTAGAAAATCTCGGGCAGAGCCTTGCCCTGCACAGGAGTGCTCTGCCCTGCTTCCGTCGCCCGACCCGAAGACCGGACGTGAAAGGATACGTGTATGGAAACACAGACGGAATCGTAGTTACAAGAGCTTAATGGCAATTTGAGCCGGTGTGTCGGCGCAGAGTTATTCCATGAATTCAGTGTTTCCCGCTTCCGAGAAAACTCCGATAGGCCCGTTTACACTCTCCCCAGCCCTGATGACCACACATCAGAATGGTGGGCCGGCGAGGTTGTATGGCAATCGGAGCCTGCCCGCCTGCGAATGCCGAACTCGCCCCCTGTCTTTGCCTTGCCGAGGCCGTTAAGTTGACCAGAAACAATACTTCTGCTACTATTCAATACGTATACAGGCTTGGCTGACGAGAAATTTTTCAAACTCTGGACCCTATTCAAAGAGTTCGAAACCTACTCTCCCGGTCAATAATCTCAGGCGTGTAGGGACAGTGTCGAGCTGCCCTTTTTCATTTTATGTGCGGTTCGCGCGAAGACCTCCGGGTTGCGCGGACTTTTGAAACTTAAAGAGGTGATATTATTTCAAAAGAAGATATGATTCCCGTTGACGGGACTGTCGTCGAGTGTATGGGCAACGCCACCTTCAAGGTGAAGATTGCCGAAGACCACAACATTCTAGCCCACCTGTCCGGCAAGATGCGCAAACACTATATCAAAGTACTGGCCGGAGACCGGGTGACGGTTGAGCTGTCGCCCTACGATCTGACCAAAGGCCGTGTAACCTACAGGCACCGAAGCTAATCCGACTCGCGCAACGGTAAAGACTTTGTGAAGCCGATGACCACGGCGGGGCCGCTTCGCCCCGCCCGGTCGCATGACGGGATTATGGGAGAGCTTTTCTACGTGTCTCTTCCATATCCGATTGAGGCTCCAGGCCCGCTGCTTCCCGGTTGCTATTACGATTCCGTCGGTGTTCTCTCGATGTGCCCTCGGCTTGATACCCGAAGTAGTCGGAGCGGTGAAGCTAGGCCTGCGTTTACGACGGCGGATTTGGGCCCGGCGGCCACCTTGTCTTTCGCTGCGACTGCGCCCTTAGGGCCGAAGCATCCGCCGCAAAGCCTCCTTGCGGGAACTGTCGCCTCTTCCGCCAACGAATTTTTTCAACCACTCTTTTTGCTTTGAATCGCCGTCCGTCGCGATAGCTGAAAGCTCGTCGAAGTTATACTCCACGAATATTGCTTCGTTTAATCCTTCGACGCCATAAAGGCTGCCTATATCCTTTTCCGTGATATCGGATCGAGAGGCGTCCAGCACGAAGCGATCCTTCTCGCCATTCCATACATAACTCGCCTTCTGGCCCTTCCCGAAAAGGGCATGCGATTCATTGCTTCGGGTGCAATCGCAGATTCCATAAGAAACCAGGAACTGAACCGGCACCGTGTAAACCCCGTCCTCCAGGCCATGGCGGAGAAGGATTGTCGTATAGGAGCGGTCCAGATGGGCATCGCATATTTTCTCGCGTCCCTCGACCGGGAAGTACAGGACCTGCTTAATTCCTCCCTCTTTTATTTCGTACCATTTTTCGCCGCGAGCCTTGAATGTTGACGACTCGCGGCTCCACAGCTCTCTGAGTACAAACCACGTCCGGTCGCTTCCGCTTTCGATCCTATGTTCCGGCGGGGCGTCTCTCTGACCGGGAGAATCGATGTTGCCGAGGAATATCCATTCGTCTTTCACGTCTGAAAGGGAGCGGGATTTCCTGAAGATCAAGTACTCGTAGAATCCCAGGCTTGCGAAGGATACCTTGAGAGCGACGATCTCTCCCTCTTCATCGCCGGTCTTGATGTCGAAAGTCTCGGCGGCGCAATCGCCGCCGCATCTGTCGGGCCGCTCGGCGTAAGACTTCATCTTGAGCAATTGCCATAAATAATTGAGGTCGGCATGCTCGCTCATATCGAGATACCACTCGATGACATAAGGAGAGAGAGAGTCGCTCTTCAATATACCCGGCTCCCGCGCGGGCGTGACGCTTTTGTCCTGTCGAACATTTTGAGAGAAGGCGTTCAATTCGGGCCGCGCCGCCTCTGCCCGTGAGGATAGCTGAAGGCAGAGCAAGAGTATGAGGACGAATAGCCCGATCTTCTTCGCCCCGGACTCGCCTGAGCGAAGGCGAGCGCCACTGCGCGCCGCGCCGCGGATATTTCGCTCCGTCTTATCGGGCTGATTTACCTTCAAGGCGAATTCCTGTAATGAAACTTTGAGCATCGACCCGAAGACCGTTTCTAACCTTCGTCCCTTGACCCTGCGGCAAAGGCCAATTATACCATGCGCGGGGGCGGGCGCTTGCCCGGAGGGTCCGCCCGCCCCGGCCGATCTCTCGCTAAGACTGAAAGCGCTCATGAGCCTTCGAGCCCGAAAAAAACGGCTAAAAGACGTTGATAATCGGGCCGAGAGATGTAAGGATTGATCGGCCACCGGAGGTTATGTGGCTGACAAGTCCCCACTGCTTTCATGATGTATTCGCCTGCTTATAATAAAAGAGCGGGCGGAATCAGTCTTGTAATGTGATTCACTGTTGCATCATGGGTTAAGATGCGATATAACCGCGCGCATAGTAAAGAGAGGTGGGGCATCTCTGAAACAGCAAAACGCCCCACGAGGTTATTAGAATTGCCGCAGTCGCAGCACAAGAAGCACTGCCGCGACAATCAAAGTGATGGTCGACCCCGGGTCCACATCGAGAGGCAGAGGCTCGGTTGACGGCTGCATGGCTATTCCCTGGGTCGGGCATAAAGTGCATGGCTCTTCGCCTGGCTCGCACGCGCAAGTAGCGGTGCCGCACGGCTGGCACAAGGTCTTATGAGGAACGGATCGGCCGGCAAAAGCGACCGGGGAAGTTCCGGCGGGATTACGCGATTCGGTAGAGAAGAACGCGGGGAAGGAGAGAACGAAGAGTGTGACCAGTGCCAAACAGGTAAAAAACCTTTTCATTGTAAATTCCTCCAGACTGATTAACGAGTTAGTTGCTCGCGGCATTGCTCATGCCGCCGATTCTCAGCAGGACCTCATCCAGCTTGCTCATACACTTGGAGCGGCGGCTGAACACGCTTACACCCGCCGGGATTTTTATACACTTAAAGAAGCTAGTGATTTATTGATCGCTCTCCCCGTGACGCAGGCACGGCACGCGGGACTCTGGTACCAGGCCACCTTTGATAAATGGCAAGGCCGGTTTCCGGAAGCCAGTAGGGATCTCAAAGAACTAATCTCAGACCAACGTACTACCCCAAGAATCAGGGCGCGATCTTTACAGGTTTTAGGCAGAATGCGCCACGTAGAGGGCGATCTGGATATCGCACGCCAGTTATATATAGAATCTGCCAAATATATTAAGCACGAATCTCCGCAGGATGCTTATGTGTTCGCGGAGTCAGTAATCCTTCATAGTGTCGTACAAGCTGAAGAGGGCGATAACCGGCAAGCGCTTCGCGAGTTGCTGAGCATCGAGTCGCTCATTCGCGCATTACGCAACCCGCGTTTAATAGCTTTTTACTTCAATAACGTCGCGGTCGAATTACTCGAACTCGGGCAAACGAGCGAGGCGGCGCGCTACAGTCAGGTTGCTTGCCGCTCCCCGCTTGCCTTTGCATATCCCGAGTGGAGAGAGACGGCCCGAGAGATCGAGCAGCAGACAGCCAGAAGGGATGCGGTCGCCGTAACGGTTGCCGTCGCTGTCCCGCCTGAGCCTCGAAAGCGGCCGGCTCAACCAAAATACTTACTTGTTATATTGCGATTCTCGCCGCGTCGTCGGCTGGTTCATCCCGCGACGTTCCGGCAGAGAGTCTCTTGTAGCAATCCGATCATCGCGCTCATCGCGCTCGTCACGCATATTCGCGCGCCCTCATTACCCCGTTCGTGGTAGATCCCCAATTTGCCTATTTGAAAAAGCTCGGGCGGGGGCCGACCTTAACAAGTCCTACCCTGCCCTGCTTTCAACACCCGACCCGGAGACCGGGCGTGAAAGGATAGCTGTATGGAAACACAAGAGCATTTAACGTTACAAGAGCAGAATCACGCTTTGAGCCGGCGCGAGCGTGTCGCGTCAGACCGTCAATGCGATTGAAACAGGGAAGTATGACCCGAGCCTGCCGCTCGCTTTCAAAATTGCGCGCCTTGCAGGCTCGAAGATCGAAGACATCTTCGAGCCCGACTCCGACAAGACCGGGGCCGGAATATAATCTAAAACAGGGCCTGCCCGACCTTTCTGCTCCGAGTTTTTCGCATGTAGCTCTACTGCGCCTTAGATGAGTATTCGTAAGGCCTCACGGCGATATTGTTTTTGCTTCTCACGAAAGCTGAGCGGGCTTAAATCGATCCTCTCTCATCACGCCGGGACGAGGAGCGCCGAACAGATTATGTTAATTAAAGTGACAGGGCGACGCTTGTTCCCAACTACACGGCTAAGCGCTCACGTCCGTGTTCTCGCCTCTCCGGCTTCGATTCAATAACAGCCTATTACCTTCATAGGTGACGGATCAGCCCAAATAGTTTAAAAAACGGCCCACGATCTCTACTCCTCTCGTAAGGGATTCGAGTTTCGGTACTTGAGTCGAAAAAGGCACAGCGGTTGCGAGGTGGCGCGAGGAGTTAGTCTTCATTCTGCTCTGTGTTGACGACCCCTATTTTGCCCCGCCCCCATTGGCTCCCCTCAAGAGAATTAAGTTCCATGGCTCGGAGCCCAGCGACGAGAGGACAACATGAAAAAACGAGTGAAGATTATATGCGCCGTATGCCTGTTCATATCTTTGTTGGTAGTGGTCCCGGGACCGACGAGCCAAGCCCAACACGCGCGGATCGCGGACAGGGCAGAGCAGGTGGAAGTTTCGTTTGTGCCTGGCCGTGTACTGGTCAAGTTCCGCCCCGGGGTCCCGGGCTTTTCGGCTAAAGACCCGATGGCGGAGGTCGGCGCTCGTGACGCGGGGGAGATCGCGAACACCGATGTTCACCTTTTAGAATTGCCGGAAGGCGCTGACGAAGAAGCTATGGTCCGCGCTTTCGAGGCGAGAGCGGATGTCGAGTTCGCAGAATTGGATCGCATAGTCCCTCCGGCAGAGATGGTGCCGAACGACCCGCTTTACGTTTCCAGCGACGCTTGGAGTTTGCGCCGAATCGCCGCTCCGAGCGCCTGGTCTACAACGACCGGCAGTAATAGTATAATAGTGGCCATTCTCGATACCGGCGTGGACGGCCTTCATGAGGACCTTGCTTCTAAGATGGTCCCGGGATGGAACATCTACAACAATAATTCTGACGCAAGAGATGTATACGGACATGGCACAAAGGTCGCCGGTGCAGCCGCCGCATCCAGCAACAACTCGACGGGAGTGGCTTCCGTGGCATGGGGGTGCAGAATCATGCCCATTCGCATTTCTGATGCTAGTGGGAATGCCACATATTCAGCAATGGCCAACGGCCTGAACTGGGCTGCCGATCACGGCGCCCGCGTCGCGAATATCAGCTACATCGCTTCTAACAGCTCTACTGTTAGCTCGGCGGCGAGATACTTCCAGAGCAAGGGTGGTGTCGTTACTGCCTCTGCCGGAAACAACAGCACGTTCGATTCTTCAGCGGATAATCCTAATGTACTTACTGTCAGCGCAACAGATCAGTGGGATGTCCTCTCCTACTTTTCAAACACGGGCAACAATATTGATTTATCTGCACCCGAGGCCAGCTACACAACGAAAAATGGCGGGGGGTACGGCTATGCCGGCGGCACGTCCATTTCTGCTCCAATAGTGGCGGGAGTAGCCGCGCTAATGTTGTCGGCGAACCCGAGCCTTACGGCTACTCAAGTCCAGGACATTCTCAAGCAATCCGCTGATGACCTTGGCTCTACCAGTTGGGATTCAAGCTACGGGTGGGGGCGGGTTAATGCTGCCAGAGCCGTTGGTATTGCGTCGGGTGGCGGAGCCTCAGACACTACGGCGCCGACGGTCAGCTTCACTTCACCTGCTGGAGGTAGCACCGTCTCCGGCACAGCTTCAGTGCAACTTGCGGCAAGCGATAATGTCAACGTTGCCTCGGTGAGCCTGAGCGTAGACGGAGTCTCGCTAGGCACCGACACCTCGGCGCCCTACACATTCGCCTGGAACACTACGACAGCGCCTAACGCGACACACACACTCGTCGCGTCGGCCACCGATGCGGCTGGCAACACGGCAAGCGCGTCTATACAGGTGACGGTCGGCAATCTCTCTGATGCCACACCCCCGGCAATCAGCATCACTTCACCTGCGGCCGATGCTAGAGTCTCAAGCAACGTATCTGTTTATGTCAGCGCCACGGATGATAGGGGAGTCGTAAAGGTAGAGCTGTACGTTGATGGAGGCTTAACAGCTACTTCGACTTCCGCTCCATTTATGACAAGGTGGAACGCGCGTAAGGCAGCGACAGGAACTCACGTGCTACAGTGCAAGGCCTATGATGCGGCAGGCAATGTGGGCACCTCTGCAAGCGTTACTGTCTATAAGTAAAGTGTGACGCTGATTTCATCGCCGTGAGTATTGAGTTAGAGAACGCAAAGAGTAAGGCCGCTCGATGGAATCGAGCGGCCTTACTCTTTGCCTATGTTGCAGCGGGCAGGCATATCTCGCGATCGCTCCTGCCCGCTACCTTACCTGTTACAGCCGTTCTTATTCGGCGAATGAGAACGGGCACGGCGTGGCCTGAACGAAGTTCAGGTTGTTATTGCCCTTGTCGAGGGCGTTCTTGAGGGCTTCTTGAAGCGTCCGGTCCGGACCGGCAGCCACGGTAAACCCGTGCAGGCCCAGCTCGGTATTTGCCTCGGCCATTACAGCATTGACCGTTGCAAACCCCAGTGAATTCGCGCTGGCGGTGCCCGGCGCATAGATCAGCGCATTGCCGTTAACATTTCCAGCTTCGACGTTTAATTCCATAGCCGCCAGCTGAGCCGACAACATGTATGCCATGTTGGTGGCAGATGCGCTCAGCAGCCAGGTGCGGAACGTGGCGTAGTTGCACGCGAAATCTTTATTTGCGCCGCTGCCATCTCGGAGATTCAGGTTATTAAGAAGCGTCAGCTCCGGACAGAGCGTGCCTCCATCGTTCATTGTTGCCTGGCCATTCTTATTCGACCAGAAGCCGAGCGTGAGACCGCCGCCCGCGCCCAGGCAAAGGTTGCCGAACTCTACTGTCTTCTCGTCGTTAAGGGCAAGGGTGATGTCTTCGAATAAGGGCTTTGTGGGAATCCAATTTATCTGGATGGGAAGGAATTCCGTGACCCTGTAATCGTCAGGCGCAACGATTATGCTGACCGGCGTGAAGCGGACGATATCGAAACCATCCTGGATTCGTACTTTCCATCCGGTTATTTCCTGACCGTCGTCGTTGAGCCCATTGGCGTTGGCGTCATAGAACTTGACGACGTGTAGCGTCGGGTTTACCTGAGGACCACAATCTTCGCCCTCGGGGCACTCGGGGGCCGCCTTCACTTTGAAATTGTCGGTCTTGGTGGAGCTATTATCAAACGTGCTGACGGCGCTAACCCAAACCTTGTACTCTCCGCCAGGGTTAGTGGTGTCGTCATAGCCTGGAGTAGCATCGTTTGCCTTGATGAGAATCGCCTCCAATTGGTAGCACTGATCAAACTCGCCATTGGTAACGTGCACCGGCGTCTCATTTCCGCTACCGACACTTGTGCCCAGGAGAGTGCCGTCCGGTACTGTTACTTGAACGTAGTAGTACCCGTCAGGCAGGCCTGCTGCTCCGGGATGGGCAGGTCCGCCATCAAGGTAGACATCGGCCTTGTCGGCAAAGATGTTGATGTTTGTGCCGACACAGGCTGAATCGGTCGTGAAAATCGCGCCGGTGACAGGGGCGAAGGCGCCGGCGGACAGGCTAGATGTGAGGAACGGCACGGCCATAGCCAGTGCCAAAAGAAATGAGATGAGGATCTTGGGGGTCTTTTTTTTCATTTTTACTCCTTAGTCTTATCACTATCCGCAGGGGTGAGCCCGCGATGCGTTGCGAAGTTTGATCGTTCAAGCTTCAGGTTCTATGGCGATACCCCTTGTCGAGCTGACGATTTGTTTGGGGTTTTCTACACAATTAGAGCCAGGTGCTTATGATATAAGCGGGGCGTTGTCGCCGTGGGTCATCATTCTCGAAGCATCATGACTGGTAACTTGCACGAAAGCTTATCATTCATCCTCTTTCGGAAATCTCCTTGTAGCGCAGGCGAGCCAGCAAGCCGATGAACAGGTCTTTGAGCGAGTCTTATCTATAGGACCGTCTGGCAAAAGCTGAATACTAGCTCATTCATCCCTTGTTGCTCATTATTTTCTTAACTTTAATAACAAAAGAAGCCATAATCATCCCCCGAAACTGTTATCCCTACGAATGATTTGACGAATAATACGTTGCCGGCAATGCAAATGGATTTCTCAATACCTTAATACAATGTAATGTTATACCTACTAAGCAGAGTCGATTCGAGAAATTCTCAATGAAATGGCTCCACGCATTAGCAAATGTTCAATCGCCTCGATATTTCTCTCGGGTTCTCGAATTATTCTCTTCCTCCCGCGCGGATGGTCTATGGCGGCTCTTGGAAATCGCGGGTCGTTTAGCTTAACTTTTGTAAGCTTACGTTCATATAAGGACAAAAGGAAGGGAGGCCCGCCATCGGGCCCCCCTTCCAGCCTTGCTCGAAGAACAAGGGACTCTTAGCGATAGATGTGCTCGCCGCGATGATTCTTCCACTCGTTCTCGAAGTAATCCGCATCTTCGTCGGAACGGGGTCTGACGCCCATCACGATGCCGCCTTCATTTATGCCCCGCTCATAGAGCTTGGCGCGCTCTTCCGGAATCCCTGCTCCGACGAGGGCGCCGATCAAACCTCCGGCCGCGCCGCCCGCGCCCAGACCGGCGAGGGCCGCTGCAATCGGGCCCGCCGCGATCAAGCCGACGCCGGGTATGGCGAGCGTGCCTACCGCCGCGACTCCCGCGAGGATCGCGCCCAGGGTGCCGCCGAGGCCCGCGCCCACGGCCGCGCCTTCGAGGGCCTTATTGCCGAGGTCGCTATCAACATCGTCGTCCGAAAAGTGTCTCTTGCGTGTCTCATCCGACATAAGCACGTCTACATCATCCTTGGTGTATCCGCGACTGGTGAGCGAGCGGTACGCGCCTTCCGCGCTCTCCCTGTCTCTGAACATTCCAGTCATCACTCCCGAACGTCCCGTTCTGGTACTTGTTGATTCTGCCATTTTTTTCTCCTTGTTCGCTTGTTGATAAATAAAGACGCGGCTTTATTGCTCTAAAGCCTTATCAGGGTAATCCCTGTGTCTTCTCGGTTCCTATACGACTATTTATAGTGCAAAATCCGTTCCGGTCTTGCTAAATAGAAGGCAACAATTCAATACTTCACCGAATCCCCCGAACAGAAGGAGAAGAGAGTGGAAGCTGCGGATAAATCATCGGATATATCGAACCGCGCGGTATGCGCGGAGTGCGAGCATGCGGCGGCTGACGGCCTCTTTTCGCTCGCAGGCGCGGGCCTGTGCGAGTCGTGTGTGGAGGCGTATTATATCGCCTGCTCCGGCTGCTCGGGGCTGGTGCCGAAGGACGAGTCGATGAGGCGTGGCGGAATGGCCTTTTGCGCGAACTGTTTCGCCTCGCCCGTCGATAACGCAACGGACGCCCAATCGCTCATTACCGAGTACGTCGCCCTGCACGCGGAAGAGAAGCGCATCAGTAAACGGATAGGCGAGATCAAGGAGAGCCTGAAGGCCATCGCGGCGTCTCAACAGCGAGTCGGGAATGCCGTGACTCTGCGCGCGGGCGACGCGGCCGTCCGCTGTAGTTACCGCGTAAGCCTCAAGTGCGATACTCAGGTAGTCGAAGCGCTCGAAGGGGTGCTCGACAAAGAAGAGTTCACGCGACTCTTCGAGCGAAAGACCAGCTTCAACGCGATCGAAGACGGAGTGCGGGAATTTCTATCGGGCGGGGATGAGGCGCATCGAGAGGCGCGCGAGCTGCTTCGTAAGGCGGTCCGCGAAATGGAGACTTCCACGCTGAACGTGGTGCCCGACCGCAGATGATTGACCCGCGTTTCGCGCGGACCTCGAAATGCCGAATCCAATCAACCCCGAATTCAATGCCGCAAGCTTTGTCGTCGAGCGGGAGCTGGCCGCGAACCGGCTCGCGCAATACGTCACACGCAACCGCTGCCGGCGCTACCTCAGGCTCGCGCTCTTTCCCTCCGAAGCATACCTTCTCAAGGAGCGCTACGGAGTCGAATTCGAGTCCCTGTCCCAGCTCCTTTCGGCCGAAGGGCAGACATATGAGCGCGAGAAAGTGGGCGCGCTCGGCCGACTCGGCGAGCGCGTAGTCGACCTGACCAATAAGAAACCGGCCGACTTTATTCGCGAGCTGGGCCGCCAGGCGCAAGGGCGCGTTTACTACTATCAGCCGGCCCTCGAAGGATTCATCGGCGGGTGGGCGTGCAAAGGGGCGGCCGACCTGATCGAAGCCACGAAGCGCCCCGACGGCTCATTCGATTGCGTCGTGATAGACATCAAAGCGAGCCCCCGCGAAACGGTCGGCTACCGGCTCCAGGTCGCTTTTTATGCCGTCCTGCTTCGCGGAAGCATGCTCGCAAATGATTTCGACGTGGCGAGCCTCGACGGCGCAATCGCCGCCCGCGATTCCGATCTGGCGGAAGGGAAGTGGAACATCTTCCCACTCGCCCTCTTTATCGACGAGGTCGAGCGGCTGATCGCCGCGCCGGATTCCGACGTGGCGCGGGCCGTCTCGGAAACTTTCGAGAGCGCGCCATATCACCTCGGGCCTCACTGTGACGGGTGCCCATACAACTCGCTCTGCTTCATCGACACGGCCGAGCGGGAAGACCTGTCGCTCGTGCCGCTCCTGTCGGCGACCGAGAAGAGCGCGCTCCGGGCGGAAGGAGTGCGGACCGTTCGGGAGCTG